>Ga0255057_10000350_pt1 | contig 26099 bp, 16 predicted proteins | sample Cases_109_6_MG_FD_189022 | JGI IMG/M metagenome (GOLD analysis project Ga0255057, IMG submission 189022) | Seawater microbial communities from Amundsen Gulf, Northwest Territories, Canada - Cases_109_6 | ecosystem: Environmental > Aquatic > Marine > Gulf | place: Canada: Northwest Territories... | reverse complement strand
GCTGGCCGAGAGCGGGGAGGTCTTTGTCCTCGACGCCGACCGCGTCGACGCGCAGCTCGGGCCGGCGCAGCAGAGCGAGACCCGCGACGACGCCTTGCGAGACCTCGCCGCCGACCTGGGCGCCGCTTACGTCGTGACGGGCAGCGTGACCGAGCTCGCGGGTCGCTACAGCCTGGATGTGCGCGTGACCCCGGCCACCCCCGGTCTCGAAGGTCACACCTTGGTGTTGACCGCCGAGAAGGACGAGGAGCTGCTGGGCCGCGTCGACCAGGTCGTGCAAGACGTGGTCGAGCACGTGGTGGGTGCTTCGCCTGCGGTCGTCGCCGAGGTGACCATCGAGGGCGCGGGCGACCTCGTCGCTCTGCTGCTGCCGCAACTTTCGGTCCAGGCCGGCGCCGGCTTCGAGCCGTCGCAGGTTCGCGACGACCTGGCCCTGCTGCGAGGGCACCCGGGCATCGGCCGTGCCGCGGTCGAGACGACCCGCGGGCCCGATGGGATCCGCATCCTGTACCAGGTCGATCGGGCCACGGCGCAGCCGGGCGTCGCCGCGCAGACCACCGCCGAGACGGTGTTGGAGGTGCGCGTGCGCGGGAACCGGCGCATCGAAGCCGCCGCCATCGAAGCGCGCATCTCCACCAAGGCCGGACAGCCGCTGCGCCGCGAGCAGGTCGCCCGGGACCTGCGACAGATCAACGAGCTCGGCTTCTTCCGCAACGTGCGCGTCTTCATCGAGCCCACGGCGCGCGGCCAGATCGTGATCTTCGACGTCGAGGAGAACCCCGTCGTCCGCGAGATCTCCATCTCGGGCAACGAGAACGTCGACGCCGACAAGCTGCGTGACATCCTCACCCTTACGACGGGCTCGACCCTCGACTATCCCCTGCTCTTCGAGAACCGCGAGCGCATCGAGGCTCTGTATCGGGCCGAGGGCTACTACCTGGCCGACGTGGAATACGAGGTCGAACCGCTCTCGGAGCACGCTGTCGGCATCCACTTCCTGGTCGAAGAGAACAAGAAGCTCAAGCTGCGCAAGATCAGCTTCAAGGGCAACGAGCACTTCAGCGACAAGGACCTCCTCGAGGGCTTCCGAACCAAGCGCTGGCGCTGGTGGTCCTACGCCACCCAGTGGTTCGACCGTGCCGGCACCTACGCCGAACCGCTCTTCCTCCAGGATCTGCAGGGCGTGCAGAAGCAGTACGCGGACGCCGGCTACCTCCAGGTGGAGGTGGCGGAGCCCGACGTCATTCCGTCGCCCGATGGGCTCGAGGTGTCGGTTCGGTTGACCGAGGGGCGCCGCTTCAAGGTGGGCACCATCGAGATTGCAGGCGACGAGTCCGTCGATACCGAGCGCCTGGAGGCCAAGCTGCTGCTCCGGGAGGGCGACTTCTTCAACCGCAGCTACCTCGCCGAGAGCGTCCAGATCCTCACCGAGCACTACGCCGACCGCGGCTTCTACTTCGCGAACGTGACGCCGGTGTCGAACCTGTCCGACGCCGCAGAGAGCGTGGACGTCATCTTCGAGGTGAAGAAGGGACCGCTCTACTTCATTCGCGAGATCGACATCGCCGGCAATACCGTGACCGTCGACCCGGTGGTGCGTCGCGAGGTGCGGCTGGTGGAGGGACAGCTCTATTCCCAGCGGGAAGTGCTCGTGACCCGTTTGCGCCTGGAGCGGCTCGGCTTCTTCGAGGAAGTGGACATCCAGATGGAGCCGACGGAGATGCCCGAACAGCTGGACATGGCGATCCGCGTGGTCGAGAAGCCCACGGGCTCCTTCAGCTTCGGTGCGGGCTTCTCGTCCCAGGACGGCTTCGTGGCCACCGGCTCGCTGTCCCAGGCGAATCTCTTTGGCCGCGGCTACGCCGCCAGCGCGTCGGTCGACTTCGGCGGCAGCACGCAGCGCTTCTTCCTGAGCCTCACCGATCCCTACTTCCTGGGCAGCGACTTCAGCATGGCCATCACCGGCTTCCTCACGAGCCTCGACTTCGAGAGCTTCGAGCAGGAACAGATCGGTGCCGAGGTGGTGCTGGGCCACGCGCTGTCTGAGGACAAACGCAAGCGTGGCTTCGTGCGTTACAGCTTCGCCCGGCGTCGGCTGGCGGACAGCTCGCGTCTCACCGCTGCCTCGCTCATCTTTCGCGAGCTCTTCAGCGGCAGCCTCGACACCAGCCTGCTCGGCTTCTCCGTGCTCTCGGATACGCGGGACGACCGGCTCTCTCCCACCAAGGGCTGGAACCTGGGCTTCACCCTCGACGGTGCGGGAGTGTTCGGATTCTCGAAGTTCCTGCGCGCCGAGGGGCGCGCCATCTGGTATATGGGCGCGCCGCGCTGGCTGCCGGAGCGCTCCACCTTCGTGCTGGGAACTCGGCTGGGATACTCGCTGCCCTTCAACTCGATTGGCGACTATCCGCTGCCCATCCCGCAGATCTCCCCCGACACCTACAACGAGACCATCGCGCCGCTCCAGGACATCGACACCGACATGACCCTGCCCCTCTCGGAGCGCTACTTCCTGGGCGGCCTGGGGCAGTTCCAGCTGCGGGGCTTCCGGGCGCGCTCGGTGGGGCCACGACGGCCGATCCTGACGCAGGCTACGTCCGCGGGCCGGGCTCTCTACATCCCGCTCGGCAGCGAGGTGACGCTGGTGGACCGGGACGATCCCTCCCAGCCGGCGCCGCCCAACGACCCGGACGCCGTGCTGGGAGCGCTCTGTCCCGAGAAGGACGGCTCGTTCACGGTCCCCGGCAGCAAGGACAGCAGCTGCAACGGGCTCGAGAAGATCAAGGACATCAGGCTCACCGACGTGATCGGGGGCAACAGTTTCATCTCCACCTCGTTCGAGTATCGCTTCCCCATCTCCGACCTCCTGGGGCTCCAGGGCCTGGTCTTCTTCGACACCGGGAACGCCTTCGCCGAAGGCGACAACCTGTTCGACGTGACCGACTGGCGCTACGGTACCGGCGTGGGGGTGCAGTGGTTCTCGCCCTTCGGCCCGCTCGCTGTGGTCATGGGCTTCCCCCTGGACAAGCTCTCCATCGAAGATTCTCCCGTCTTCGAGTTCTCGGTGGGTGGCCGGGACTTCTGAGCCGGGGGCCCTACCGTCCTCACATCGTGTTTCTACGTCACCATGAGGTGTTTGCATGCGTGTTCACAAGGTCGTAGTGCTGTTTGCGTTCGCCCTGCTCCTCGTCTGGGGCACCGGCGCCGACAACAAGGGCATGAAGATCGGCGTCGTCGATATCGACCAGGCCGTCAGCAGTACCGACGAGGGCAAGGCCGCGCGCGAGGAGTTCGCGCGCAAGCAGCGCGAAGCCGAGGCGAAGATCCAGCCCCTGCTGGACCGCTACAAGGCCCTCGAGGAGGAGCTCAAGGCGAAGAAGTTCGTCCTTTCCGACGAGGCGCTCTTCCAGAAGCAGCTGGACCTGGTGGAGATGCGCAATCAGATCCAGGGCCGGATGAAGGAGCTCGAGGGGCAGATGCAGGTGGACCAGAAGCGCCTGGAAGGCCCGCTGGTCCAGAAGCTCAGCGGGATCATCGAGAACCTGGGCAAGAGCCAGGGCTTCACGCTGATCATCCGCCGTGGCACTCCGGGCTTTCTCTATACCCGGGAAGCCCTCGACATCACCGATCTGGTGATCGAGCAGTACAACAAGAAGGGCTGAGCCCGGGTGGCACGCGTCCACCCCAGCGCAGTCGTCGACCCCGCGGCCAAGCTCGCGGACGACGTCGTGGTCGGGCCCTACGCCGTCATCGGGGAAGGGGTGGAGCTCTCCCCGGGCGTGGTCGTGGGCCCGCACACGCTGATTACCGGTCGCAGCTTTCTGGGCCCGGGCACCCGGGTTCACGCCTTCTGCGCCCTGGGCGGCGATCCCCAGCTTCGCGACGGCGGGGCCGGGACTACCCTGGTGATCGGCAGGGGCAACGTGCTGCGCGAGTACGTGTCGGTCCACACCGGCAGCCTCCCGCCCGGCACACGCATCGGAGACGGGAACCTGCTGTTGCACGGCAGCCACGTCGGCCACGACTGCCAGGTCGGGTCGGGCTGTGAGATCGGCAGCCATGCGCTGCTGGCCGGGCATGTGTGCATCGGGGACCACGCCGTGCTGGGGGCCGAGGTGGCGGTGCAGCAGTTCGGCCGCGTCGGCGAGTTGGCCTACGTGGCCGCCACGACGAAGCTGCGGGTGGACGTGCCGCCTTTCGCGCGTGCGGCGGGCCTGCGTCCCCGTTTCGCGGGAGTGAACCGCGTGGGCCTGCGCCGTCGCGGCTTCGCGGAAGAAACGATCGAGGCCCTGGGTCGTAGCTTCCATCTGCTCTTCCGCTCGCGACTGCGGCGGAGCCAGGCCCTGGAGCGCGTACGCGGTGAGTGCGGGGAGCGGCCCGAGGTCCAGCGCGTCTGCCACTTCCTGGCAGAAGCACGTCGAGGCGTGACCTGCTGAGCGGCTCGGGGCCGAACGCGGGGCGCCGCGGGCGAGCTCTGCTGGGCTTTGCGGTGGCGGCGTCGAGCGGCGTGTTGGCGCTGCCGCTGTTGGCCGGCGCCCTGCTGCACCCGCGCTGGCGCCGCGGTCTGGACGAGCGCCTGGGCTTCGTCGGGAGCGGGCAGCGGGGCAGTCTCTGGGTGCACGCTGCCAGTGTGGGCGAGGCGCGCGCCGCAACGCGCCTCATCGACCGGCTGGACGCGCGCGAACTCAGTGTCTGTACCTCGACAGGGACCCAGAGCGGCCGCGAGGCGATGCGACGTTGGCGTCCCGACGTGCCCTGCCAGCTGGCGCCGCTGGACCATCCCTGGTGCGTGCGCGCGGCTCTGTCCCGCGTTGCACCCCGCGCCCTGGTGCTGGTCGAGGCCGAGCTTTGGCCGTGCTGGATCGCGGCCGCGGCCCGCCGGGGGATTCCCGTGCTGCTCGTCTCCGGCCGCATGTCCGACCGCAGCTTCGCCCGCCACCAACGGCTGGGCGGCATCTCGCGGCCGACGCTCGGGCGTCTGGCTGCGATCGGCGCCCGCACCGATGCCGACGCCGAGCGCTTTCTGGCACTGGGAGCAGCGCCGCAGCGCGTCTGCGTCACCGGCGACCTCAAGCTCGATGTCGAGGAGAAGCCCTTGGCGCCGGCGCCGGAGCTCACGCGGGTGCTGGGCCCGCAGCCCCTGGTTGTCGCCGGTAGCACCCACCCGGGCGAAGAGGCCGCCGCCCTCGACGCACTGGCCGCCCTGGAGCAGGCAGGTCTGCGGCCCCAGCTGGTTCTGGCGCCGCGTCACCCGGAGCGTGTCGAGGAGGTGCTGCGCCTGCTGCGTCGCCGTCGCCGACCCTGGCGCCGGCGTACGCAGCTGGGGGGGGCTCCGCTCGACGCGGGCGAAGTTCTCGTGCTCGACAGCATCGGGGACCTGGCCGGGCTGTATTCGAGGGCCTCGGTAGCCTTCGTGGGCGGAACTCTCGTACCTGTGGGCGGACACAACGTGCTGGAGCCCGCGAGCGTGGGCTGTCCCGTGATCGTGGGGCCTCACGTAGCCAGCGTGCGCCACGCCGTCGCTCTGCTCGAGTCCTGTGGCGCCGCACGTCGTGTGTCGGATGCCGGCCAGCTGGGCGCAGCGCTGCGCAGCTGGCTGGCGGACGCGCCGGCGGCCGCGCGCGCGGGAGCCTCGGGGCAGCGCGTGCTGGCGCAACACCGGGGTAGCGCGGAGCGCTCGGCGTCCTTGCTGGAGGCGGTGCTCGCCAGCGCTGCGGCGCCATCGGGGGGCTTCGTCCGGCCGTGAGGCGGGCCCGGGAGTGGCCGTGATGCGGAGTCCGGGCTGGCTCGACGGCCGCGAGGAGTCGCTCGCTCGGCGCGCTGCACTGCTGCCCCTCGAGCCACTGGGCTGGCTGTGGTCCGCGGGCGCGAGGCTCCACCAGGCCGTGTACGCCAGGGGTCTGCGAGCGCGCGGTCGGCTGCCCTATCCCGTGGTGAGTGTGGGAAGCCTGGCGGCAGGCGGAGCGGGCAAGACCCCGGTAGCAGCCTGGCTGGCGTCGGCACTGGCCCGCGGCGGCTGGCCGGCCGCGTTGGCGAGCCGGGGCTACGGGCGGCGAGGCCGAACGGGGCCCCTGGTGGTTTCGGATGGTCGTCGAGTGCGCGCTCGCGTGGCCTGCGCGGGCGACGAGCCGCTGCTGCTGGCGGCGCGAGCCCCGGGTGTGCCGGTGCTGGTGGACCGCGATCGCGCGCGACTCGGGTGGCGCGCCGTGTCGGCCTTCGGCGCCCGCGTCCTCGTACTGGACGACGGCTTCCAACATCACCGCCTGCACCGCGACGTCGACATCGTGCTGATCGATGGCGTGCTCGGCTTCGGAAGCCGGCGCTGTCTGCCTCGTGGCCCGCTGCGCGAGCCGCTCTCCGCCCTGGGGCGTGCGCACGCCGTGGGCGTCGTCGACGGGCCCCTGCCCGAAGCGGATGCCGCGCTGCTGGACCGGCTCGCTCCGGACGCGCTGCGCTTCGAGGCGCGGCGGCGCCCGCTGCGTCTGCGCCCGCTCGGGGGGGGCGTGGGCGAAGCGCCGGAGTCGCTCCTGGGAGTGCAGGTCGGGATGCTCTGCGCGCTGGCGCGCCCCGCCTCACTGCGCCGTTCGCTGCTGGATCTGGGGGCGAGAGTCACGGCAGAGCGCTGCTTTCGCGACCATCATGTATACCGCCGGCGCGATCTGCGGGGCCTGGCCCGCGAGGCGCCGCTCTGGGTGACCACAGAGAAGGACGCGGTGAAGCTCCAGCGCCACTGGGCGGGGGAGGCCGAGGTGCGGGTTCTGAGCCTGGAGCTCGAAGTGGAGGCGCCGGAACGGCTGCTGGGCTGGCTCGCAGCCCGGCTTGGCTGATTCGTCCGGCTGCGGCAGCGCGATCGGTCGCGCGGGGGCATCATCGAGAGCCGATGTCGGAAGGGGAGCTCTGGGGGGCGGTCTGGCTCGGGCTGGGCTGGGGACTGGCCGCGGCACTGGGTGCGGAGCTGACGCGCCCGGTCGGCAGCGGGGGCTCCGGCGCCTTCGAGTCGGGTCCGCCGGGAGCGCAGCTCGACCGCTGCATACACGCCGCGGCCGTGGCCGTGACGGCACTGCTGCTGCTCGAAATGCTGCTGCTCCTGACTGGAAGCTACAGCCGAGGCACGCTGGGCGCGGGGCTCGTGCTGCTCCTGCTGGCCGCTCGAGCGACGCGGCGCGCGCCGGCTGCGGCGGGATCGACACGAAACAGTGACGAGAGCCAACGTGCAGGGCCTGCCGTGGTCACCGTGGCCGGCGCCCTGTTGCTGTGGCTGGGCTTCTGCGCCGCCAGCTGGACGACCCTCCCCTCGCGTGCGGACGCCCTGGCGTATCACGCGCCGATGGCCGTGCAGTGGATCCAGCAGGGCAGCCTGTGGGTGACGGATACCCGCGTCTGGTTCTATCCCGGCAACGCCGAGCTGCTGCTGGCCTCGAACCTGCTTCTGGTCGGAAGTGATTCCCTGGCGGGAAGCGTCGACGCCTTGCTGCTGGGTCTGCTGGCGTTGGCGGCCGCCGGCATCGCGCAGCGGGCGGGCCACGATTGGGCGACGGCCTGCGCAGCGGGGCTCGGGATCGCGGCGACTCCGCTGGTGCTGGCTCGTCTCGGGAGCCTCGACGCGGACCTGCTGCTCGCGTTGGCCGTCGTCTGGGTGCTCTATTTCGCCTGGAGCCAGAGACAAGGGCCGCAGCCAGCGCTGGGGCGGGCGCTCGTGTTCATCAGCCTCGGCATTCTGGCCGGCACCAAATACATGGGGGCGGGATACGCCGGCCTGCTCGCCGTGGCCGGGGCCGCCGTCGGCGGGAGGAGCCTGTGGCGCGGTGGCGCTCCCTGGGCGGGAATTGCCATCGGCCTGGCCCTGTGTCTTCCCTTCTACGCGCGCAACGCCTGGCTGGCGGGCAATCCCGTCTTCCCGCTCGGCTTGAGCCTGGGTCCCTGGGCGCTCCCGCAAGGCGACACCGCCCACCTCGTGGCGACGGCCACGCCGCTAGAAGCCGCCGAGCTGGCTCGCAGCGCTCTGCTGACTCACGCCGAGCGCGCTCGCGCAATCCGGCTGGCGGCGACGCATCTGCTGCCCGGGGCACTGCCCGCGTTGTTGCTGGGTGCGCTCGTGCTGCCGTGGCCGCGCCGCTCGCTGGCCGCGCCCGTGCGCTGGTTGCTGTTCGCGGCGGCTGGAAGCTGGTGGCTCTTCGGGCTCACTCCATTCTCGGCCGAGAACGTGCCCGGCACCCTGAACCAGATCGCCAGCGGACAGGCCTGGCGCTTCGGTCTGCCGGCTTTGCTGTTCACCGGCCTGGCCGGGGTAGCTGCGTGTCCGCGCAGCCATTTGCTGCGTGTGCTGGCCTCGGCCGCGATCGCGAGCAGCGGGCTGCTCTGGGCGCTGGACGGGCACCCTGCGAGCGGCGTCGCCGTGGTGTCCGGACTCGTTTTGTGGTGGCTGCCAGCCGCGGGCTGGCAGCGCTTGCCCGGACGCGATCGTCTGGCAGCGCGGCTGAACGAATGCAGGAAGCGCGTCGGGAGACTTCCGGCGCAACCCGCGACGCAGGTGCTGCTGGTCGCGATGCTCGTGTCCCTCGCACTGGCAGCGGCATTGCAGACCGTGGCAGCGGGGCAAGCCCGGCAGCGCCGCCTGCTTGCGTCGCTCGATGGCCGCTCCGGGGTGGTCGACTGGCTCGACCGCGAGGCCTGCGCGCACACGCTCGCCCTCACCGTGGGCGCCCGCGCCCACCCTTTTCTGGGGTCGAAGTGGGAGCGCAGGGTGGTCGCCATCGGCATGCATCCGGTGGCGGCCGCGGATTGGCGCAAGCGTCTCGCAGGCCCCGAGGTGGATCACGTGGTCGTGACGCGTGAGTTCGGCGATCCGGCGAGCTCGAGCTTCGGCGAGTTTCCACCCCTCGACCGTTGGCTGGCGGTGCGGCCGGACGACTTCGAACCCGTCTACAGCGACTCGATCGCGCATGTCTACCGGACCGCGACGGGCCGCCGCTGTCTCGACGCCGCGGGTTGAGGAGGCCCAGCGTGCCCGTCAATCGCCCCGCTGCGTCGCATCCCCCTGCGACCTCGAATCCGGCTGAGCCCGCAGCCGACCCCGCTCGCAGCGCCTGGTGCGTCGCCCTGCTGGTGCTCTTTGCCGTCGTCCTGGTGCGCAACGCCTGGGTCTCGGACGACGCCTACATCACCTTTCGCAGCGTCGAGAACTGGCTCGCCGGCTATGGCCTGACTTGGAACGCCGGCGAGCGCGTCCAGACCTTCACGCATCCGCTCTGGATGCTCTGCCTCTCGGCGCTGCGCGCGCTGGGAGTGGACCTCTACCACGCCAGCCTGGGTCTCTCCATCTCCGCGAGCCTGGCCGGCCTCGCCGTGCTGGCCGTCGGCCTCGCCGCAGGGACGCCCGCTGCGGTGGCGGCGCTCGTGCTGCTGCTCGCTTCCAAGGCCTTCGTGGACTACTCGGCGTCCGGCCTCGAGGATCCCCTCACCCATCTACTGCTGGGCCTGGGGCTGCTGGCCGCCTTCGCAGACCGGCGAGACGCTGGCGCGCTGCTGAGGCTCAGCCTCGCCGCTTCCCTCTCGGCCCTGAACCGCATGGACAGCCTGCTTCTCTTCCTGCCCCTGTTGGCGTTGGCGAGCTGGCGCCTGGGGCCGCTGCGCGCGGTCCGCCCCGTTGCGTTGGGCTTGCTTCCCTTCCTGCTGTGGGAGCTCTTCGCGCTCTTCTACTACGGCTTCCCGTTTCCGAACACGGCCTATGCGAAGCTCGGGACCGGCATCGAGGCCGGGGTGCTGCTGAACCACGGCCTGGGCTACCTCTGGAACTCGCTGCGCACCGATCCGGTGACTCTGCCGGCCATCGTCGGCGGCCTCGTAGTGGCCGCGTGGCGGCGGGATGCCCGCGAGCTCGCGCTCGCCTCCGGCGTGCTCCTCTACCTGGTGTACGTGCTGCGGGTCGGGGGTGACTTCATGAGCGGCCGTTTCCTGACGGCGCCTCTCTTCTGCAGCGTCGCTCTGTTCGCGAGAGCATCCTGGAGCTGGCGCGGCGCCGGGCTGCTGGTTGCGGGGGCGGCCGTCCTGGCCGCCCTGGGACCACACCCCCCGCTCGTCAGCGGCGCCGACTTTGGCGTGGCGCGCGAGCTCTTCGGCCATCCGGGAGCACCGGGAAACGACGCCCACCGAGATCCCCTCGGCATCGCGGACGAGCGCTGGTTCTACTACCAGAGTACGGGCCTGCTGGGAGACGAGCGCACAGGCTGGCTCGGAGGGGGAGCCCGTGTGGCCGGGCACCCCTGGGCCCGCACCGGCCAGCAGGCCCGCGAGCGCGCTCCGGCCCTGCTCGTGCTCGGAAACATCGGCCTGGTGGGCTACTACGCCGGGCCCGACGTGACGATCGTCGACACTCGCGCGCTCAGCGATCCGCTGCTCGCCCGCCTGCCGGTCAGCGGTGCGTGGCGCATCGGGCACTTCACTCGCGAGCTGCCGTCCGGCTATCGCGAAAGCGTCGAGACCGGTCGCAACCTGGTGCAGGATCCGGAGCTCGCTGCCCTGCACGACTCCCTGGTCCTCGTGACTCGAGCAGACCTGTCGGCTCCGGGCCGCCTCGCCGCCATCTGGACGCTCAACACACAGCGGAGCGTCGCGGCCGTCCCCTGATGCGCGGGATGCCAGGGTTGGCAGCGGCGGAGCGCGGCTCCGGGTGCGTCGGCGGTGGAAGGCGCCAGGGGGTATCCTGTGCCCTCCGTGGCCCCGACGCCGCCAGAGGCGTGCGCAGCGGGGGCATGTGCAGAACTTCCGTCGGAGCGGGTGCGGGAAGCGCCCAGAACCGGCGGGTGCAGGAGCGGCCCCGCCTGAGGGGGTGCAGGAGCGGCCCGTGATTCGCAGCATGACCGGATTCGGGCGAGCCTCCTTTCAAGTCGATACGCAGGCCTTCGACGTCGAGTCCCGCTCGGTCAACCACCGCTACCTCGACTCGCGCGTGCGCCTGCCGCGGATCTTCTCTTCCCTGGAGGCGGAGGTGCGTGCGCGCATCCAGGCGCGCTTCGCTCGTGGCAAGGTGGACGTCTCGGTGAACTCCGCCGGGAGCGCGGCGCCCCCCGCCCGGCTGGAGGTCGACCTGGAGGCGGCGCGCTCCTACCTCGGTGCGGCGGCGCAGCTCCAGCAGAGCGAATCGATGCAGGGCTCGCTGGAGGTGGGCGTGCTGCTGGCCCTGCCCGGCGTCGCCCGCTTCGTCGAGCCGCAGCTCTCCGGTGAGGCACTGCGCGAGGCACTGCTGGGCGCAGTCGACGCCGCGCTCGAGGCCCTCGACTCGATGCGGGCGACCGAGGGAGCGGTTCTGGAGCGCGAGCTGTTGCAGCGGGTGGCGGCCGTCGAGGCCATGGCCGATTCCCTCGAAGCCCGAGCCTCTTCGGTGCAGGAGGCGGTGCGCGAGCGTCTCCGCCGACGCGCCGAGCAGCTCGGCCGGGAGACCGGACTGCAGGACGAAGCGCGCATGTACCAGGAGATCGTGATCGCCGCTGATCGTCTCGACGTCACCGAGGAGATCGTGCGCCTGCGCAGCCACTCCGAGCAGTTCCGCCGCATCGCCGCCGAGGGCGACGTGGGCAAGCCCGTGGGTCGGCGTCTCGACTTCCTGCTCCAGGAGTTCGGCCGCGAGGCGAACACCATCGGCTCCAAGAGCGGCGACGCCCCCATCGCCCATGAGATCGTCGAGCTGAAAACGGAGATCGAGCGCATGCGGGAGCAGGTCCAGAACGTTGAATGAGGCGAGCTTGCTCAACCTCGGCTACGGGAACCTGGTCGTCGCCGGACGTGTCGTCGCGATCGTGTCGCCCCAGTCGGCGCCCATGAAGCGGCTACGCGACGATGCCAGCAACCGCGGCAAGCTGGTCGATGCCACCCAAGGTCGGCGCACCCGGTCGATCGTCGTGACCGACAGCGATCACGTGATCCTCTCCGCGATCAACCCCGAGACGATCGCGGCCCGCCTCCAGCAGGGGGCCGAGGAGGACGCGTGAGCGCCGAGCGACGGGGCATTCCCTTCGTCGTGGCGGCGCCCTCGGGCACGGGCAAGACCACCGTGTGTCACGCGGTCATCGCGCCCGACCCGCTGGTCGATTTTTCCGTCTCTCACACGACGCGCAAGCCGCGCGCAAACGAGCGCGACGGCGTCCACTACCACTTCGTGTCTCGGCGGGATTTCGAGAAGCTGGTGGCGGAAGCAGCTTTCCTGGAGTGGGCCGAGTACAACGGCAACCTCTACGGCACCAGCTGGCAGGCCCTCGAGTCCGCGCTCTCCCGGGGGCATGACGTGCTGTTGGAAATCGAGGTGCAGGGGGCCGCCCAGGTGCGCCAGCGCAGGGCGGACGCGCGCTCCATCTTCCTGCTGCCGCCGTCCATGGAAGCATTGCGCGCCCGGCTGCTCAGCCGCGGCACCGACTCGCCGGCCGAGGTGGAGAGGCGCCTGGCCTGGGCCGAGCGCGAAGAGCTTCCGGCCGGGCTCGGCTTCGACTATGCGGTGGTGAACGATGATCTCGACACCTGCGTCGGCCAGGTGCGCGCGATCCTCGAGGCCGAGCGGGGGGGCGAAGTCGCGCCGCTGCGCCAACGCTTCGATCCGGAAGCGGCATTGGCGCGCTTGCGCGAGGCCTGATTCGCCCCTTTTGGCGGCCCGGCCAAGAGGGGGTAATTTCACGGAAGTGCCCGAAGCCACACCGAAAACTCGGAAGCCGGCACCGCGCCCGATGCTGCGCTTCAACGACGTCGCGGACCGCATCCTCGAGTACGACCCGGCCGCGGATCTCTCGCTGCTGCAGCGTGCCTACGTCTTCTCGGCCAAGGTGCACGACGGCCAGGAGCGGCTCTCGGGCGAGCCCTACCTGGTCCATCCCCTCGAAGTGGCCGGCATCCTGGTGGACCTGCGCATGGACGCCGTGACCGTTGCCGCCGGCCTGCTCCACGACGCCATCGAGGACACCCTCACCACCCTCGACGAGCTCGAGCGCCTGTTCGGCGAGCAGGTGGCCTTCCTGGTCGACGGGCTCACCAAGATCGCGAAGATCGAGTTCACCTCCGCCCAGGAGAGGCAGGCTGAGAACTTCCGAAAGATGCTGATCGCGATGTCCAAGGACATCCGCATCCTGCTGATCAAGCTCGCCGATCGGCTCCACAACATGCGCACGCTGCAGTACATGGGAGAAGACTCGGGGAGGCGCATTGCCCAGGAGACACAGGACATCTACGCGCCACTGGCTCACCGGCTGGGCATCCACTGGATGAAGCAGGAGCTGGAGGACCTGGCCTTCCGCACGCTGCTTCCTGAGGCAGCGGCGGAGCTCGAGCGGCGGCTCCACTCCAAGCGCAAGGCCCGGCAGGTCTACATCGACGAGGTCCTCGAGATCCTCTCCCGGCAGCTCTCCCAGGCGCAGCTCGGCGCCGAGGTCACGGGCCGGCTCAAGGATCTCGCCTCGATCCACGCCAAGATGGAGGCGCAGGGCATCAGCCTCGACGACGTCTACGACGTGATCGCGTTCCGCATCATCCTGGAGGGCTCCGCGGAGCAGGTCTATGCGGCGCTGGGCATCGTTCATTCCATCTGGAGACCGGTGGCCGGCCGTTTCAAGGATTACGTCGCACTCCCGAAGCTCAACGGGTACCAGTCGCTGCACACCACGGTGATCGGCCCCTACGGCGAACGCATGGAGATCCAGATCCGCACCAGCGAGATGCATTCGAACGCCGAGCTCGGCATCGCGGCGCACTGGAAGTACAAAGAGGGGGTCTCCGGGAGTCCGGAGGACGAGGAGAAGTTCGCCTGGCTGCGGCAGCTGGTGGAGTTCAACCAGGAGCTGAAGGACCCTCACGAGTTCATCGACGTCGTCAAGATGGACCTCTTCCCCGACCAGGTCTTCGTCTTCACGCCGGCCGGCGACGTCATCAACCTGTCCAAGGGCTCCACGCCCATCGACTTCGCCTACGCCATCCACACCGAGGTCGGTGCGCACTGTTCGGGAGCGCGCGTGAACGGCAAGATGGTGCCCCTGCGGCACAAGCTGGCGGATGGTGACACGGTCGAAGTGTTGACGCAGGCCAACCAGTATCCGCGCAAGGACTGGCTCGACTTCGCCGTGTCCTCGCGGGCGCGCAACAAGATTCGCGCCTCGATCCGCGGCGCCGAGAAGGAGCGCAGTCGTGAGCTGGGCCGCGATCTTCTCGCCCGGGAGCTACGCAAGGCCGGCTTCTCCCTGGCGCGACTGCTGGACAGTGGCGAGCTCGCGGAGGTTGCCAAGGGCGACCGCGATGGAGCGGTCGACGATCTCTTCTCTGCGGTGGGCTACGGGCGCGTGCCCGCGGCCGACGTCGTGCGCAAGCTGCGCGGCGAGGAGGCCCCGCCGCCGGAGCCGCGGCGCAGAAGACTGTTCCGGCGCCGGCAGCCCGCGGCGCCGGGGATCCGCGTGAGCGGACAGCCCGACGTGTTGGTGCGTTTCGGGAAATGCTGCGGGCCGCTGCCGGGCGACGACGTGGTGGGTTTCGTGACCCGCGGGCGCGGCGTCACCGTTCACGTGAAGGACTGTCCCAAGGCCTTCGAGCTCGATCCGGAGCGGCGCATCGAGGTGGAGTGGGAGCCCGACGCCACCGCGCCCTGGCGCATCCGCATGCGCGTGCGCTCGACGGACCGGCCGGGACTGCTGGCCAAGGTCACCGAGACCATCTCGGCCGCGGGCATCAACATCGGAGCGGCTCGTGTCACGACCACCGCCGACCAGATGGCCGTCCAGACCTTCGACCTGTGGGTGAGCGACGTCGACACCCTGAACGCCGTGATGCGTCAGATCAGCCGCGTCAAAGGCGTGCTGGCGGTGGAGCGGGTGCGGACATAGTTCGGCCGGTTATCGGCCGGCTGCGCCGCCCTGCCGGCACGGCAAGCCTTCGGCTTGCCTCTGGCCTCGTGGAGTTGCTAGTCGGGGTCGTGCGAGCGGGTCTGGGGCTCGACGAGGTCGCGGTAGGGGCCGGGCCGAGCCAGTAGCTCCGCGTGGCTGCCGGCCTGCGCCACGCGCCCGTGCTCGAGCACCACGACGCGGTCGGCACACAGGATGGTCGAGAGGCGGTGCGCGATCAGCAGTGTCGTGCGCCGCCGGCCGAGCAATGCCTCGGTCGCTGCCTGGACCGCCTTCTCGCTGTGTGCGTCGAGCGCGCTGGTCGCCTCGTCGAGGATCAAGAAGCCGGGGCCGCGCAGCAGCGCGCGCGCGATCGCGACGCGTTGACGCTCGCCCCCGGACAGACGCAGGCCCGAGGGGCCGACCTCGGTGTCGTAGCCACGAGGCAACAGGCGCACGAACTCGTCCACGCGCGCCGCCCGGGCCGCCGCCAGCAGCTCGTCCTCGTTGGCCTCGGGTCGGCCATAGAGCAGGTTCTCTCGCACCGTTGCGTCGAAGAGGAAGGCCTCCTGGGACACGACCGCGGTGCGGGCGAGCCATGCGCCCCGGGCCAGCCGCCGGAGGTCGGTGCCATCGATCTCGATGCTCCCGTCGTCGAGCTCGCGGAATCCCAGCAGCAGGTCGACCAGCGTGCTCTTGCCGGCGCCGCTTCGACCGAGCAGAGCGACGGTTTCCCCCGGCGCCAATGCGAGGTCGAGCCCCCGCAGCACCGGCTGGCCGCCGTAGGAGAAGTGGACTCCGCGTAGGGTCACGGCGTGGGCGGCGTTGCCCGGCCGAACCGCGTTCGCGGGGTCGGGCGCTTCTTCCGGCGCGTCCAGCAGGTCCAGGAAGCGGTGGGCGCCCGCGCTGGCGTCCATCAGGCCGGTGAAGGCGTGGGAGAGCCGTTTGAGCGGCTGGTAGCTCTGGTTCGCCACCAGGAAGAAGGCCACCAGGTCTCCGGGCGTGAGCCCCCAGGCGCCGCGCAGGAGCAGCCAGGCACCCAGGCTGAGGCCACCCAGGGTGAGGCCCTGGTTGAGCATGTCCACCAGCGCGCGCGACACCAGGCGCTGTCGCACCACGCGCATCGAGCGCTGGAACAGCTGGGTCGTCTGGCGCCGGTAGGCTGCTTCCTCGGCCTTCTCGGCACGGAATGCCTTCACGACGTGGATGCCCTGGAGGATTTCCAGCAGGCGCTGGCTCAGCGCTGCATGCTGCTCCTGCCGCAGCGCGGCGCTGCGGCGCACACGACCGCCGAAGCTCGTCAGGGTCCAGAGCAGCAGGGGGCCACCGAGCAGCGCCAACAAGGAGAGCTGCCACGAGATTGCGAGCAGGAACACGCTGCCGGCCGCCACGTGCATCGCGTTCTGCAGCGCGCCCCCGAAGAAGAGCTCGAGGCCGCCATGCGCTGTGTCTACGTCGTACGCCGCCCGCGCCACCAGGTCGCCGCGTCGCGCATCCCGGTGGAAGCCCAGAGGCAGCTGCAGCAACTTGGCGCAGGCTGCGCGCTTCATCTCGACGTGCATGCGGCCCAGGGCGAAGGCCCCAACGTAGTCCCGCACGAGCTCGAGCAGGGGGAGCAGCACCGCGAGCCCGGCGAACAACAACACGACGCGCAGCAGGCTGGCGCGGACCTGGCTCGCCAGCGCCTCGCGGCTGGTGTCGTCGAGGGCCGGCGCCGCCACGCCGCTGTCCTCGCCGGCCGCTCCCGGCAGCCAGCGTGAGAGGTCCGACGCTGCCACCAGGGACCCGTGCGGGAGGACCACGTCGTCGACCACGGGCTTCACCAGGTAGGCGCGGCCCAGATCGGCGGCGCTGGCGGCTAGGCCGAGTGTCAGCGCCAAGGCCAGCAGCGGGGCTTGCGGCCGTGCCCATCCGAGCAGGCGGCGCAGCGTTCCGCCGCGGCTCCCGTTGCCTCCGGCGCCCGCGCCGGTGGGCATCAGCCCAATTCCGCGGCGATCGCGTCGCCTCCGCGCCAGCCCAGCAGGAGCTCGCCCTCGAAGCCCAGTCCCGCGACAGCTGCGCGGTCCAGGCGAAAGACGGGGAGCTTGCCGCCGGCGCGGATCTCCACGTCACCCGGCCAGCCCTCGCCGCTTGCGGGCTCTTCCACGGCCGAGTCGTCGTCCCAGCGGGCTTCGGGCTCCTGCACCGGCGCCAAGCGACCCTCGGCGAAGGGCATCAGCCCCGCCACTGCGTCAATCATCTCGGCCTCGCGCGTGGCGAGATCCGGCTCCGCAGCGTCGACGAGTGCCGACACCAGCAGGTGCAGCTGCGTGGGATCGTCCGGGCAGGCGAAGCGGCGCAACGTCAAGCCGCTGTCGCGCGTGCGCTTCAGCGAAGAAGAGCCTCCCAGCAGGATCACGCGAGAGGCCATGGCTTCGGGCACCAGGTCGCGTGCCACCAGCAGGTGGAGCGTGTGGAGCCGGTGCGTGAGCCGCGGGCCGGCTAGCAGGTCCGGAGGGTCCTGCGCCACTGCACTCGCCAGCGCCGTGCGGGGCGCGTTCAGCACCAATGCACGGCCTACCCAGATCTCACCGGATTCGCCGCCGGCGTCGGGGGCCAGCCCGGGCTGACCGCCCAAGGAGACCAGTCGGAAGAGCTCCGGCACGCCGCGGAACTCTCCGTAGAGCGATTCGATCCGCCGGCGCAGGATGCCGCGCAGCCACGGATCGCTGCCGCGCACCACGCCGCCGCCCTCGAGCGGGGCGCCCAACAGGCGCGCTCGCGCATGGGCGGAAGGCGCTGTGGCCGCCAGCGACAGCGCGCGCACCTGGGCTTCGAGGATGGCCCGCAGCGCCGGCGGGGCGCTCTCCACTTCTCCAGGCACTCCGCGGGCGTGGCGCGGTGGCTTCGCGCTGGTCGCAGGAGGGTCGACAGCAGGGCTGGCCCCGCGGCGTACGGAACGCGAGAGCCAGCTGCCGGTGCGGACGAAGGCTGCCTCGAGCAGAGCCGCGCGTTCGGCCTCGGCAGCGTCGCCGAGCGCGCGAACCAGGGCGCGAGCCTCCTCGGGTTTGGCCAGGCCCCAGGCCACCCACTCGTCCACGCAGAGTGGCGCTTCGCCGATGTCGATGCGCGCGTCGGGCATCACCACCTGGAAGGCAACCGGGTCGATCTCGATGCGCCGCTGATCGATGAGCGGCACGCCGAGGGCGCGTAGGCAGGCTCCGAGCACCCCTTCCTTGTGTGCGCCGCTCATCCAGAAGGGCTCACGCAGCCCGGGGAAACGGCCGCTGACCGCTTCCTCTTCGAGCACCAGGACGCGTTTGCCCTGCATTCCAAGACGCACGGCTGCCACCAGCCCCGGCAGAGCTGCGCCCACGACCACCGCGTCCCAGCGGCGCGTGCGCGTGGAGGTGCCAGGCTCGACGCTCGGCAGGCCCTTCAAGGCCTAGCGTCCGTCGGCGAGGGGGCCGATGAGCAGGGCCGGGTCGTCCGGCGCCTTCACCTCGATTTCCCCGATGTGGTAGGCGCGCTCGCCCACGGCCTGGAGCCTTTCGATCACCTCCTGGGCCTCTTCGCGAGGAACGACCGCGATCATGCCGATGCCGCAGTTGAACACGCGCAGCATCTCCTCATCGGGCAGCTCACCCTGGAGCTGCAGGAACTCGAAGATCGGCGGCCTCGGCCAGGCCTGTGTGTCGATGCGTGCGCGCACACCCTTGGGCAGCACGCGAGGCACGTTGCCCGCGAAGCCTCCGCCGGTGACGTGCACCACGCCCTTCAGGTTGAAGTCGCGCATCAGGTTCAGGATCGGCTTGACGTAGATGCGCGTGGGTGCCAGCAGAGCGCCGGCCAGGGAGGTGTTGAGCACCTCCACCTCACTTCGCAGGTCGAGGCGGCCGCTGCGCAGACCCTCCTCCAGCAGCGAACGGACCAGGGAGAACCCGTTGCTGTGGACGCCGCTCGACGCGAGCCCGATCAGCGCGTCGCCCTGGCTGATGCTGGAGCCGTCGATCAGCTGCTCGCGCTCCACCACGCCCACACCGAAGCCCACCAGCTCGAGGTCTCCCTCGGAGTACATGCCCGGCATGGACGCCGTCTCCCCGCCGAGCAGCGTGCAGCCAGCGCGGCGGCAGCCCTCGGCCACACCGCGCAGGGCCTCCTGGGCCCGCTCCGGGTCGAGGCTCTGCATGGCCAGGTAGTCGAGGAATACGAGCGGCTCGGCCCCCTGGACCACCAGGTCGTTTACGACCATGGCGACGCAGTCGATACCGACCGTGTCGTAGCGCTGCAGCTCGGCAGCGAGCTTGAGCTTGGTCCCCACGCCGTCGGCGCCAGCGACGAAGACCGGATCGTTGTAGCGGTCGGGTGCTTTGAACAACCCGGCGAAACCGCCCACGCCCGACAGGATCTCCGGCCGCAACGTGGGGCGCGTGATGTCCCGGATGGCGTCGATGAAGCCTTCGTCGCGATCCAGATCGACGCCGGCTGCCGCGTAGCGGGGTGCTGAGCTCGAAGTCTTCGAGCCCTTGGGGGTGCCGGCGCTCACAGAGGGCTTGATAGCACGACGCAGGCGATCTTTCCGCGTGACGCCGGCGATGCTTCCACCTGCTCGGACGCGCGCCCCGCGCCCCAGGGGCTCTGGGGCCACGTGTTATCCTCCATCGGTGAAGCTCTCGGTCGTGATCCCGGCCGTCGACGAGGGGCCCCGGATCGAGGCGGCCGTGGCGAGCGCGGCCGGCGAATCCGTAGAGGTCCTGGTTGTCGACGGGGGCAGCCGCGACTCCACCTCGGAGCGGGCAAAGCAGGCCGGAGCTACGGTTCTCCACTCGCCTCCGGGTCGCGCGCGCCAGCTCGGGGTCGGGGCCAGCAGTGCCCGAGGCGAAGCCGTGCTCTTTCTGCATGCAGACACCACCCTTCCCCGCGGCTGGGACGCCGCGGTGCGCATGGCGCTGGCCGACGAGGCGGTGGCGGCGGGTGCCTTCTCCTTGCGTTTCGATGCCCACACGCCCCTGCTGCGCCTGGTGGAGTGGGGAACGCGGGTTCGCGTGCGTCTGCTGCGCAATCCCTATGGGGACCAGGCCCTCTTCGTCCGGCGCCGCGTCCTCGAATCCATTGGCGGCGTCCCCCAGCAGCCGATCATGGAGGATCTGGACCTGGTGCGGGAGATCAAGCGCCGCGGGCGCCTGGTGCTGCTCCCGCTGCCCGCCACCACCTCCGCGCGCCGCTACGAGAGCAGGGGCGTTTTGCGTACGGTGCTGCGAAACGCCGTTGCATCCGCCGGCCGTCTGCTCGGTTTCGAGCGCCAGCGCATCGCCGAGTGGTACCACCGGTGAGCTCGGCCTCGCAGGCTTCGGGCGCCGGGGTTCCCTTCACACCGGGCAGTGCCGCCTCGGGCCGCCGGGCCGCGTGGCGTCGCCTGGTTGCCTACATCGGCCGAAACCGCGGCTACTACTCCCTATGGCTGGCCAGCGTGCTGCTGTACGTGGCGGGCTTCCTCGCCATCCCCTGGCTGGTGGGCTGGACCTACGAGGCCTACGAGACACAGCTGGGCGGGGACGTGGTCGCGCAGCGAGCGCGGCTCCTGGCCCTGGTGGGCTTGGCGGCTGCCGGCGTGCGCTTCTGGTCGCGTGCCCTGGTCTTCAATGCCGCACGCGAGATCGAGTACGAGATCCGCAACGATGTCTTCGAGCACCTGGAGCGCTTGCCCCAGTCCTTCTTCAACAGCTGGCGCACCGGCGACATCATGAGCCGCTGCGTCAACGACCTGAACTCGGTGAGGCTGCTGCTCGGCGTCGGCCTGCTGAACATCGTGCAGACGCCGATTCTCTACGTCGGCGCGCTCTCGATGATGTTCGCGATCAACGCCAAGCTCGCGTTGCTGGTGCTGCTGCCGTATCCGGCCTTCATCCTGATCGCACGCCTGCTCGGGCGCTCGATCCACCATTGGAGCCTGCTGGTGCAGGAGGGCCTGGCGGAGCTCTCGAACCGGCTCCAGGAGACGATCTCCGGCATCGCGGTGGTCAAGGCCTACGCCATGGAGGGGGTGACGACACGGCGCTTCGAGGACACCAACCGGGAGCTCTACCGGCGCCAGCTCCGGCTGGTGCGCACCAACGCGGCCATGCCGGCGGTGGTCGGGCTGCTGCCCATGGGCGCCATGCTGGTGATCCTGTGGGTTGGCGGGCTGGAGATCATCGCCGGCCGCATGTCCGGGGGAGATTTCTTCAAGTTCTCCATCCTCGTCTACCAGCTCACCTTCCCGACCTTCATCATGGGTTGGGTGGTCGCACTGGTGCAGCGCGGCGCTGCCTCCATGCAGCGCCTGGACGAGCTGCTGAGCGTGCGACCCAGCATTGCCGACGCCCCGGATGCCGCCGAGCCCGAGCAGCGCGGCGGCCGGATCGAGTTTCGCGGCCTCACGCTGCATTACCCCGACTCCGAGCTGGCTGCACTCGACGACGTCAGCCTGAGTGTCCCGGCCGGCAGCTCGTTGGGTGTGGTCGGCCGTGTGGGTTCGGGCAAGAGCACGCTCGCGTCCGTGGTGCCGCGCCTGATCGAGGTGCCGGATGGCACGGTCTTCGTGGACGGGACGGATGTGAACCGGTTCCCACTGCACGCCCTGCGCTCCCGCATCGCGATGGTGCCGCAGGACTCCTTCCTGTTCTCCCTGACCCTGGCGGACAACGTGGCCTTCGGGCTTCCGCATACGGACCCGACCGCGGTGCACCGCGCGGCCGAGCGCGCACAGCTCGCGAAGGACGTGGACGAGCTGCCGCACGGCTACGAGACGGTGGTCGGTGAACGCGGCGTGATGCTCTCGGGCGGCCAGCGCCAGCGCACCGCCCTGGCGCGGGCGCTGGCCATGGAGCCCTGCATCCTGATCCTCGACGACACACTCTCGGCGGTCGCTGCCGAGACCGAGGCCGCCATCCAGCGCGGTCTGGACCGCTACTTCGAGGGACGCACGGTGGTGGTGGTGTCGTCACGAGTGAGCGCAGTGCGCCGCGCCGACCAGATCGTCGTGCTCGACGAGGGCCGCATCGTGGAGCAGGGCCGCCACGAAGATCTGCTGGCGCGTGGGGGTCCCTACACGCGTCTTGCAAGGGAGCAGGCCGAGGTGGATCCCGCGTGAGTCGCGATGCGTCTCGCAGGGCCGCCCTAGAGGCGATGCACGAAGAAGAGGCCCTCGGCAAGGCCTACGACGCGCGTCTGATGGGCCGGATGTGGCGCTACATTCGCCCCTACAAGTGGTTGGTGGCGCTCACGCTGCTGCTGGTGATCCCGGCCTTCCTGTTCGAGATCGCACCGGCGTGGATCATCAAGACGGGGCTCGACGAGTACGTGCTCGCGGACTTCAAGCGCGACGCACCGCCCGGCGCGCTCGATCTGATGCTGGCTCCGGTGACCGAGTGGCTGCGGCCGCCGGCTGGCGTTCCCGCCCTGGGCTGGCTGGCCTTCGTGTACCTGGTGACGATGCTGCTGGCCTCGGCCACCCAGTTCCTCAGCGTCTACGTCATGTCGCGCACCGGCCAGGCGGCCATGAAGGATCTGCGCGAGGAGGTGTTCGAACACATCCAGAAGCTCCACCTGGGCTTCTTCGACCGCTACCCCGTTGGGCGGCTCGTCACCCGCTGCACCAACGACGTCGAGAACGTGGCCGAGATGTTCTCGGCGGGCATCGTGGCCCTGATTACCGACGTCGCGAAGATGATCGGTTTCGCCGTCTTCCTGTTCCTGGTGGATGCGCGCCTGGCCTTCTTCACCTTCCTGGTGGTGCCGCTGCTGGCCGTTTTCGCCGTGATCTTCCGGTTCAAGGTGCGTGCCGCCTACCGCCTGGTGCGGGTGCGCATTGCGCGCATCAACGCCTACATCCAGGAGAACGTGACCGGCATGCGCGAGGTGCAGCTGTTCAACCGGGAGGAGCGAAATCTGCGCGAGTTCGACGCCATGAACGCGTCGCACCGCGATGCCTGGCGCGCATCGATCCGCTACGACTCGGCGCTCTTCTCGGTGGTGGAGCTCGCCCAGAACCTGACCTTCGCGATCATCCTGTGGAAGGCGGCGGGCATTGCGACGGCGGGCACCATCTACCTCTTCATCGACTGGCTGCGGCGCTTCTTCATGCCGCTGCGCGACCTCTCGGCCAAGTACTCGGTGATGCAGTCGTCGATGGCGAGCGCCGAGCGCATCTTCCAGCTTCTCGACACCGAGCCCGAGGTGGTCGATCGCCCCCATGTCGCTTCGACGCGCGCGCAGAGCTCCGGCGCGGCGCTCGGGAAGGTCGAGTTCGAGCGGGTCTGGTTCCGTTACGCGGCCGAGCAGGCCGGGGATGACGCCGACCCGCGCGAGGATGCGGATTGGGTGCTGCGGGACCTGAGCTTCAGCGTGCAGCCCGGCGAGCGTGTCGCCTTCGTTGGCGCCACCGGGGCGGGCAAGACCACCGTGTTGAAGCTGCTGACGCGCCTCTACGAGCCCACGCGGGGGCGCATCCTCCTCGATGGGGTCGACCTGCGGGATCTGAGCCAGGGGGACCTGCGGCGTCGTGTGGCCATGGTGCTCCAGGACGTCTTCTTGTTCAGCGGCAGCATCGCCGAGAACGTCTCGCTGGACCGCGAGGGCGTGGACCGGGCCACCGTGGAGCGGGTTTCGCGCGCGGTGCAGGCGCACCGCTTCATCGAGCGGCTTCCGAAGGGCTACGAAACCCCGTTGCGCGAGCGCGGCAGCAACCTGTCGGCTGGCCAGCGCCAGCTCGTCTCCTTCGCCCGGGCCCTGGCACACGGTGCCGACGTACTCGTGCTCGATGAAGCCACCAGCTCCATCGACAGTGAGACCGAGGCGCTGCTGCAGCGGGGCATTCACGCGCTGATGGAGGGACGCACGGCGCTGGTGGTGGCGCACAGGTTCTCGACCATCCAGGACGTCAACCGCATCCACGTGATGGACCAGGGGCAGTTGGTGGAGTCCGGCGGCCACGCAGAGCTGCTTGCCCGGGGCGGCCTCTACGCGCGGCTGCACCATCTTCAGCAACAGGCCCCGGAGTCTCCGGCCGTAGCCGCAGGGTCGTGAGCGCCGCCGCCGGCTGCTGAGCTACGGCCTGCCTGGCGGTCCTTCCCGCGGGGGGGCTCGGGGAGGGCTTATTGGCGGGGTTAACCTTGCGAACCGCCCCCGCAGGGTGGTAAAACCTCCCAACCCCCCACAATCCTCCGTGCAACTCGTGTCGGTGGTCCCCTAGAACGGGCCGCTGCTGGGGGCTCGGTGCGGATCAAGTCGCTGGAACTCAACGGGTTCAAGTCCTTCGTGGACAAGACCCGCCTGGAGTTCAAGGCCGGAATTACAGGCGTCGTCGGGCCCAATGGGTGTGGCAAGTCCAATGTCGTGGACGCCATGCGCTGGGTTATGGGCGAGCAGTCGCCCCGGCGCCTGCGCGGCAAGGGCATGGACGATGTCATCTTTGCCGGCTCCGAGGGGCGCTCCCCCGTGGGAATGGCGGAGGTGATCCTCACCTTCGACAACAGTGAAGGCGGTAGCCCGGCTTCTCTGGCGCAGTACAGCGAGATCCAGATCGCGCGGCGGCTCTACCGGACGGGTGAGTCCGAGTATCTGATGAACCGCACTCCCTGTCGTTTGCGGGACGTTCACGACTTCTTCCGCGAGGCCGGGGTCGGTACCAAGGGCTACACGATCGTCGAGCAGGGGCGCATCGCGGAGATCGTGTCCGCCAAGCCCGAGGAGCGGCGCATCCTGATCGAGGAGGCGGCCGGGATCGGGAAGTACAAGGCTCGCCGCCGCGAAGCCGAGAGCAAGCTCGCGTCGACGCGCCAGAACCTGCTGCGCGTAACCGACGTGCTCGCCGAGATTCGTCGCCAGATCAACTCGATCGAACGCCAGGCCAAGAAGGCGGCCCGCTACAAGCGGCTGCGCGAGACCGCGCGGCTGCTCGAGCTGTCGATCGGTGCCGACGACCGCCGGGGCCTGTTGGAGGAGATCGCGGGCGGGCAGCGAAAGCACCGCGAGTTCCTCGACGGCCTCACGGCGCTCGAAGCCCGCGCCGCCGACCAGGAGGCCCAGGCCGAGCAGCAGCGGCTCGAGCTGACCGAGTGCGAGCGCGTGCTCTCCCAGGGCAGCGAGGCCTTGCTCGGGCTGCGCAACCAGATCAAGGACGCCGAGGGGCGCATCGAGTACGGCCGCCGCGAGCGCGAGACGCTGGCCGAGACGGTGGCCGCGCGGCGCGAGGAGCTGGCGCGGCTCCGAGAGCAGCAGCTCACCCAGGGGACGGAGTCCGACGAGGTGGGCGAGGAGCTGCGCGCGGTGGAGAGCGCGCTGGCCTCCCAGGAGGACGCGGTCGCCCGAGCCGAGCAGGCCTCCCGCGGCGCCAAGCAGGAGCTGGAGCGACTGGAGCAGGATCGGGACGGCGCGAATGCGGCGCTGGTGGAGCTGCTCACGCACGTGGCGCGCAGCGAAGATCGCCTGGCGCATCTCGAAGACCGCCGAGCGAAGATCGACACGCGTTTGCGCAGCGCCGACGAGGGCCTGGAGGTGGGCCAGTCGGAGGCCAGTCGCGTGGATCGGGAGCAGCAGACTCTCGAGGAGGGGCTGCGCAACCTGCTCGCAGAGCGCGACCGCTTGATGGGCTTGCTGCGCAAGGCCCTGGAGACCCACGAGCGTGCCATCGAGGCGGCGCGCGAGGCCGCGGAACAGCTGCGCCAGGCGCGCGAGCTGCGCGAGACCCGGCGTGCGCGCCTCGAGTCGCTTCAGGAGCTGCTTGCCAGCCGCGAAGACGTGGGGGAGGGAGCCCGCTACCTGCTCGGCCGTGACGCCGAAGAGCAGCAGGGCTGGGGCCTGCGCGGCCTGCTGCGCGATCTGCTCGAGGTGGAGCCGGAGGCGGAGCGGGCGGTGGAGGCAGTGCTGGCCGAGCGCTCCGGCGCGCTGGTCGTCGACCAGGCGCACGGTGCCCTGGCCGCCCTCGAGACGCTGCGCGAGGCGCGGGCCGGGCGCGGCGTGATCGTGACCCTGCCGCGTCCCGAGCCTGGCGACGCGGGCTTCGTGCCCCTCGGTCGCCCGCTGCTCGAGCGCGTGCGCGCGCGGGACGGCTACGAGGAGCTGGCGCGCAAGCTGCTCCACCAGGTGTACCTGGTGGACGACCTCTCCGAGGTGATCTCCGTCTACGGCAGCGGCCGCAGCCCCGCCACCTTCGTTACGCCGGGCGGTGACGTCATGACGCCGGATGGCGTCGTGCGGGGAGGCTCCGAGGCCGGCGCCGGGCCCCTGGCCCGC
>Ga0255057_10000348_pt1 | contig 26138 bp, 18 predicted proteins | sample Cases_109_6_MG_FD_189022 | JGI IMG/M metagenome (GOLD analysis project Ga0255057, IMG submission 189022) | Seawater microbial communities from Amundsen Gulf, Northwest Territories, Canada - Cases_109_6 | ecosystem: Environmental > Aquatic > Marine > Gulf | place: Canada: Northwest Territories... | reverse complement strand
CGTCGCTGTCGAGATCGGAGACCGCCTTGGCCAGGACGTCCCTAGGCAGGGCCGCCGAGATCTGGTCGCGAACCTTTTCGTCGACCTCTGTCAGCACCTCGTAGTCGAAGTCAGACCCCAGTGTCTGGATAAGGCCCACGCGCTCTTGAGGCCCCAACAGCTCTATGAGGTCAGCGAGATCTGGACCGTGCACTTCGGCAACAAGGACGTGCACCTTTTCCTTGTTGTCCGCCTCCAGAGCATCCGTAACGGCGCGCACGAGTTTCGCCGTGGGTGCGGCGCCCCGCTCGTGCGCAACAATTTCCTCTTGTCCCTCAACCATCGGAGGAAACGCTCCTTGGGTATGCGCCGAAAATGGGCTCGGGCTGTCATTAATCCAACACTCGATACCTGGATAACACGGCGGCTTATCACGTCGCGCGCACAATGGGAGCCTGATGCTCGAATGCAACAGGCGCGATGTGAAGCACATCCATGCTGCTTCTTGCGCTAACACTGCCCGTTTACAGGAAATGTTAGGTGGTTAGATTCTATTTAGGTTTAGGCGCTGCGGATCGGCCGTTGTGCTCGATTGGGGATAACCCCTAGCCATCGGAAGCGAGGCCATGCGGCGCGCCTTAGCAGCAGTTGTAGAAATGGTGATTTTTGCGCTCGCCACTGGGTTGCTGGCGCAAGCGGCGTGGGCTGCCGCCGCTGTCGATGCCTGCGCGACGCGCGCCGACATGCTCGGCTTATCTCGCGTCATCGAGGTTGATACCACCGGAGGCCCGATGTTTGGCCCCTCACCTCAAGGGGCTTTCGACGTTTTGGGCGACCGCGAAGTCATCCTGACTTTCGACGACGGCCCCTTGCGCCCTTACACGGCGAAGGTGCTAGAGGCGCTGGACGCTCACTGCACGAAGGCGACATTCTTCATGGTGGGGCGCATGGCGGTTGCTGATCCCGCCATGGTCAAAGAGGTCGCCGAACACGGACACACGATCGGCGCGCATACTTGGTCACACGCCAAATTGCAGACGGTGGGCCTCAACGAGGCCAGGGACGAGATCGAGCTAGGGTTCAGCGCCGTTGCTAAGGCACTCGGCAGACCCATCGCCCCGTTTTTCCGTTTTCCCTATCTGCGAATGAGCGACACCGCGATTGGCTATCTAAAGAGCCGCAACGTGGCGAGCTTTCATATCGACATCGATTCCCGTGACTTCGATACGCGTTATGGGGCTACCGTAGAACGCAGGGTGCTGGCACAGCTTGCCAAGCGTGGCAAAGGGATCCTCCTGTTCCACGATATCCAGCCATCAACGGCGCAGGCGCTGAAAGGCATTCTCAATAAGCTTAAGATGCGCGGTTACAAGGTCGTGCATATGGTGCCGAAGACGAATGCAACGACACTTGCAAACTTCGACGAGCTGGCCGCCCGCAAGATCGAACAACGCAAGCTTGCCACCGAAAAGCAACCACTAGCCAAGCACTCAGTCGTTTTGCCCGCCACGGGCCGAACGAGTGCCGATGGAAAACGCGAAGTTCTTCCATGGGGGAAAAAGCCGGGCCCGACCGCAAGCAGAAGGAAAGCCCACGCTAAACGAACGAGCAATAATTCATGGTACTCTTGGTTTGGTAGCTGGTAGCCTTCATCCGCAGACGGTCCCTATACAATGATGCAATTCGTACGATTTCAGCACGCCGAGGTGGTCCTGTGACCCGCATCTTTCTTGTCGCAGTCGCCTGTCTCGCCGCGGCACCCGTCCCTTTTGCGTCAGCAACCGAAAAGCGCTGCTCCAACCCGGACGCAGCGCTCGGTGTCTCACGCATTGTTGAGATTGACACCAAGGGGGGACCACTATTCGGTGATTTCTCAAAGTACGAGAGGGAGCCGCGCTTCCTAGGCCCGAAAGAAGTCGTTCTCACCTTCGATGACGGGCCGATGCCGCGCTACACGAAGCCGATTCTTGAGGCGCTCGACAAATTCTGCACGAAGGCCACGTTCTTCTATGTGGGCCGCATGGCGATGGCCTACCCGAGCATGGTCAAGAAGGTGATGAGCCGTGGTCACACCGTAGGCACGCACACTTGGTCGCATCCGCTCAATCTGCGCCGTCGCGGACTGGCACGGGCAAAGGACCAAATCGAACGTGGCATTGCCGCCGTGGAGCTGGCCGCCGGGCAACCTATCGCACCGTTCTTCCGCTTCCCCGGTTTGAGCGATTCAGGTCCACTGCTCGCTTATCTTCAATCGCGCGGGATCGCTACCTTCACCGTCGATGTTGTTTCCAACGACAGCTATATCTCCAGCCCCTCGCGGCTTGCTAAGCACACGATTGCGGAAATCGAGCGCAATGACGGCGGCATCGTGCTGTTCCATGATATCAAGCGTTCCACCGCGAAAGCGCTGCCCACAATTCTCGCTCAGTTGAAGAAGCGCGGTTATAAGGTCGTGCATCTGCGCACGAAGAGCCAAGTGACTCCGATTGCCGGGTTTACGAGCCAGCTCGAGAAAAAACGCGACAAGAAACAGGCCTCGCGCAAAGGTAAGCCCAAGCTTGTACCGATTTACGAAGCGATCGCACCGGCGACACTCGCAGGAGATGACGACGAACCACCGCTGACAGAGCTTGCGCCAGAGCCGCGCCAGCGCGTCAAGTCCTCTGCAGAGGCGGCGGCAACGGCACCGCCCCAGTCTTCTCTATCTGGAGACGATGCCACCTCTGTGCGGCGCACGCGTCGGTCGCGCAGACGCCGCGCAAGCAAGAAGAAGGTTTCGACCGCTTCGCCCGAGCCTGTCAGCACTATTAGCAGCGCCGTGAGAGGCTACTGAAACGGGACGCGCAGCACACTTTACATGAAGATGCGCCGCGCTACGCCGTTTGCTTGAAGCCGTCATTTCTTAATTATTTCAATTGAATATTGCGCCTCGAGGCGAACCTGACCGGCACGAGCCGAGCCCACGCATTGTTACACGATGCAACGGATCCCACACACGGGCGCAACGGTGTAGTGTTTGTCTCCTTATACCAATCGTCCGTCCACAGAGTTGCAAGGAAAAGGCCATGAGCGAAATTGAGGTCTCAAAGTCGAAGCGTGAGCCAGCTACCAGTCCCAAGGATATTTTCTCGGCCATGCGGGACGAGATGAACCGTGTGCTTGAGCGCTTCGAGGGTGGAAAGTCGTTTTGGTCGACGCCGGTTTCACGCTGGGTCAGCGGCAAAATGGTGCCAGAGCTTGACGTGCGTGAGAACGACGTGGCGATCATCGTTGAGGCCGAGCTACCTGGCGTCGACGAGAAGGATATCTCCGTAACGGTTGCCAACGGCTACCTGACGATCAAAGGCGAAAAGCGCAGCGAAAGCGAACAGAGCGAAGAAAGCTACTATGTGGCTGAACGTAGCTTCGGTTCCTTCGAGCGCTCGCTGCGGCTTCCCGACAGCGTCGACGAGAGCAAAATCGAGGCTAGCTTCGACAGGGGCGTGCTGAAAGTTATGGCCCCCAAGAGCGCCGAAGCCCGGAAGCCGGAGCGCAAGATTCCCATCGGCAAGGGCTGAACGCTCGTTTGAATTGAGCAGTGCAGCCGCCACGAACGTGGAGCTGCGCTGCCCTCCCTTTTCGACAACAGAGGCAGAAAATCGCCATGGCCTTGAAGCGCATCCGTCTTGAGCTTGCGCGGGATCACGACTTCCCCGACGGCAGCCGCGAACGCGGCTACGACCTCATCGCACCTATTGACGACGACGATCACCTTTTCGCCGAGGAGTGGCGCAAAGAGCGCGAGAAGTGCCGCGTACGCCGCTTCTGGGCAGGCGAGGAAGAGATGGGTCATCTCGTGCACAAGCGTGGCGGCACCTGGGCATTTGACTACGACCCCAAAGCCGAGGAGGACGACGAGCCTGGCTTTCGCTTTGACCAGCACAGATTCGCGCCGGGCGAGTACGTCTCACTAAAAGAGCATGACGGCGTCATGCGCACGTTCCGCATCGTGTCCGTCGTCGAGATGGATTGATCGAGACTTTGAACCAAGCGAGATCGACACAGCGCAACGCACCGGCGAAACGCAAGAGCGCGCCACGCCCCAAGTTCCCCTCGCGCATGATCGCTATGGAGTTCGATCACATCGGCGCACCGCTAGAATGTGTGACACGCGCCGTACGCCCGCCTAAGCGCGGACACATCCTTATCCGCGTCGGAGCGTGCGGGATTTGCCGCACAGATCTTCACGTCATCGACGGGGACCTGCCCGACCCCAAGCCCCACATCATTCCCGGTCACGAAATCATTGGACGCGTCGTGGCAATCGGTTCTGGCGTCAAAGCCTTCAAAATTGGCGACCGCGTCGGTGTGCCGTGGCTCGGCGCGACCTGCGGGCGCTGCCACTATTGCCGCGAGGGGCACGAGAATCTGTGCGATCACCCAGGCTTTACGGGCTACACCATCGATGGCGGTTACGCCCAATACGCCACGGCCGATGCCGAATATGCCTTTGCGCTCCCACCTGAGTACTCCGATGAAGAAGCCGCACCCTTGATGTGTGCCGGGCTGATCGGATACCGCGCCTGGAAACTCGTGCGCGACGCCCGCCGGCTGGGAATTTACGGGTTCGGCGCGGCCGCCCACATCGTAGCGCAGCTGGCCGCCTTCCATGGTCAGGAGGTCTACGCCTTCACGCGCAAAGGCGATAAGGCGGCCCAAAAACTGGCGCGCGACCTGGGTGCTGTGTGGGCGGGCCCATCCGAAAACTTGCCGCCAAAGCTACTCGATGGAGCCATCATCTTTGCCCCCATTGGGCCGCTCGTACCGCTTGCACTTGCGGCGCTCGTGAAGGGGGGCACGCTCGTGCTCGGCGGCATCCACATGACGGAAATCCCAGCGATGCCCTATGCGTTACTTTGGGGCGAGCGCGTGGTGCGCTCCGTCGCCAATCTCACGCGCCAGGATGCCATTGAGTTCCTAAAGATCGCCCCGCGCGTACCCATCCACCCGCATGTGACAGCGTTCGACCTTAAAGATGCCAACGTGGCCATCGACCGGCTTCGCGCTGGTAAGCTAACGGGAGCTGCGGTTCTCATTCCGCCAAGCTGATACCCGATACGCGCAATACCGCTTCGGCGTTGCTTAGGCTGTATGCACGCGCGCCGCTGGTATCAACCCAGCGCCAAGTGATCTCGCCGGTGTCATAGGTAAGCTGCTGAGCCACCACCGCACGGTCGGCATCTGACGCATCGCCTTGGCGCTCGCCAACCCGTTGCATCATGGCCTCGCGGGGCGCATCGAGCCAGAGTCCGACGAACCGAACCCCTAGCGCACTCGCGACAGCTTCGATGGCGGCGCGCTCTTCCGCCTTGGCGAAAACCGCATCAACCACTACGCAATGGCCTGCCGCAAGCGCACACCGCGCCTTATCGAGTAGAACGCCGTAGACTCGTTCAAAGACGTCCGCGCGGTAGTGTTCGGGACCAAGACGCGCGGTCTCGGCAACGTCGAACAAGCGCTTACGCTCCACATCGCTGCGCAAGTGTACAGCTCCAGGCGCAGCGCCGACGCGGTGCGCAAAGCCGGCTGCTATTGTTGACTTGCCCGTGCCCGAGAGCCCTCCGACCGCGATGAGGACGGGTGGTGACGGCGCGAGATAGTCGGCGGCAAGGCGCGTGAGGTTGCGCGCACTCTCCTCCTCCGCTTCCCGCGCCGAACCCTGCAACTGCACGCTACGCTCCAGGGCCACGATAGCCCGCACCCCCGCGCGGCAGCTGAGAAACAACGGCAAGCACGCAAGCCCCTCCAACTCGCCACCCACGGGCGCGATGACACAATAGGCGTTGAGCACGCCGTTTGCCGCATGGCGGTCGTTACGATTATCCAAGTCCATGAGCAAAAAGGCGAGATCATAGAGCACGTCGATCGTAGCTAACTCCTCGTTGAACTCGAGCGCATCAAACGGCACAGGATCGCCGTCGATCAACACGATGTTGCTCAGATGAAGATCTCCATGACAGCGGCGCAGGCAGCCAGCGCTGGAACGCGCGCTCAAGAGCGGCGAAAGGCGTTCCAAGTTATTTCGTAAGAGATCAATGAACGCGAGCACCGCCTCGCAATCCAACAGCTCACGCGCAGCACCCAGCGTCGACGTTAACTGCGCTGCGACCGCACCTATATCTTGCGCGCCATCGACATCTGTTGCGATCACCGCCGCACCGTGAATACGCGCCGCCACGCCGGCGATAGCCTTGCAAAGCGCGTCCGGCAGCGGCCCTTTTTGGGCCTGATTGGCAAGAAGCGCATCCTGCTCAAAGCGGCGCATGTGAACCGCCCATTCAACGGGCCGCCCCTGCCCCCCCAGGCGCAGAGCGCCGCGCGCATCGCGCGTAATAGGAACGAGGCCAATGTAGATGGCAGGGGCGTGCGGCTGGTTGATCTCGATCTCGCGTGACGTCGCCTGGTGGCGCTGCTCCAACGTTGAGAAATCCAGAAAGGGCAGACGGACGTGCTTCTTGACCTTGTAGGCCTCACGCCCGGCCAGGAATACACGCGCACAATGGGTCTCGATCACGTCAACGCGCGCAGGCCGCTCAGGATAAGCCGCCGGATTGCTCAGCAGTGCTGTGACGTCATCCTCGCTGGCGGCGGGCGGAGCGGAAGGGGTCGGCATGCGTGCCTCTGTCTGCATCGGAGCCAAACATACTGCACCCGCAATTGTTCAGCACACGTCAACAACGCAAAGGAACCGGTGCAATTTCTGCCGCGTCACACGGTACTGCGATCGCTGCGCCGCGAGAACTCCGTCTGACCACCGGTAGCAAGGATACGCGCTTGCTCAATCCAGTTTTCGCGCTCTATGCGACCCTTGAAGTCGAGGATTTGGCTGACACGTTCAATGTCTGCGCCAGTCCAGTTGGCGACCTGTTCGTAGCTCGTCACGCCTAAGGAATTGAGCTTCTTTTCAATCAGAACGCCGACACCGCGGATGCGCTTTAGATCGTCGATGGTTCCAGACGGGCGCGGTGTCGCTTGACCACGTAAGGCCTCCGATCGCACGGAGCGCAGATGGGAAACGTCGCGCACAGGCGGCGCACTATCCTGTGCCGGCGCGGGCTGAGGCTCTGGCGCGAGTGCGGGCGCCGGATCAGGTTGCGGCGGGGGTGGCGGATCCAGATCAGGTGCCGGTGCTGCCACGGCAGGCTGAGGTGCTGGCATTGGCTCTGGAATCGATGGCGCAACAGCGGGTTCAGGCTCTGGTTTTGATGGCTCCACCTTGTGCACCATGGGCGGGAAGACGAGCTTCGTTTCTTCCAAAGTCGCTTGCGGCGCTGCAGGCTTGGCCGGCATCGGCTCCGATACAGGTTCGGGCGCCGGGGTGGACGCGGCGACCGACGCACCACCAGCCAACGCGCTCCCAAAGCGCTCAGAGCCGGAATCGGCTTGCTCGCTCGGCTCCACCTCGATCTTGGGCTCCGTCACAGCCGGCGCAACAGCAGCCAGCGTGCCGTCCGTGTGCGTTGACCTGCGGTAGTAGAATTTTCGCTTAAGGCTGCAGGCGATAACCCCCCCGAGGAAAAATGCCCCCACCAATAGAAATGCCACCTGCCAATGCAGCTCCGTCATGCTTCAAACTCCCCAGCCCATTCAATGCTACCAAGCAATACGGTTTGCATTAGCCCTTGACCCTGGCACAGGCAATCCACGCCACGATGAACCCGCACGCGAAAGCCGCGAGTACGGACCACCCAAGATTGACAACCAAATAATCCATCAATTCACTCCGCATCTCTTTCGCTATAAGGAGCCCTTAGAGCCTGATCGTTTCACTTGGAAACGCTTGAGTCGCGTCCAAGTGAAACGTGAATCAGTCTCTACAGTTTTGATTTAGAGCAAGATTCACGTTCTTGTTAGAGACCTCCTGGGCTTGGCGAGTGATTCCATCAAGAACGATCTTGCTCTAGTCCCTACCAGGACTACGGCCCCCCGACGCCGATTTCAATGCGGCGGTTCCCCGCCCCGGGGCCTGACGTTTCGTCGGGCGCAAATAAACCGGAAAAATCATCGCAATCTTCAGCCTTGCTTGCGGTGTGGAATGATAGGCTGGACCTAGGCCTCTCTTGCTTTTCCCCGCAAAGATTCTGTCACGCCGCGCCGTACTTCTGTGTTGCGCAGATCCAATATTCGCGCAGCAATGTAATCGCGGGTCATGGGAAGCGCATCCACGTGGTGGGCGCACTGAACCTGGAAAACGCCCAAGTTCCTGTAGCGAAAACTCGCCTCGCTCCCTGCGAAATAAAATTCCCACATCCGAAAGAACCGTTCGTCATATAGGTCCAGAACCTCGTCGCGCCGCGTCATGAAGCGCCGGCGCCACTCGACAAGCGTCTTGGCGTAGTGCAGGCGCAGGCACTCAACGTCGGTGACAATCAAGCCCGAACGCTCGATCGCGGTCACTATCTGCGAGAGTGCAGGAAGGTGCCCGCCCGGGAAGATGTATTTGTTGATCCAAGGGTTGGGATCCCAAGGACCGTCGAAAAATCCAATGGTGTGAAGCAGCATAACACCGTCCGGCGCGAGGAGCTGATGGCACTTTTTGAAGAATGTCTGGTAGTAGCGCAGACCAACGTGCTCGAACATTCCGACTGACACAATGCGATCGAATGTGCCTTCGAGCGCGCGATAATCCCGCAGCTCGAATTTGACGTCGGCTTCGACCCCGCATTTCCTGGCGCGTTCGCGCGCGGCTGAGAGTTGCTCAGTCGACAGCGTGATACCCAGCACCTCGCGCGCGCCTGCGATTTCCTTCATGTAGAGCGCCAAGCCGCCCCAACCCGAGCCAATGTCGAGGACACGGCTATCAGGCTCGATAGCCAGCTTGGCTGCCACGAGCCGTTTCTTGGCTACCTGCGCCTCCGCCAAGGTGCAGTCTGGGCGTTCGTAATAAGCGCACGAGTACTCGAAATCCTCGCCGAGAAAAAGACGATAAAGTCGCCCGTCGAGATCATAGTGGTGCGCCACGTTGCGACGTGAGCGCAGGGGATTGTTGCCACCAAACAGGCGGGTCGCAAGATTGCGGATGCGGTTGATAATATGAGCGGGTACGAGCTTGCTGTGGCTGCTTGCTTCGCGAAGGACAAGCTCCAAGAATCCGTAAATGGTCCCGCGCTCAACAATCAAGCGACCGTCCATGAACAGCTCACCCACATAAAGGTGGGGGTCTAAGATTATCGCCAGCTCAGCGCGCGTGTCAGCTAAACGGACGCATACCTCTTCGCCAGTCCCGTCGCCGAACGTCAGCGTTGTTCCACTTGCTGTTGTGATTGTCAGAGCCCCGCGCGAAACCAGACGGGCAAAGACAGCTTGTAGGATTTTGTCCATCATAGCGATTTGGGCACATTGGCCCCGGCTGCACGCTTATGATTCCACAGCACCAGCGCTGGCCGGCCAGCGATCCTAACGTCGTGACGGTAAGCATAGGCCAACTATGGGTATTCTGGGAATGGCCGAGACGCAGGGAATTGCACCCTTGATATCCCCCCATAAGACGTAGAACGGTTTTGCAGTGCATCGGCACGGCTCCCATTGCAGGCAGTGGGCGCTGAACCAATCGCGCCTGCACAAGGTCGCCGATGCTCAAATTGGCAATGTCTCGCAACGAGTTGCAAATCCCGGCAAAAAAATGCGGCCTACGAGCGAACGCCCCGCCCCGGGTTAGCCTGAGGGCATTGCAGACGCGGGGAGATGGACGATGCGGACGCTATGGACGCAGATATCCTCGCCAGAACCGGATGTCTACCACTGAGAGAGTGCGAACGGGGCGTGTGCGGAGTGGTCTTTACCCTTTCACACCAGCCTTTTCGCCCATCAACATCTGATCTGGCATGCTCTCCGCGCTAGCCCAGCCCGTCGTGATGGCGTTCGGGGGTGTAGCAAGTTGGAAGGCTGCAAGCGTTGTACTGCAACGGTTGGGTTCAGCGCGCGCTTGCGAGACAACGCCTACCGCGCCAATATATCTGGATGACTGAAGCCGCAGCCCGAATCAAGATCAATAAACTACTCGAGACTGCAGGATGGCGCTTCTTCGCGGAGGGCGATACTCCCTCCAATATTTGTCTCGAGCCGAGGGCCATGGGAGCCTTTCGGTCTGGGCGGCAACCTCGCGCCACCTAAGATGCACACGATAGACGCCGTAGCTTGCGTGACGAGGCGGAAGAGAACCTCAGGTCCTTAGGCGTTACGCCTTAGGCACGACTTTTTGAATGAGAATCTTAGATGCTTTAGTTGCGAGTTGCCCGGTGTGAGTTTACGCTGGGCATTGCATCAAGAGATGGACTCTAGGGTCCACTCCAACCTGCCATCCCCTGGCAAGGTGGAAACGCGAAAGCGGATGCGGCCATGAAATTGGCAACGAAGAGGGGAGGATAAGCGGTCCTCCTCAGCTCAAACTGATGGAGGACTTTTCATGTCTGACGAACTTCCCATCGCGACTCTCGTTTCCGGTCGTTGCAAAGAACTTAGCTTGAGACCTGTGGAGCTGATCCGTCGCTGCGGATACAAAAACGTATCCAAAGGTCTTCGGCGGCTCGAACACTTCTGCCAAGGAAACTTTACTGGAAGCGATACACTCATTCGCACTCTCCCCGCTGCGCTTGATGTGCCAGAGGAAGCAGTGCGAAAAGCAGTTCAGGACACCCAGCGCCAAATCCATGAAGCGGAGGAAGCTGCATGGAGGGCTGAATTCATTCCTCACGCGGTCATCATCACTGAAAGAGAAAGACCTACTCAGTTGTTCGTTGCTATATTCATCGGCATTGATCGACTGCTAAGAGTAGATTTCGACCTGACTAAGAGCCCAGTTACGTTCATCCAACAAGCTCTCGACGGATTGAGTCAGAAACTAGCGCGATGGAAACTAGCGCGATGGAAGTCTGACCAAATCCCAACCTTTGGTCGGCCTGAGGGTGTCATCGTGAACTACTCGCCTGATTATGCTGTGTCGTACGACCTTGATGGTAACGCGATTCAAGCCTTAGATCGCGCTTATCGATTGGGGGAGGCGACTTTCTCAATCGGCAAACGTCTGGTTTCGCGAGGGGAGCTTGAGACCATCTTCGGACAGCCCACCATCATCAACCTCAAAGGATAAGGGAACCGAAGGGAATAGCGAGAGGGCTGGTGGGTTGATGGGGAGTAACACGCAGATTGGCTGGGGAATTCATCGTCCGCACTGTCCGCATCGTCCGCAACGTCCATATCGTCCGCGCCTACCCATCACAAAAAATGCCGCCGGCGTAAACCGGCGGCACTGTCATCTCGATCCTAAACGCGGGAACGTCAGGCGAGTTCGATCTGGGCGCACTGCTTGCCTCGACCGCGACTGTCATCCTCAAGCACAAACGTGATCTTGTCACCCTCATTGAGACCGTGGATGCCTGCGCTCTCCAGCGCGCTGACGTGGACGAACACGTCCTTGGAACCATCCTCGGGCGACACAAAACCGTAGCCCTTGGTCGTATTGAAGAATTTCACGGTACCCGTGATGCGGTCCATGGGGTTCCTTTCCCAATGGGCGTGCTCTTAAGCCAGTCGCCGAACGGCACGCCATCCATCCGGAGTCTCAGTCTTGGGAAAGGGCAAACGGCCGGTGGCGCGCTGTTCTAATCCTAAAATCATGAGGGCGCGGTCCACCTCGGATCGCACCGGCGCGATCTATATGAAGCGACATGGGGCTAAAATCAAGCTGAACAATGGTTCCATCTGGTTCAAATGTGAATGACACATTCCGAAATGGCTCTTGCCCCCGCAGCCGCAGCCGTGGGTTCTTGAGGCAACCGCCACTCGGCGAAAGCACCCGGCGCAGGGCGGGGCGGGAGATCTGAGGTGACCGGAGCCTGCCAACTAACGCTCACGCAATATCGGCCGGTTGGGCGCACCATCCATGCCGTGCTCATGCTGGGAGCACCAGAAACGTTGGGCAGCCGATCGCAGAGGAGACTTCGCCCTTGCCGCTTTAGGTGCGCCTCTTTCAGTGTCCACAACCGGTAAAAGTGATCACTCCGCAAGCTCGCCTCACAAGTCTCTAGCTCGCGGAAGTCCTGCATGCCGAACAAATCGGGATCGAATTCCAAGACGTCGAACTCTGGATCGATGCGTTCAACGTCGATCCCGACCGGGAACGGCGCCAGCGCGAGAGCGGTCAGCCCCTGGGCATGGCTCAAGGAGATATGGAGGCCGCTTCCGCGCACAACCGGCTGGCCACCGACATTTCGCACGACCGCGCTGCCGGGCAGCACGCAATTGAACAGCCGTTTAAGTTCATGGGGTGCAAGGCCGCGCCGTGATGCATTCTGGCCGATCGCAACAACGCCCTGGAGCTGCTCTGGTACACCGGGCAGGTTCAAGCGATGAAATTTGGGATGGTCCTTCATTGGCATGGCTCCGCCGTTTGGGCGGCCGGGGCTACCGCTGAAGGCAGAACGATCTCGACCAACGGCGATTGGCGCGCAGTGCCGCCAATAGCCTTGGCCGGATTGCCACGCCACGTGGTCCCCGGGTCGGGGCTTTCACCCTTCATGAGGAAAGAATCTGCTGCAAGCAGCACCTCGTCGCCCATGCGGACACCATAGTGCACGAACGCTGCGTGTCCGACGGTGCACCCTTTCCCGATTTTGATTCTGTCTGTCTTAAAGACGCCCTCTTCGAGAGAGTGACCATGCAGCGCGCAAAACTCATTCAGGTTTGTGTAGTCACCGACCTCAAGCAGACTCTTGTCAATGAATGTGCACCCATCATCGAAAACCTTCTTGCCGACCCGCGCGCCAAGCAACCGGGAAACGACGTTCTTGAAAGGCGTACCCGTGAAGAGCAAAGAGACAGGAGAACCCGTAAATTTCCAATACCGCTCGTGAGCCCAGAAATAATCGTCGTACATCGACACTTGCCTCGGTCGCAGGCTCTTGAATCCGAGACTACCTCTCTCGATGAGGCTAAAGAATCCGACACTGAAAACGGACGCGAATACGCCGAATGCGAAGAGACTCCAGATCCCATAGAACTGGTAATATGCATACGCGGTGTAGCCGGTGAACATGAGGACAAAGAAGAGCAGCCACTGGCACAGAAGGAAGTAAACAATCGTTCGGCTATTGTACCAAGCCTTCTTGGCAATTCGCTGCCTGCGCGCATCGCCTTCCACCATCGCTACGGCGCGCTTGTCTCTGTCCACCACGCGCGGAATCTCGAACGGAGGCGAACCCAGTAGACCGGCGTTCTCGCGGACGGGTCCGTCAATCGGCACCATGACCTTGGTTCCAAGAAGACAGTTGGCCCCGGTCTTTCCTCCTGCTGGATAGTGGATCCTGTTGCCAAGGTAGTTTCGGTCTCCGATCGTCACCTCGCACACCTTGAACGACGTGCCTGATATGACGGCGTTGATCATCGATAGGCCGTCGGAGACCATCGTACCGCTGCCGATGCTGCACAGAAACGGAAAGTCGTGGCGTTGATTGCATCCAAAATTTGAGCCGGTTTGCACAACCGCGTTCAAGCGGTAACCAATCCAACGCAAGTAAGTGACGATGTAATTGCTGTCGCCAAACAAGAGATTGTAGATGGGGGAATTGCTGAGCAAAGCGATGGTGCGGTAGACGGCGTAATGCGCCCCATAGAGCACGTAGGTCTTATCCTTAGCCAAGAAATGCCGCAGCAGCCTCGGGATAAGGCCCACAATCAGCAACCCAACGAGCAAGGCTCCGAAGAACAAAATGCCCGATACAAGCAGCAAGGGGCCGATCAGCGCGAGCAACCCGTCCCATGGCGCTTCAAGATTGATTTCGAAGCCGTTCCACTGTCCAACCAGTGACGCGTACAAATAATAGCTAATCATAATGGACAGCGGCACATAGATGGCCACGACGCTTATCAGCTCAAGCGCCGAAAAAATTGCACGTCGTAGCGGCGTGCAATTTTTCCCCTCAATGTCGCAGTAGTTCGCCGAAGTTTCTTGTGCAGGAGAACCGTGGTAGCGCCTTCCCTTGAAAGCGCGCTGACCACTTTGCAGCGAGGAGGCATGGCCCAATTGAGTGCCATCCTCCATAACGGTGTCGATATCCAGCACGCTTGCGGCGCCGACAAATGCATTGTCGCCAATCCGAACCGGACCCGTATAGATCCGGTTGGATTGGGCCCGATAGCCCGTCAAGATGGCGTCCTTCCGGATAACCGAGTTCTGGCCAATTGAAATGAGGTCGGTGCAAACCGGAACGACTCGCGACTCGATCACGGCGTTGCGACCCACGCGTGCTCCAAGCAAGCGCAAATAGACATTGTAGATGGGGCTGCCGGAGAATACGGCGACAGGCGCGCTACGAATAAGCGTCTTGACGATCCACAAGCGAAGGTAGCGCAGGCCCCAGACGGGAAAGACCTCCTGTCTCCATCGCCCCACCAAGAGCCACTTCGCGGCAATGGGAAGCGCACTCAGTCCGACAAAGATCGCGACGTTGAACACAACAATGCGTACGTAGAGTTCCCCTACGTTGCCCATGGCCGCATAGGTCCACGAGATCCCGTTCGCCAAAACCCACAGCGTGGACATACCGAACAACAGATAGAAAACGAACTGGAGCGCACCACATCCGTAGTATTCCAGATTGGAAGGAATGCGTAGAGGGTCACGCTTTTCCTCAACGACCACCTCCTCAGCCCGCGAGCTGAGATGTTGGGCGAGTTTCTCAATCGTCGGGTTGAGGTAGATGTCCTTCATCGAGACGTTGGACATGGCCTGTTCGCGCCGGATCGCGGAGCAGAAGCGAGCCATAAGCAATGAATGTGCCCCCAGATCGTGAAAGAAATTGTCTTTGACCGAAACGCGATCGAAGTTCATCACAGGCATGAGCGCTCGCGCCAGAGCTTCTTCCGTCTGCGTTCTGGCTGCAACGAAATGACCGCTGCCTACTGCCAGGCGCGGGCCACTCGGTGCGGGCAGTCTCTTGCGATCGGCCTTGTTGCTTCCCGTCATGGGAATCGCCGGCAGTTCCTCAAAATAGGCGGGGATCATGTAACCAGGCAGACGCGCACGCAGCGTCTGTGCAGCCTCGCCAAGCAACAATTCTGACGCGCCGTGATGCCGCGTGTAATAGGCGACCAGCTCCACCGTGCCGGGTTGAGGCTCATACGTGTGCACAACGGCTTGCGCGACTTGCGGCAACTGGGAGATGATCGCTTCGATCTCGCCCAACTCAATGCGATAGCCGCGCACCTTCACCTGCGTGTCGATGCGCCCGTGAAACTCGACCTCGTCCTGATCGTTGATCAGGCCGAGGTCACCGGTCCTGTAAATGCGCTTCGAGGGGTTGTTCGAAATATTGAGGAAGTCCGGGATGAACTTCTTCTCCGTAATATCGCTTCTATTCAGGTAGCCGTCGGCAAGGCCGATGCCTGCGATGCCAATCTCGCCGAGCGCACCCTTCTTAAGCGCCTCGTCCTTGTTCTCATCCAGGATGACAATGGTGTACGTCGGCAGCGGACTGCCGATCGTAACTGGCTTACCGGGATACAGTTTTGCCAGCGTCGCTGTAACCGTAGCTTCGGTGGGCCCATAGGCGTTAAGGATCGCGCGCCCAGGGCGATGCCAGCGCTCTACTAGGTGTTGCGGGCACGCCTCACCTGAAGCGAGCAAGATACGCAGGTCTGGCAAGTCCTGCCCGATGGTTGCTAGCAGAGTTGGGACGCAGCACAGAACCGTGACTTTGTTTGCGCGGAGATACGCCTCTAAGTCGTCGCCGACGAGGCTCGTTCCTGGACTTCCCGGCACCAGCGTCGCGCCGCTGATCAGTGGGACCCACAGCTCCTCAACCGAGAAATCAAAGGCGATGGTCATACCTTGGTAGACGCGATCGCGCGGCTCGATCCCGTAGACTTCGGCGGCGACCTTGACGAAGTTGCAGATGCTCGGGTGCCCGATGGCAAGACCCTTTGGGTTGCCAGTCGTCCCAGACGTATAGACGATGTAGCAAAGCTCGTTTACCGGCGGCTCCCGCTCAGCCTCTGTCAGACGCCTCTTTGCTTTGGCATCGATCGCGGCCTCGGCATCATCGAGCAAAATGAGCGGAAGCGCGAACGCATCGAGCGTCGGACGAAAGTCCAACGCCGAAACGATCGCTTTCGCGCCCGCGTCCTGCAGGATAAATCCGATGCGCTCTTTGGGGAAACTTGCGTCAAGCGGAATGTAGGCGGCATTGACCTTCATCACCGCTAGGAGGGCCACATAGGTTTCGACGGACTTGTCGAACAGCAGTGCAACGCGGTCGCCGGACCCGATGCCTTGATCGAGAAGATAGCGGGCTGCCTGGTTGGCGCGATCATCGAGATCGCGAAAGGTCAAGGTGACCTCGCCCGTGTCGATCGCTAAGTGATCCTGCTCGCCTTCTGCCTCAAGCTGATCGCAACGCCGTTCGAAGAGATGGTCGAGTCTCTCGCCGTCTTTCCAACGAATGGCGTTGTCCGCAGTGTTGCAGACGAGCATAGAAGCCCCGCTTTCACGCCTTGGATCAGACCTGGAGCTCGAAATCATGCCCTGAGCGCGTGCTTACAGCCTTTCGGCTCCTGAGCGTACGCACGCCCAACTCTTCGGCAATAACACGCGCCAATATGTCGACACCCTCGTCCAATTCGGAATACGAGGTCGTGAGCGGCATCATGCATTTGATCACTTCGTCCTCAGCCCCGCTGCGCTCGATGACAAGGCCTTGCTCAAAAGCATTCGACGTAATGGCGGCTGCCCGCTTTGGATCGGCGCAAACCACGCCAATCATCATGCCCCGCCCGCGCACTTCGATAAGATGCGGGGAAAAGCAGTCCACCAGCGATTGCAGACGATTGCCAAGATGCCTGCCCTTCTCGACCACACTCTCGGCGAACTCTGTCGTCCGCCAGTAGTGGTTCAGCATCGCGGTGGCCGTAATGAACGCGTGGTTGTTGCCGCGGAAGGTGCCGTTGTGCTGACCAGGCTCCCACACATCAAGCGGGCGCTTGAGCAGCACGATCGCGCAAGGCAGACCGTATCCGGAAAGCGACTTCGACAACGTGACGATATCGGGGTTTATGCCCGCCGGTTCGAAGCTGAAGAAGGAACCGGTGCGGCCGCATCCCGCCTGAATGTCGTCAATGATAAGAACGATGCCCTTCTTATTGCACAGCTCTTCGAGGCGCTTGAGCCATTCGATGCTCACAGCGTTGAGACCGCCCTCGCCTTGGACCACTTCGAGGATCACTGCGGCGGGCAGCTCGATACCATTGAACGGATCGGACAACGCGCGATCGAGATGATCAATCGTGTCTACGCCGTCTCCAAGGTGGCCGTCGTAAGGCATCGAAATCGCGTTTGGCAGTGGCACACCGGCCGCGCGCCGGTAGAACTCGTTGCCTGTGACCGACAAGGCACCTAGGGACACGCCATGAAAGCCATTTGTGAAGTAGACGATGTTGGTGCGCCCTGTCGCTTTGCGCGCAATCTTTAGGGCTGCTTCGACCGAGTTCGTGCCGGTTGGGCCAGTAAACTGGACAACATAGTCGAGACCGCGCGGTCTCAGCACAATCTCCTGCATCGCCTCAAGGAATTGCGCCTTGGCCGACGTGTGCAGATCGAGACTATGAGTGATACCGTCTTGGACGATATAATCGATCAGTGCTTGCTTAAGCACGGGATTGTTATGCCCAAAGTTCAGCGATCCGGCGCCTGAAAGAAAGTCCAAATAGCGCCGCCCGTTCACATCCCACATCTCGCTACCCAGCGCCCGCGTGAAGATTTGCGGAAATGCGCGTGCGTACGATTGGACGTTGGATTCGTATTGGGCGAAGACGTCATTGTCGGCGCGGTTGGCGCTCTGTTTAGCGGGCAACATTATCCTGACTCCTCAGGTTACGCCGAACACTTCTCATACTCGCTTCAATCATGCCGCCTTGCTCCCTAGCCCTTCTGTCATTTTCGCGCGTGATCCAAACGCCGAGGTAGGTTTCGAATAGATGGAGAAGCAGATTGTCGGGCGCAAAACGATGCGGCGCGGTGAAGCGCATCTGCCCGCTGCGACAGACATGTCCGCAAACACGCCCACCGTCACATCGCTTCTCCATAAACACGCCGGGGGCCGACGCCTCCTGCAGTCTCGTTTCCGCTGGGATCGCGCGCCCAAGAGAGCGGGCGAACTGCGATCTCACGCGAGCAACGGCAAAACCAGCCATATTGAGGCTGAGGCGTTTGTCTTATCCCGGTCATCGTCGCAGTGCCATCTAACGAAAGAACAATGTTTTCAATGGGCTGGTTTAACCCGCTCAGAACATATCATAGGCCCTTTTTTGGGTCTCCATGCAACCCGATTGTCGCATCGGCCCCTTCGCCAGGGGGCCGAGCACCTCGCTGAGGGCCCCCGCCCCATTAGATCGGGCTTATCGATCGGGCCATCTACTGGCTCAATCTACTGGCTCAATGCAACCAGCTTGCCAGTCATCGAAAAATGCCTAGAGCAAGATCGTTCTTGATGGAATCGCTCGACCTTCGCCCAGAAGGTTCCCGGCAAGAACGTGAATCTTGCTCTAAATCAAAAGCGTAGAGACTGATTCACGTTTCACTTGGACGCAATTCGCGCCTCCAAGTGAAACGATCAGGCTCTAGGGATGCTGGGAGTGGGCCTTGACCCGTGCCCCGATCGAAGCGGCACCTGTCCAAACGGCCGGCAGAGCCACAAAGCGAACTTGACGAGACCGCAATCCTTACGCGTCCTCGCCGTAAGGGTGGAGAGCGCTTCGGTCATCAAAGTTAACGCAGGCGCCTGAATGAAAGTGGCGACCTCGTAATCGGACCCGTTCGGCAACGAATTCCTAAGTTAAAACGCCCCGATGCCTCGCGCTGGCACACACAGCGCCCCCACAGGAAAACACGAAGCGACGCCGCGTCATGACGAAGTCATGCTGTGCGTCATGGCGGAGCCATGCTTCGCATGGTCGCTGTTCGGCTCCTCCAGCAACAATAAAGCGGGTTCGCGGTCTAGCGCGGCCCCGTGCCGGTAGACGTGAAGCTTGTCGTCGCCATCCCGGTGGATCGTGTAGACGAGGTCGCCGCGCAGGCCGTGCTCGGCTTGCCTGACGGCGACGCGGTGGCGCGTGATGAGTGCGATAAGGCCCAGAACAAAAGCTGCCGGCACAATCAGCCAAAGCGCCTTCGTCGGGTCCGATAGGGATTGGTAGGTGTCAAAAAAATCCTGCCAGAAATTGTAGCCGTCCATGTGCGCGTCCCCCCGTTTTCGTTTGCAAAGAAAACGGCCACCGGAGGTGTCCCACACTGTGGGTTCCCACTTAGTGGGGTCCCACATTGTGGGTGTCACAGCGTGACCTCTGGTAGCCGGGGAGTTAACAAGCCGCACGAAGACGACCGCAATAGCCTTTAGGCTTCTCCCCGAAGGGTTGGCCCTGGACATGCGCCATTGCCTCCCCGACCCTAAGGTTGAGGAGACATCATCACGGCTGATGTCAGCCGCTTCGTGAGGGGTTGTTAAGCCCCGGGATCGGCAAGTCGCTGACCCCGCGGGCACCTTAATATGAAGTCGGGGAATTCGAAAGGAGCCGCATGGCTAAGTGCACAGGGGGTGGGGGGGGCATAGTGTGTGGAAGAACGTCACCCCACCCACAACGTCATTCCCGCCTGCGCGGGGATGACGCGAATCGTGGGTGAGCGCGCGCCTGCCCACAGCGTCATCCCGCTGGAGAGCGGGATCCACGCAGTGTCCGCTTTACCCCCGAGAGCGGACATTCTTTGAGGCGGCGTCAATGTCCGCTTAGTGCCAAAAGCAGACATGCGGTCGGGCGTGAGGAATATCCGCAAAACGCCAAAAGTAGACCGGATTGCACAACATCATAGGTGAGCGAGAATATGATTGGCGGCATCGCGACCGCGATATGTTTCCGGAACAGGCAGCTGGCCCTTAAATTCAGGCAAGTGCTGATTAATGAGCGCCTTCGTGTACTCGGTCAGATGCCGGCCCATCTCCTTAACCGTGATCAGCTCGTCGCCGTTACGATCGGCGCGGCCGCCCAGGCCATCGACGACGGCATAGGTAAACAGGCCATGTTGCAACTGGGGAAGCTCAAGCGCTTGCTCATCGACGCCAGCAGAAGCAAACGCAACAATGTCAGCGTAATAGGCCGCGTTCCCCAGCTTCGCATAGTAGGCATTGGCCGCATGGCAGGTATCGATGAAGAGATACCGCCGGCCACGAGTGCTGTGAATGATGCGTTCAAGTTCCACCCAGGGCAGGATCCGATCGCCCGCCCAGCCGCCGCCTTCAAACTTTACGTCGGTCGGCAGAAATAAGTAGTCCGCGCGGTCGTTCACTCCGTGGCCAGCAATAAAGACAACAACCGTATCCTCAGGCATTGCGCGATTTCGGATATCACTTAAGTATCGGCGAATGTTGGATGTGGTCGGTGCGGGGTCTTTGGGGTCGTTTGTCAAAAGCAGTGTGACGGACTCCTTGTGCTGCGGCCCAAGCCGCATATGGATGGCCCTCGCGAAGGCCTTTGCGTCTGCGCCTGCAAACCGGAGATCGCAACTGCTATCGCGCTTTGGGTCGCATGCCTTGCCAAGTCCCGGGTAGCGATCAACCCCAACAGCCAGAATAAAGAGCGTGCCACGTCTATCGAGATCTCCCACACCGACGTGCACCACATTCAACGTCGCATCCGTTTGACCAATCTCATTTTCGGCTGTGACGACGATACGGTTGTCTCCGCGCGCAAGAGGGACGGAGAAGTTGAGCATGCCGGAATCTGTAGGCGCAGCTTTCTCGGCAATCTGGATGCCATTGACGCGGACAACAAACCGCTTGACGGGATCGGGAGTCTCAGCCGCCACAACCGTGATTGAGGTACGGCGGCCGCTCAAGCTTGCTCCCATTGCGGGGGACACAATCCTTATGCTTGGAAGAGGTTGGCTGCGCAGATCGGCCAGCCTAAGTTTCGTGCCGTGCGCTTTGTCGATGGCCTCCTCAGCGGATGCGCGCCGTATCGCATCCTCTACAATATCGGGCCGGTTCAGATGCTTGCGCAGCTCGTTGGCCCTCACGTAATCGGGCACAGCCCCTGCACCCCTATTGAACTGCCAACCAACAAAACGATCAGCGCCTGGCGAGCACGTATAATAGCCCTGCGGTGTCCAAATCACCCACTCACCGTTGGGGGTGTGAAAAATATTCACAACGAGTTCGCGCGTTTTGAGATTCCACAGTCGAACGGTGTGATCATTGGAGGCCGACGCCAAAAATCTACCATCCGGCGAAACGCTCAGCGCCCAGATATCGCTTTCATGACCATCGAATCTCCCGATGCGATTGCCGCCCCGGTCTAGTGCGGTGAGCACGCCATATGAGCCGCCGCTGATGATTGTCTTTCCATCCGCTGAAAACGTGAATGCAGAATGCCGGTTGCCATCGGCAAGCGGATCTTCTCCCCGTCGAGCACTGCCAAACAGCGTGCTGTCCTGCAAGATTTGCAAAACTTTGTGTTTCGCGTGACCGTAGTCGACGAACTTCCCGACTACTGCCTTCAGTCGCAGTGACCATTTGCCGTGCGTGACAGTCGCGCGGATGAAGTTCGGTGCTGAAAGTTTGTCGAGAGCTCTGGGGACACCAAGTTTACGCTGCGCGGTCGGCAGCGGCAGTTGGTACTCAAGCTCGCCAATTGCGTTCGGGCAGGGCTGGGAGGCCGGGGGACACCTGTCCCCATGACCCCAGGCAATGCTTGCACTGTCTTTGGAGAACCCAACCGACTCGACCGCTTGACTCTCACCTCTGAGTATCAACCGTATTTTACCAGTATGTGCGTCCCATACATGTATGATCGACCCATCGTCACCGGTAGTGGCCGCTAGGCTGCCATCGGGACTTAGGGCCGTTGCGCCGACGTAATCCTGCTCACTGTAGTCGGATTGTTCGTGGAGGGATGGCATCGCCCAAACACGGACCGGAGCGCCTTGGCAATTCCAGTAGCAACTCGATATGAGCTGCTTGCCGTTACGGCTAAAACTCAATGACGCGATCGCGCCGGTCTGGTTTGCCAACTCCTTGGGCGTTTTATCTGGCCCCAATGGACGCCATAGCCGCACCTTGCCGTCCACGCTTCCCACTGCGATAGTACTGTCGGCAGGGGATACAGCCAGAGCCCGAACGGCGCGATCGTGCTCCAAGACCGCAAGAGTTTGGCCGCTGTCGACTTGCCATAGGCGAACCGTCCCGTCCCAACTGGCTGTTACCGCATGTTGGCCATCGTGCGAAAATGCTGCCGCGCTCACCCGGTCTGTATGTTCACCTTCGAGCCGCTGAATCACGGCGGATGACTCCAGATCCGCTAGCTTCGCCACCTTGCCGTAATCAGCCGATGTCAATTTCGCGGTGTCTGGCAAGAAGCTGAGCCGCCGCATCACGGCATGCGCTTCTACATCCCAAATGATGGCCTTGTTGTCGTAGCCAGCCGATATCAATTTTGAGCTGTCAGGTGAGAAACTCAGGCCGCGAACAACGTTCTTGTGGCCGAGTAGTAGAGCGACAAGTTTGCCGGTCGCAAAGTCATAAAGGCGGATCTTGTGCCGCTCCATCTGTTCGGGGGGGCGGTCACGTTCGACTGGACCGAGGGAGCCGCCCACAGCGAGCCAATGTCCATCTGGCGACAGGGCCAAAGCGTATATTTTTCCGTGGTTCGCGGGCCCAGCTTCGGCTCGAATGAGCCGTACAGTTTCGGCCTTCTGCAGGCTCCAGACGCGAACGACCTTGTCATCGCCTGCTGAAATTAATTCTTTACCGTCAGGCGTGAACGCAAGCGACCACACGGGTGCTAAGTGCCCGGCGGTCTTGAGCATGAGCAGGGGTGCTTGGCTCTGCGCCGCCGCCATTTGGCAGGACAAAAAAAGTGCGCAGATGACCGCTGGCATCAATCGCCGACCAGTGCCAGCCATACGCAACGCCCGACATTTTGCCGTGGGAGTGGAAGGTGAAGGCTTGAAAGTCCTCAGACCAAAATGTTGGTCGTGTTTCTTCGCCGCGATGGTTCCAGCGACGTGCCAAAGGTACCTAGCATGCTTGGCACTCCCAGCACCCACCGTGCGCGACCGGTCGAGGCGATCACGATTCAAGAACGCGGTTGCGGCCGTGCTGGGCATTGGACTTACACTTTAGCCGACGGGACGGACCAACTGAAACGCTAACCACCGGGGCACCGCTTCTGCCCTCCCACGCAAAACTAACACGCGCAGCAGCAGACATCAGCGCTAACGTCACAGCTCTTGACCTGTGGTCAAGCTACTTATGGTGTCTCAGCACCGGGCAGCTCAACAGGGGCACTGGGTCCTCTTGGCGGATCGGGATCTTCGCAATCGGTACAGGGAGGATCACCCCCACCGGCCTCAGCAGAGATTGCGCCGATCGTGACGGCGGCGATTAGCGCTAAGCCAATGCACGTCAAAAACTTTCGTGTCGTGGGCATGTGCATGTCCCCCAAAGCGAATCTAATAGAAAATCGTTAGGTCTGCGCTGCCTTGCCGTCAAGCACGTTCGGATCGGGTCGGCAACACGTTGTGGATTGCGCGCACCACGGCGGTTTTTTTCAGGGCGCGTGAGGCGATTGCGATTGCGCTGGCTTAGGAGAACGGTGGGCTCAGCTCGTTTCGGCCGGAGCTTGCCGCGAGTTGCTCACAAGAGCTTGCTATGTCCGCTTTGGGTCAAAAGCAGACATTCGGGCGTGCGTTGGACATGTCCGCTTTACCCCCAAGAGCGGACATGGCGCCTACTGCACTGGTTGACGGCCAAGTCCAAAAACCTCCCGCCGCCACATCCAACTTATCCCCACCACCCCTTAACGCCTTAAACTTGCGCCGCCCATTCCAAACGCCCGGGGGTGCAGACGTGCGCTGGCGGACTGTACGGGATGGGACGGCGCGATCAGGTCAGGGGCCATAAGCTCGCCCCTCGTCAGTGCTGCCGTCCATGCGAAGCATGGCTCCACCATGACGCGAAATTGTTGGTGACGCCCCGGGCAGGGATGCAATCTGGGGAATGGCGGCGGACAAACCCTTGCGCTCGCGTGGGGCGGCGAAGGCCGCATCCATATCGAACAAAGAAAAGGGCCCGACCCGCCCCGCTCCCCGTCTCATCCCCTCGAGCGCCAAGCGCCGCGAGGTGGACGGCGCGTGCCCCTGGATTGCCCGTGGCAAATTTACAGAGCGTCTGTAGCCGCTCAATCTTTTGAAATATTGGTCGGAGCGGGGAGATTTGAACTCCCGACCCCCAGTCCCCCAGACTGGTGCGCTAACCAGGCTGCGCTACGCTCCGACTTGACCCCTTTTGCCTTGGGCAGCACTGACGGTCAATGTCTAAGCCGCTGCCGTGCTAGTCTAGCAGCTCGTGGATGCCCTTAATGCTTGAGGGAAATCTGAAAATTTCGGGCCGTGGCGCACCGGCCGGCATCACGGCCGCCGCAAAAAGCCCCTCTGCAATGTTCACGTCGTACGCGGCGCAAGGCGGCGCCTCTTGCTTCACATCGTCGAGCCGCTTGCTGAAGGCTTCACCTTGGACGCTGTTTGCGCCCACGATTCCAAGTTGCGTGAGCAAGCGGCCGATGCCGCGCCCATCCGCTTTGGCGAAAGCTTCAAGCCGGACCCAAGCTTTCAGGATGCGCGTATCGTCTCGCTCCGGCAAGGACGCCTCCTCACCGAGCACCTCGGCCGCGCGCTCAAGCAAGATGCGCCGGGGCCCAGGAATGTTCACGACGCGCATGCGTTCTAAATCAACACCAATCGGCTCCTCGTTGCTCATACCGACAAGCGACCAGCCGGGCACATGCGAAAGACTGAACGTGACGGGCGCACCGGCGAGGTGAGGTTTCGCGCCGACGCCGCGCACAAATAGCCGCCCGCGCCATTCTGCTCCGATAGCGCGCTCAAGCAGAATACGAAGCGCAACGTGGGCAGCCAGCCACTCGTTGGCCCTGCGTTTATCAGCTATCGTCTCTGCGAGGTTCCGGTCACGTTGCGGCAGCCTTGGCGTTTGCTGCTCAACTTCGAGGAGCAAAGAAGCGGCTGCATTCAGATCGATGCACCACAGCTCAAGGCCGCCGAACCCGCCCTCCCAATGGGAGGTATCGCTTTGTGCCTCATGGTGTGTGCTCAAGTGCGCGCGGCGCGACGCGGCTTCGACCCCTTGCGGCGCGCCCCGCCGGTTACCTTCCGCCCAAGCAGAATATTGCGGCAGATCTCAAGCTCGGCGATTGCTGCTTCGATGCTAGCGCGACCGCCCGCATCGCTGACGGTTGAAAATGAGACCGCATTGCGCGCAGGGCTTATCGCGCTTGGCGGCGATGCCCGTTTGATCGCGCGGCGGCCCCGCTTCGCTTTTGCCTTCGTAGCCAGACCAGCGAGCTCCGCGCGCTTCGCAGAGGCCTTGACCTCATCGACACCGTGCTCGCGTAAGATCTTCTGCACGCCCTTAATCGTATAGCCTTCCGCATGCAAAAGATGGCGAATGCCGCGCAGCAGCTCAAGATCCTCGGGCCGATAGTAACGCCGGCCGCCGCCGCGCTTCATGGGCCGCACCTGGGGAAACTTACCCTCCCAGAAGCGCAAGACGTGCTTGGGCACGTCCAGCTCGCCCGCAACTTCGCTGATCGTCCGAAAGGCGTCCGCTGTCTTGCTCATCGCCGCTCCCGCTGTCCTTACCCTCTAAAGCAAGATCGTTCTTGATGGAATCAATTGGCCTTCGCCCGGGAGGTCTCCAACAGATAAGTGAATCTTACTCTCAATCAAAAGTGTAGAGACTGATTCACGTTTCACTTGAACGCGACTCAAGCGTTTCCAAGTGAACCGATCAGGCTCTAGTACAGCCGTCAACCGGTATCACTCCGCAGCCTTGCGCCGGCATTGTCCCTGGTTGATTCGTTCCTTCATAATGTTGCTGGGTCGGAAAACCAAAACCTTGCGCGGCGTAATCGGCACTTCTTCACCGGTTTTGGGATTGCGCCCCATGCGCTCGCCCTTCTCGCGGATGCCGAACGACCCAAACGATGACAACTTCACTTGCTCACCTCGAGCAAGGCTGCCGGAGATCTCGCTGAGGACCAGCTCGACCAATTCCTGGCTTTCA
>Ga0255057_10000347_pt1 | contig 26269 bp, 22 predicted proteins | sample Cases_109_6_MG_FD_189022 | JGI IMG/M metagenome (GOLD analysis project Ga0255057, IMG submission 189022) | Seawater microbial communities from Amundsen Gulf, Northwest Territories, Canada - Cases_109_6 | ecosystem: Environmental > Aquatic > Marine > Gulf | place: Canada: Northwest Territories... | reverse complement strand
GGGAGTACAATACGATCCGGCCGCACAGCTCGCTGGGCTACGGGCCACCCGCTCCGCAGGCGATTCGGCCCGCTCGAGCGTGGCTCAGACGGCCCGTACTCCAGGGACCCGGATCAGTACGGAGGCTTGCGGCTGGACTAACTTAGCTTGTGGTACCACTCTTGGGGGCAGGTCAGGGAGGGACCGCATCTTCCGCAACCGATGGATCGGCGGGCGAGCCGTGACACGCACAGATAACTACAAACAGCGTTGGCATGTTCAGCAACCGCCAACGCCTCTCAGCTTGCACTCTCGTGCGCCGGGTACGCAACAGACGAATCCTCCCCGAGTCTCAGATGCCGTGCCTCCGGATTGCTGCCGGCTCCTTCTGCCTGACAGGCACTCTGAGAATGGCTCAAGACTCACGCCAAACACTCGATCCCCGGGCGCTGGATCCGTATAAGCAATTGATACAAGCGATTGCGCGAGACTCGGGACACGGACGCCTCGACGCGAAACGTGCAAGGATTCGCTAGGTCTGCAGGTTTGTTGGAGTGGAGTTCGTGTAGAGCCTGGTCACCGCAATGCTGAGGGATCTTGAGCAGCGGTGCCTGGCTCACCCGGTACGTGAGCACCTCGTCGATCCACAGGGACTCGTAGGCGAGGCCTGCCAGGCGCAGGAACGCCGCGATACCCAGGATCAGGGCGAGTACGAGCCATAGCGGCACCTGCCGTATGGCCAACATTGCCTCCAGGAAAGTCACTGAGCCGCCCTCGGCCGATCGGCCGCACGATTGACACAAGATACGGCCGCGGTCCCGGCTGCGCCTCCTCGCAGGTCTTCTCAAGCAGGAGCTTCGCCGGATAGCTTCAGAGGGAGCAGAGAGACATCCATGTGGCACCCTCATTACGAGTGCGGAGACCACGAGTATGAGAAGAGCGATCGTATGCGGCGCCGGCGGCTTCATCGGCCACCACCTCACGTGTTTGCTCAAGGAGCAGGGCTACTGGGTCCGCGGCGTGGACATCAGGGAGCAGGAGTTCGCTGCCACCCGAGCGGACGAGTTTCTGCTCCTCGACCTGCGCGACCCGGACGGCTGCCGGCAGGCGGTGACGCTTCCCGGTGGACCGGCGGACGAGGTCTACCAGTTGGCGGCTGACATGGGCGGCATGGGTTTCATCCATTCCGCCGAATGCGAGATTATGACGAACAGTGCGCTGATCAACATCCACATGATCAACGCGGCCGCCGATGCCGGGGTCTCTCGTTACTTCTTCTCTTCCTCGGCGTGCGTGTACCACGATCAGGATGAGGGAGACGTCTACCTGACCGAGGACGACGCGTATCCGGCGCTGCCTGACAACGAGTACGGGTGGGAGAAGCTTTACGCGGAGCGCATGGCGCTCTCGTTCGGCCGCAATCGGGGCATCGAGGTGCGGATCGCCAGGTTCCAGAACAGCTTCGGGCCGTACGGTACCTGGCAAGGTGGGCGAGAGAAGGCCCCCGCGGCCATCTGCCGCAAGGTCGCCATGGCGGAAGACGGCGGTGAGATCGAAGTGTGGGGAGAAGGGTCGGCTCTGCGAGTCTATACGTACGTGCCCGATCTGTGCGGCGGGATCTACACTCTGATGCAGTCCGAGATCACGGAGCCCACCAACATCGGAAGCGATGAGATCGTCTCGGTGGATGAGCTCGTCGCGACGGTTGCCGACGTGGCCGGTAAGTCTATCAGGATCCAGCATGTCGAGGGGCCGGTCGGAGTTCAGGCCCGTTACCATTCGTCTGACCGAATCAAGTCCACGGGCTGGCGGGCGAAGCACACTCTCCGGGATGGCATCGAGGAGACGTATCCGTGGATCGAGGAGCAGGTGCGGGCCACTGCGCTGAGCGGCTAAGTTCTCCGCATCATCCACGGTCGCAACGGGAGTCCAGATGAGCTCATCATCGGCGTCGGACCGCTTCAGCTCCCTCACCCCACTCGCCACGCTCGCCCCCGGCGAGCACGAGACCGCTGCCGTCCGCGCTCCTTTCACCGGCGAGGTCCTCGCCGACCTTCCTATCGCTGGCCCCGCAGACCTCGATCATGCGGTCGGGATCGCGCGCGCGGCGCAGGCCGAGTGGGCCTCGGTCCCGGCGAAGGAGCGAGCTGAGATTCTCCGCCGCTTCCGGACCCTTCTGCTCGACCGCGGGGAAGAGATCCTGGACGTCGTCCAGCTCGAGACCGGGAAGGCCCGCGCTCACGCCTTCGAGGAGCTGGCAGACGTCGCGCTCGTCACCGCCTACTACCGCCGGGTCGCTCCTGGATTGCTCAAGCCTCGCCGGCGCCGTGGGGCCATGCCGGGGCTCACACGGACCGCCGAGCTCAGGCATCCGCGCGGAGTCGTGGGAGTGATCGCTCCGTGGAACTACCCGCTCGTGCTCGCCGTCTCCGACTCGCTGCCGGCCGTGCTGGCCGGGAACGCAGTGATCGTGAAGCCGGATGTCCAGACCACTCACACAGCTCTCGCCGCGCTCGAGCTTCTTCTGGAGGTGGGGCTGCCGGCCGGGGTTTTCCAGGTCGTGCCGGGAGACGGTCCCGGTACTGGTGGGGGCCTGGTCGAGCGTGTCGACTACGTGTCGTTCACCGGGTCGACGGCCACGGGTCGTATCGTGGCTCAGAAGGCCGCCGCTCGCCTCATCGACTGCTCGTTGGAGCTGGGCGGAAAGAATCCGATGATCGTGCGAGCGGACGCGGACCTCGAACGCGCGGTCACCGGGGCCGTGCGGGGCAGCTTCTCGAACGCGGGCCAGCTGTGCGTCGCGATGGAGCGGATCTACGTACACAGATCCGTGTTCGAATCGTTCCTGGAGTCGTTCGCGGCGAGGGCCCGGCAGCTCGAACTCGGCGCCGGCCTGGACTACGAAGCCGACGTGGGATCCCTGACCCACGCGCACCAGCTTCGCAAGGTCGAGGATCACGTGCGGGACGCGGTTACGCGTGGAGCTATCGTGCACGCCGGCGGAAAGCCGCGTTTCGACATTGGCCCGCTTTTCTACGAACCGACGATTCTCACGGGCGTGACGCCCGACATGAAGCTCTACACGGAGGAGACATTCGGGCCCGTCGTCGCCGTGGCCCCGTACGACTCGGACGAGGAGGCGATCCGGCTGGCCAACGCCACGTGCTACGGATTGAACGCCAGCGTGTGGACGCGGGACGAGACGGCGGGACTCGGAATCGCCGGTCGGATCGAGGCCGGAGCCGTGAACGTGAACGAGGCCTACGCCGCGACGTGGGGCTCCGTGGACGCGACACTCGGCGGACGGAAGGAGTCGGGATCGGGCCGCCGGCACGGTGCCGAGGGATTGCTCAAGTTCACGGTATCGCAGACTGTGGCAGTGCAGCGCGGCCGTCCACTGGACCTGTCGGCCGCGTGGCTGCGCCGGTCCCGGGCACGCTCTGCCGTGATCGCGATTCTGAAGCGCTTCAAACCCGGCTCGACCGGACGGTAATCACTCCCGGCCATACGTAGACGGAGAAGGGATGGGAACATCGCCACGCACTTCCTGACCGGATATCCGGGCTTCCTGGGCAGCCAGCTTCTGCCTCGCATCCTGAGGGGCGATCCTGGCACGCAGGCCATCTGTCTCGTGCAGGAGAAGTATCTGGCCGAGGCGCGTGCGCGCATCGAACAGATGCGTCTCGGTTCCCCCGAGCTGGCAAGGCGGGTTCGACTGGTGGAGGGCGACATTACCGCGCCGGATCTCGGGCTCGGGCCCGAGCTGGAGTCCGTGGCCAACGAGGCCACCGCGATCTGGCACCTGGCCGCCATCTACGACCTTTCGGTGAACCGCGACCTGGCCATGCGTGTGAACGTGGAGGGTACGCGGAACGTGCTGGACCTGGCCGGCCGGTGCCCTGATCTCAGCCGCCTCCACTACGTCAGTACCTGCTACGTGAGCGGACGCTACGCCGGGATTTTCGCGGAGGATGACCTTGAGAAGGGGCAGGAGTTCAACAACTTCTACGAGGAGACCAAGTACCTGGCGGAGGTCGACGTGCGGTCGGCCATGCGAGGGGGCCTCCCGGCTACCGTGTACCGCCCGTCGATCGTCGTGGGCGACAGCCGAACCGGGGTGACCGAGAAGTACGACGGGCCCTACTTCCTCATCCGATGGATCCTGCGGCAGCCGGGCACCGCGGTTGTGCCGGTCGTGGGAGACCCGAACACGACCCGGGTGAACCTGGTCCCGAGCGATTTCGTGATCGACGCGATCGCGCACCTGTCGGCCCTGTCGCACTCCGTCGGACGGACCTATCAGCTGGCGGATCCCGATCCGCTCACGGTGACCGAGTTGCTCGACGTTCTGGAGCAGGCGACCGGAAAGCGTCTCAGGCGACTTCCGCTGCCGAGGCGTACCGCGAAGTGGGCGATCGATCGGGTCCCGGGGGTATACCGGCTGGTGAAGATCCCCTCTGCGGCTGTCGACTACTTCGCCCACCCGACGCACTACACGGTATTTCAGGCCCGGACCGACCTGGAGGGGAGCGGGATCAAAGTGCCTCCGTTCGCGTCCTACTCCGATCGGCTCATCCGGTTTGTCCGGGAGCACCGGCGCGTGGGTTCAGACGCGATGGTTTGACGGGCGCCCTACTCGGGCGGACACAGATCTTCCGGCAGCTCGGCAGGCTTCCGACGGAGCCGTGCGAGTCCGATTCCGCCGATGATCATTACTGTGCCCGCCACCTGCACCCAGGTGGGCACCTCGCCGAGCGTCATCCACGCCACGATCAGCGCCACGATGGGGACCGTGTTGGAGTAGATGGCCGTACGGCTGCTTCCCAGATGTTGGACACCGTAGTACCACAGCATGTAGGCCACGGCGATCGCGAACGCCCCGCTGAACACGAGCCCGCCCCACGCGCCGAGGCTGATCGAGCCCCACTCCTGCGCGAGGAGCGCCGGCGTCGACACGGCAACGAGTCCCACGGTGCCCACCCACATGGTGAACGCGGTCACCGGAAGCGTGCCGTACTTCTGCACGTACGGTGCGGAAAGGACGGTGTAGACTGACCAGCCCAGCGCCGCGGCGAGCATGGTCAGGTCGCCGCGCAGCGTGTCGGAGCCGAAGCTGATGCCGCGAGTGCTGCCCCACAGTATCAACGCGATGCCGCTGATGGACAGAGCGACTCCGGCCCAGCCGGCCCGACTGATCGTCTCGTGCTTCAGCCCGACCGACAGCAGCGCCACGATGAGCGGCACCGCGCTGAGCATGAGCGCGGCGTTGCCGGCGCGCGTCCAGTGGACCCCGTGGATGAACAGCGCCTGGTATACGACATTGCCCAGGAGGCCGAGTCCTACCAGGCGGAGCGTGTCACCTTTCTGGAATCGGGGACGGACTCCGGAGATCCAGAGAAAGGCCGCCAGGACCAATGAAGCCAGTACGAATCGGGTGGAGTTGAAGGCGAGCGGGCTGAACTCGGTCAGGGCAGCCTTGACCACGGAGAAGTTGGAGCCCCAGATGAGGACCAGCAGACCGATGGCCAGGTCGGGCGGGAATCGCCGGTTCCATCCGGGAGGCGCCGTCGTAGACTGGCTGTCGTGCATGGCTCGTCGCTCGCTCGAGGCGGTTTTAGCGCCGCGTGGCGCAGCGACACGGAGTTAGCCGAACGACCGGAAAGGGGCAAGAGGAGGCGAATACGATGCGGATCGCTCTTTTGCAGCAGCACGCGGGCGAGGATCGGGCCGAGAACCTGGACTTGGCCCTGCACAACATGGGTCTCGCCGCGGAGCGCGGGGCACAGCTGGTCGTGTTTCCGGAGGTCGCCCTCACGCGCTTCTTCCCTCAGCACAGGGGCTTCTCGGACGCTGCGCAGTGGGCCGAGCCGATTCCGGGTCCGACGGCCGATCGGATCGCGGCCCGGGCCCGGGATCTCTCGCTCGTCACCGTGTTCAACATGTACGAGCGCGACGAGTCCGGCCGCACGTTCGACAGCTCGCCCGTGTTCGAAGCGGACGGCTCGCTTCTCGGCATCACGCGGATGGTGCACATCACGGACTACGAGTGGTTCCACGAACGGGAGTACTACCATCCGGGTGACCGCGGGGCGCCCGTCTACTCCACGAGTGTCGGTCGGATCGGAGTCGCGATCTGCTACGATCGCCACTATCCGGAGTACATGCGTGCGCTCGGCGTGGCCGGCGCCGAGCTGGTGTGCATCCCGCAAGCCGGCGGAATCGGCGAGTGGCCGGATGGCATGTATGAAGCGGAGGTGCGGACGGCTGCGTTCCAGAACGGATACTTCGCTGCCCTGTGCAACCGCGTCGGGGTGGAGGAGAAAGTGACGTTCGCGGGCGAGTCGTTCATCTCCGACCCGGAGGGAGTCGTGGTGGCGCGCGGCGCGACCCTGGAGGACGACATCGTCGTGGCCGACCTTGATCTGGCCGCGTGTGCCGACTCCACGGCCCGGACTCTGTTCTGGAAGGACCGGCGGCCCGAGCTTTACGGCGACTGGCTCAGGTAGGCGTTGGCGGAGGTGTAGGGGGCGCGAGTGTGGTGCGTCGGCAACAGTTGACAACTGCTGAGTCCACGCCGCTATACTGCGGCACCCCCCAAGAAACGCGACCGCCTTTATTGCAGGAGGAAAGCCGATGAGACGCCTCGTTCTCCCCCTCGCGTTGTGTGCCCTGCTCGCCGCGGCGTGCGACGAAACGGCAACGAGCCCCGACCCGGATGTCGCGCCGGACGCTGCTTCCAAAGCGATGTTCAAGAGAACCAAGGCCCTGACCGAGATGGACCAGTCGCCGATCTACCGGGACTTCTCGGAATGGGACGCTAGGCTGCGGGAAGAGGGCCTGAACCTCCGGCTCGCCAAGTACGAGTACGTCACGCTTGGCGCGACGGGGCAGGCAGGGCGCGAAGTCATCGCGAGCGACCGAAACAAGCAGCTCCCCTACCAGTGGGTGGCCGGCGATCCGCGGCGCGGCGGCGCGACCAGCCTGTTCTGGACGATCGACGGCACGGAGGGGGCGACGAGCTTGGGCGCGGGCCTCACCCAGGCGCAGACCGACCAGGCCACGGCGGACGCGATGCAAACGTGGCAGGATGTGAAGTGCTCGAACATCCCGCTGGTTCAGCTGCCCAACATTCCAGCCGACGTCGGGCTTGCCCAGGCCATCCTCGGCTTCGGCGGCGCATTCGCCATCGTGGCGGACTACCTACACGCCGGCTTCCTTCCCCCCGCGTTCTTCGAAGTTCTGGCGGAGGGAGGCGGCGACGGGATTCTCGGCGTGACGTTCACGTGGTTCTGCTCGGAACTGGGAGCGCCGCCTGAGGATCTCGATGGAGACGGGTTCAGTGATGCGTGCTACACGGAGACATATTACAACGACAACTTCGTCTGGTTGATCGATGCGCCGGCCAATCTGTTCGGCCCCATCGACGTCGAAACGGTTGTCGTGCACGAAGCCGGACACGCCATCAGCCAGGGCCATTTCGGCGATATCTTTTTCGATCCGGCCAACGCGTTCCAGTTGGGCGGAAAGTTCTTCTTCCGGCACCTGCACTTCGCGCCGCACGCCGTGATGAACGCCGTCATCTTCGAGACGCAGCAGAAGCTCACGGGCTCCGACATAGGCGGTCACTGTTCGATCTGGGGAAGCTGGCCGAACAACTGACCGCTTCCAGCAGCCACCGGTAGGATCAGCACAGAGGGCGCCCCCACCGGGCGCCCTCTTCACATAAGGGACGGTTCCGCGCCGGCTAACCCAGCACGTATCCCCGCGCCAGCTCCGTGTACTCCACGACCTGGTCCTCCACCCACTCCTCGTTCCGGCCCAGCTCTTCCGCCAGTAACCGCGCCACGACGGGCGCCATCTCCACGCTCGCTCGCGCGTCGAGCAGGAGGGCCCGGGTCCGTCGCGCGAGCACGTCCTCCACAGTGCGCGCCAGCTCGCACCTGGCCGCCCACACGACCTCCGAGGCGTGATAGGGCAGTGACGGATGGAGGCGCTCGTAAAGCTCGGGCTTGGCGCGCTCAAGGGTCTCGAGCTCCGCGGCGTCCGTCCCATACACACTCCACGGCTCGGTCGGGTCCACTCCGTCGGCCCAGCCGTGGAGCCGGAGGTCCTGCGTCACGCTCGGCCTCTCCGGAAGTCCGCCCACGATCGCAGCCTGGGTGATCGTGTCCGCCCCCATGTACCGGTAGGTCGTCCACTTGCCGCCGGCGATCGTGACGAGTCCCGAAGGGGAGATGAGCAGCGTGTGGTCCCGCGAGATCGCGGCTGTGTCTGAGTCCGGGCCGCCCACCAGCGGTCTGAGACCGGCAAACACGCTCAGGACGTCAGAAGCCAGGGGGTCCTTCGTCAGGTACCGGACCGCGTGCGTCAGGAGGAACTCGACCTCCTCTTCGAGTGCCCTCGGCTCGAGCGACGCTTCGGGGACCGGCGTGTCCGTCGTGCCGACTACCACGCGGCCGTGCCACGGGACAGCGAACAGAACACGGCCGTCCGACGTGTGCGGGACCATGATCGCCGTGTCGCCAGGGAGGAACGTGCGATCGAGAACCAGGTGCACTCCCTGGCTGGCCGTTATCATCGGCGTGGTCCCGGGGTCGTCCATTCGCCGGACCTCATCCGTGAACACGCCGGTCGCGTTCACCACTACGCGTGCCCGGATCTCCATTTCCCGGCCCGACTCTTCGTCTACTGCGGTGACGCCTTCGATCGACCCGCTCCCGCTTCCGGCTCTCATCAGCCCGGTCACCCGGGCGTAGTTGAGCGGCACTCCTCCGAGATCGGCCAGCGTCCGCACGAGGGTGATCGCCAGGCGGGAATCGTCGAACTGTCCGTCGTAGTAGATGACACCGCCCCTGAGGCCGTCCGGCTCGAGGGTCGGGATCCTCTCGAGCGTCTCCTCACGCGACAGGTTGCGCGAAGGTCCGAGCCCGAGCTTGCCGGCGAGCGTGTCGTACAGCCGCAGCCCGATGCCGTAGAACGGGCCCTCCCACCAGTCGTACACGGGCACGACGAACGCCAGGTGGTGCACGAGGTGGGGAGCGTTCTGAATCAGGAGTCCGCGCTCGCGGAGCGCTTCGAGGACGAGCGACACGTCACCCTGCTGCAGGTAGCGCACTCCGCCGTGGATCAGCTTGGTGCTGCGGCTCGACGTGCCCTTGGCGAAGTCGGACTGCTCGAGAAGCAGGGTGGAGTAGCCGCGAGACGCAGCCTCGACCGCGACTCCGAGACCGGTCGCGCCGCCTCCGACCACGAGGACGTCCCACGTTCGGCCGTCGGCAGCCGTCGCAACGAAGTCCGACCGGTTCAGCACGATTCCGTCATGTGCATGCTCCACCACTCGCGAGCCCGCTTGCCATTCCACGGGTTCTCGAACTGGAGCCCAACGAGCGCGGCCGCCAGCTCGTTCATGTCTCGGAATCGGTCGCGCGGTGACTTCGCAAGACACTTGAGGATGATGTCATCAACTTCTTTAGTGATAGATAGTTCGCTCGCTTTCGACGGTGGAACGGGATCGACCTTCAGGTGCTTCGCGATCACGTCGAATGGGGAAGTTCCCTCGAACGGAGGTCTGCCCGCCAACATCCAGTACGCCACGCATCCGATGCTGTACTGATCGGACAGGTGATCCACGGTGTCCTCGGCGGCCGTCTCGGGAGCCATGAACAGCGGCGTCCCGAACAGGCTCCCGGCCTGCGTAAGCTGGACGTCCTCAGGGCCGGAGCGGATCTGCTTGGCCAGCCCGAAGTCGAGCACCTTCACGAAGTCGTGCAACCCGCCCCTTTCGGTGAGGAAGATGTTGGAAGGTTTGAGGTCCCTGTGGATGATGTCCCGCGAATGGGCCTCGGCGAGCGATCCGCACACCTGCCGCAGGATGTAGCTCGTGCGTTCCGCGGGTATCGGCCCGAACCGCTCGACCATGCGTTGAAGGTCCATTCCGTCGAGGAACTCCATGACGTAGTAGAACGTGGCGTCCTCGCTCTGTCCGAAGTCGTAGATCGTGATGGTGTTGGGATGGCTGAGGGTGGCCGAGAGCTGGACCTCCCGCTCGAACCGCGCGATCGCTTCCGGGCTGCGAGCCGCCTGCGCCTCCATGACCTTCACCGCGGTCGGCCGCCGGATCATGGCGTGCTGGGCCTTATACACCTTTCCCATGCCGCCCTTTCCGAGCTCGCCTTCGATGATATAGTTGCCGAGGCGCGAGGCAGCGTGTAGCTGGCGCCGCATCGTGTACAGGGTGCGGGTGACGTACACGGACACGGCGCCGAGCACGCCTATCGCGATCGTCTGGTCGGTGATCAGCTGCTGGACAGACGTCTCGGCCTGCGCTTCCCAGAACGCGGCCACTTCGGGGACGAGGGCCGAACCGGCAGCTGCGGCGAGCGGGTACAACACCGTGAACACCACGGCTAGCGTGACCTGGAACGCGAGCGGCCACGGCAGGAGGGCCGCGGCCAGGAAGAGGAACAGGGCCGCGCCCCACAACTGATCGTCTGCGGGATGCAGAATCGCCGCGAACGCCACGTCGAGGATGGCGGAAGCGATCAGGGTGGCGAGCACGATGAAAGCCACCGTGCGGGCGCTCCACCAGTTACGCCACACGAGGGCGAGCCCGATTCCGAAGATGCCGATGAACGCCAGGTAGACGTTGGGCACGAGGAACGTGTAGGGGCTTGCAAGAGGCTCCGGATTCAGGAAGCCGAATCGCACCAGCATGTTCACTAGTGCGCTGAGCGCGACGCCCACCGCCAGCGCCGCCCTCGCCCGTCGCCACATGATGGCCCGGAATTCCCGATCGAACGTTGTGCCGGCCGCGGTCGGGCTCGGCATCACTCGGGTCACTGCCACTCTATTGGGCATTTCGGCTTCTCTGTGGCTCGGTGCACACCGGCGTAGGGTGGCCTCGTCAGGCGCTTGGATTCACCGCCTTCACATCGTCGTCGACGTAATTCTCGTAGTCCGTGAAATTCTCCCGGAAGCGCCGGGCCAGGTCCTCGGCCGCCCGGTCGTACGCTTCCTTGTCCTCCCACGTGTTCCGCGGGTTGAGCACTTCGGAGGGGACGCCGGGGCAGGATTGCGGGACGAGCAGGCCGAACACCGGGTCCTCCTCGGTCGGGACGCCGCGCAGCGATCCGTCGAGCGCTGCATGCACCATGGCCCGCGTGTAACCGATCTTCATCCGGTTTCCCACGCCGTGCGGTCCGCCGGTCCAGCCCGTGTTGACGAGCCAGCAGTCGACGTCGTGCTCGGCGATCTTCTGACCCAGCATGTCGGCGTACACCGATGGATGGAGCGCCATGAACGGGGCTCCGAAGCACGCGCTGAACGTGGCCGCGGGCTCTTTCCCGAGCCCCTTCTCGGTGCCCGCCAGCTTGGCCGTGTAGCCGGACAGGAAGTGATACATTGCCTGCGCGGGCGTCATCTTCGAGATCGGCGGCAGGACGCCGAAAGCGTCCGCCGTGAGCATGATCAGGTTCTTCGGGTGGCCGGCCGTCCCCGTCGTCGAGGCATTGGGGATCCGGTCGATCGAGTAAGCCGCCCGCGTGTTCTCGGTCAGCGTGTCGTCGTCTAGGTCCAGCACCCGGGTGTCCGGGTCGAGCACGACGTTCTCCAGGATCGTCCCGAACCGCCGAGTCGTGTCGTATATCTCCGGCTCGGCCTCTTCCGACAAGCGGATGACTTTCGCATAGCAGCCACCCTCGAAATTGAACACGCCGTGATCGTTCCACCCGTGCTCGTCGTCGCCGATCAGGGTGCGCGCCGGGTCTGCCGAAAGCGTGGTCTTCCCTGTACCTGACAGGCCGAAGAACACGGCCGAGTCTCCATCCGGCCCCACGTTGGCCGAGCAGTGCATGGGGAGCACTTTCTTCGCCGGAAGGAGGTAGTTCATGATCGTGAAGATCGACTTCTTGATCTCTCCGGCATAGCTGGTGCCCCCGATCAGGACCAGCCGATGGCCAAGGTCCACCAGGATGAACACGGTCGAGTCCGTTCCGTCCACTTCGGGAGCGGCATGAAAGCCGGGCACCTGGAGGACCGTGAACTCCGGCACGAATTCTGGCAGGTCCCCGGACGGAGGCACGATGAACATGTTCCTGGCGAACAGGCTGTGCCACGCCGCCTCGGTGATGATCCGGATCGGCATCCGAAATTCGGGGTCGGCGCCCGCGTAGCAGTCCTGGACGAATATCCCGCGTCCCTGGAGGTAGGCGGAGAGCCGCCTGTGAACCGCGTCAAATTGATCGCGCGCGAACGGGCGGTTCACGTCGCCCCACCACACATTTTCCTCGCTGCTCGGCTCGCGCACCACGAACTTGTCGTTTGGCGAACGGCCGGTGTGGTCGCCCGTGCGCACTACGAGCGGTCCGTTAGCCAGCATCGCCTCGTTCGCCCGGATAGCGTATTCGTACAGCGCCGGAGTAGTGAAATTCCAGCGTACGATACTGGCGGCCCGGATACCGTGATTGTCGACGCCGAAGCTGCTGATTTGCGGTCCAATCTGCTGCATGGCGACTACGCCTTTCCGTGTATGGTCGATCGCTGGTGCTTGATGGACAGTAACATACGGTCTGGCCGCGCCTTGCTGAACCCTGTCTGGCAGTGGCCGCCGGGCCGGGGTAACTTGCCGCGCTGGATCTCACCCATAAACCGCGAGCCGATCGAGGCTTGAGCCATGATCACACTGACGGGCAGTGACCTCTCGATAGAGGAAGTCGTCGCAGTGGCGCGGGGCTGTGAGAAGGTGGCGCCGCTGGACGCCCCGGTGCGCGAGCGCATGAGTCGCAGCAACGCCTGGATCGAGGACGTCGTAGCTGCCGGAGACCGGCCGATCTACGGGGTCAACACCGGGTTCGGACCGCTCGCGACGGAGCGAGTTCGGCCGGACCAGGCCGGGCGGCTGTCACGGAACCTCATCCTCAACTGCTGCGCCGGGGTGGGTCCTCCGCTGGGCGAGGATGTCGTGCGGGCGATGATGGTGATCCATGCCAATACGCTGGCCCGGGGGAATTCCGGGGTTCGTCCGGAGTTGGCCGAGTCGTTCATCCGCATGCTGAACAAGGGCGTTTGTCCATACGTGCCGTCCAAGGGGTCCCTTGGCGCCAGCGGCGATCTGGCTCCCCTCGCCCACATCGGCCTCGTCATCACACGTGATCCGGACGAGGACGGCGAGGACACGGGCAAGGCGTGGTTCGAAGGAGAGCTTCTGAGCGGCGCCGAGGCGATGGAGCAGGCCGGCATTCCTCGCATCGTGCCGAGGGCGAAGGATGGCCTGGCGCTGACGAACGGAACCACGTTCATGCTCGGGGCCGCGACCCTCGCCGTGAGCGATGCCCTCGACTTGATGGAGCACGCGGTGGCGGCGGGGGCCATGAGCCTCGAGGCACTTCGTGCCCGCTCGAACTTCCTGCACCCGGCCCTGCACGACGCGAGCGGCCAGAACGGACAGGCGGAAGTGGCGTGGAACCTGCGACGCCTTCTCGAGGGAAGCCGCCTCCTGGATTCGGATCCGGAGAGGGTTCAGGACGCCTACAGCCTGCGCTGCATTCCACAGGTCTACGGCCCGATCGGGGACGCCGTGCGCTTCGTTGCGAGCCGCGTCGGCAGCCTGCTCAACGGCACGAGCGACAACCCGCTCGTGTTCATGGAGCTACCGGACGGATCGGGCCCCGACGTGGTCTCGGGCGGCAACTTCCACGGCCAGGGACTGGCGCTGTGGCTCGACCTGCTGGGCATCGCCGTGGCCGAGATCGGAAGTCTCAGCGAGCGGCGGACGTTCCGGCTCCTCACGCCCGATCTGTCCGAAGGTCTCCCGTCCATGCTGGTCCCGAATCCGGGCCTCGACAGTGGCCTCATGGTGGCCCAGTACACTGCGGCCGCCCTGGTATCGGACAACAAGACCCTGGCGCACCCCGACAGTGTCGATTCGATACCGTCGAGCGCCAACCAGGAGGACCACGTGAGCATGGGGGCCAACGCGGCCCGGCACACGCTCGAGATCCTTGAAAACCTGCGCCACATCGTGGCCATCGAGTTGCTGACGGCCGCACAGGCGATCGACCTGCGAGAGGCGGGTCCCGACGGACTCGCTCCCCTGACGCGCACCGTGTACGACAAGATCCGGAGCCGGGTGCGATTCCTGGAGCACGATCGCTCGCTGACCCCGGACATCGAGGCCGTGGCGGACCTGGTGAAGTCGAATGCGGTGCTCGCCGACGTGCGGGAGCACTGAAGGCACGACACACCCGGTACTTACACCGAAAGCGAACCGGACATATGACGACCTGGAATCAAGAGGAACTCGACGCCTTCCTGAAGGTGATCGATCCGGAGGACGATCAGACGGGTGGCGGTACGGCCTCCGCGGTGGCGGGCGCCATGGCCGCGGGGCTGGCCGGAATGGTAGCCCGGCTGTCGATCGGCCGTGAAGGGATGGAACCTGAAGAATACTACCGGGAGATCGACGCGGAGGCGCAGGTGCTGGCGGCGTCTCTCATGCGAGGCGGCCACGAGGACGCCGACGCGTTCGGGGCCGTCATGCAGGCGTTCAAGCTGCCCAAGGGCACGGATGAAGAGAAGGCGGCGCGGACCAGCGCCATCCAGGACGGAATGATCGGGGCGGCAAAGGTCCCACTCGTCAACGCCGAGCGGTGCGCACGGGTCCTGGAGCTGGTCGCGAGGTTGGAGGGTCGATCGAATCGTAATGCGGCGTCCGACCTTGCGGTGGGCGGAGCGCTCGCCGGAACGGCCCTCGAGGGATGTCTCGCCAATGTCGAGATCAACGTCGTGAGCATCAAGGACCCAGAGACGTCAGAGGCCCTGTTGGCTCGGGCCGGCGACCTTCGCGCCGCCCTCGGCTACCAGGAGGACGGCAATGGCTAGAGTTCTGATGTGCAAGGCCAACATCAGCGAGGGCCGCAGGAAGGAAGTGCTCGAGGAAGTAGCGGCCGCTGTGCGAGCCGTGCCCGATGTGACCCTGGCCGACTGGTCGGGCGATCCGGATCACAACCGGGCCGTGTACACACTGCTGGGACCGCCCGAAGCCGTGCTGGAAGGCGCAAAGGCGCTCACTTCCGTGGCGCTGGAGAGAATCGACATGGCCACGCACGCCGGTGAGCATCCGCGCATGGGAGCCGTGGACGTCGTGCCGTTCATCCCGCTCCGCGAGGTCGAGACCGAGGAAGCCGTCGAGATCGCCCGGTCGTTCGGCGCGTGGCTCGGCGAGCAGGGCGTTCCAGTCTATTACTACGAGGACGCGGCGACCCGGCCTGAGCGCGAGAGCCTGCCGAAGATCCGCAAGGGGCAGTACGAGGCCCTCGCGGAGAAGCTCGAGCAACCCGAGTGGGAGCCGGACGAGGGTCCGGCGGAGTTCAATCCGAAGTCCGGGGCCACGGTGACAGGCGCCAGATTCCCGCTCGTGGCCTTCAATGTGAACCTGGTGACGGACGCCCTCGACGTTGCGCAGACGATCGCGCGCGCGGTGCGTCACATCAACGGCGGCTATCGCTACGTCAGGGGGATGGGCTTCGCCCTCGAGGACAAGGGCATGGTACAGGTGTCGATGAACCTCACCAACTATACGAAGACTCCGATTCACCGGGTCCTCGAGACGGTCCGCTCTGAGGCGGCCAGGTACGGAGTGGCCGTGGCCGGCACCGAGCTGATCGGTTCGGTGCCACTCGGCGCGCTGGAGGACGTCGTCCGATTCTACCTGCAGACGCACGAGTTCTCGACTGACCAGGTCGTCGAGACGGCGCTGCTCGACTGAGCACACGGCGCAGCATGGATGCGGACACCAGGACCCCCGAGGGAGCAGGCTGCTAGTGCTACCGAGTGCGGACCTCGTCGTCGTCGGCGCGTCGGAGGTCCTGACGTGCGCGGCGTCTTCCGCCGCCGGGCCTGAGCGCATCGCGGGCGGATCGGTGGCGATGGCAGACGGGCGAATCCTCGCTGTCGGCCCCCGGGACGAGATCAGCGCTGTCGTGGATCTCGCCGGGGCCATGGTGATGGATGCCGCTGGCGGGGTGGTGGCGCCGGGGTTTATCGACGCCCACACGCACCTCGTGTTCGGCGGCTCGCGGGCACGGGAGTACGCTGCCCGGCTGACTCGATCGCGCGAAGAGGTCGCCGCTTCAGGTATTCCGACGGGCATCATGGCGACCGTGTCGATGACCCGCTCCGAGGGAGTGGAGGCCCTGCTCGACGCAGCCCTGGAGCGGGTCGGAGCCATGCTGGCCCACGGAACGACCACGGTCGAGAGCAAAAGCGGCTACGGCCTGGACACACTCTCCGAGCTCAAGCTCCTCGAGGTGAACCGGCTGCTGGACGAGTCTCAGGCGGTCGATCTCGTGAGCACGTTCATGGGGGCGCACGATTTCCCGCCGGAGCTGTCGCGCGAACACTACGTGGATCATGTGATCGATGAGATGATTCCACGCGTCGCGGATGCCGGGTTGGCCAGGTTCTGCGACGTCTTCTGCGACGACGGTTACTACACCGTAGATCAAGCGCGGAGGATTCTCGAAGCCGGCATCGCCGCCGGGCTCGCCCCGAAGATCCACGCCGACCAGTACTCCGACCTGGGTGGTGCGGACCTGGCCGCTGACCTGGTCATGGTGTCGGCCGATCACCTCAACTTCACGCCGATCGACGGCCTGCAACGCATGGCGGAAGCCGGGGTGACGGCTGTCCTCATGCCGCTCATCGACTTCGCCGTCCAGCACCCCAGGCCGATACGGGCGCGCGACTGGGTCGAGGCGGGACTCTCGATCGCGATCGGCACCGATCTGTGTCCGGGCGGCTACGCGGTAAGCATGCCGCTGGCGATCCAGTTCGCCTGCCGGTGGAACGGGCTGTCGCCCGATGAGGCGCTGCATGCGGCGACCGCTGGGAGCGCCAGGGCCTGCGGGCTGGATGACCGGGGCACTCTCACGGTCGGGGCGCTGGCGGATCTACAGGTGTGGGACGTCCCGACGCTCGAGGACATGGTGTACCGGATCGGACACAACCCCGTCCGTACCGTGATCAAGAGAGGAAAGGTGGTGATTTGATGGCCGGTACCACGGGACCGAGGACGATCCGTGCCCCGCGGGGCAGGGAGCTCACGTGCAAGGGCTGGCTCCAGGAAGCGGCCCTCAGGATGCTCATGAACAACCTCGATCCCGAAGTGGCGGAGCGGCCCGAGGAACTGGTCGTGTACGGCGGCACCGGCAAGGCTGCCAGGGACTGGGAGAGCTTCGACGCCATCGTCCGAGCCCTCCGTGAGCTGAATGCAGACGAAACGCTGCTCGTGCAGTCGGGCAAGCCGGTGGGAGTTTTCTACACGCATAAGGACGCCCCGCGCGTGCTGATCGCCAACTCCAACCTCGTGCCGCACTGGGCGACGCAAGGGCATTTCGACGAGCTTGCGGCGAAGGGCCTGATCATGTTCGGTCAGATGACCGCGGGCAGCTGGATCTACATCGGTACGCAAGGCATCCTCCAGGGCACCTACGAGACCCTCGGGGCGCTCGCCGAGCAGAAGGGCTGGGACGGGCTCAAGGGGAAGATCCTCCTCACGGGCGGACTCGGCGGCATGGGTGGCGCACAGCCGCTTGCGGTCACGATGAACGGGGGGGTGGCCCTCGTCGTGGAGGTGGACCCGAGCCGCGCTCAGCGGCGCCTGGATACCCGGTATGTGGACCGCGTCGTCGAAGACACGGACGAGGCGATTCGGCTGTGCGAAGCGGCGCGTGATGCCGGCGAAGCGCTATCGGTGGGTTTGATCGGGAACTGCGCGGAAGTGCTGCCGGACCTGGTCGAGAGGGGCTTCCAGCCCGACGTCGTGACCGACCAGACATCGGCGCACGACGTCCTGATGTATGTCCCCGTGGGGCTCAGTGTCGAACAGGCGTCGGCGCTCAGGAAGAGCGACCCCCGGGAGTACGAGCGGCGTTCGATGCCGTCGATGGCGCGCCACGTGGAGGCGATGCTGGAGTTTCAGCGCCGCGGCTCCGAGGTGTTCGACTACGGCAACAACATCCGCCAGAGAGCGTTCGATGCGGGTGTCGAGGACGCGTTCGCGTTCCCGGGCTTCGTTCCCGCGTACATTCGTCCGTTGTTCTGCGAAGGGAAGGGGCCGTTCCGATGGGTCGCCCTGTCGGGCGATCCGGAGGACATCTACCGCACGGACGAGGCGGTGATGGAGCTGTTTCCCGAGGACAGACATCTGCACCGCTGGCTCAAATTGGCACGCGAGCGCGTGGAGTTTCAGGGTCTTCCGGCGCGGATCTGCTGGCTGGGCTATGGCGAGCGGGCCCGAGCCGGGCACCGGTTCAACCTGATGGTGGCCCGGGGCGAAGTGAAGGCGCCGATCGTGATCGGGCGCGACCACCTCGATTCGGGATCGGTGGCGAGTCCGAACCGTGAGACGGAGGGGATGAAGGACGGCACGGATGCCGTTTCCGATTGGCCGATCCTCAACGCCCTGCTCAACGCGGTCGGTGGGGCCACCTGGGTGAGCTTCCACCACGGCGGTGGGGTCGGGATCGGATACTCGCAGCACGCGGGTCAGGTGATCGTCGTGGACGGCACCCAGGCCGCGGAGCGCCGGCTCGAGAGAGTGCTGACCACGGACCCGGGCATGGGCGTGATCCGGCATGCGGACGCCGGCTACGAGCGGGCGATCGAGGTCGCGCGTGAGCACTGCATCAAGATCCCTATGTTAGGCATAGGCTACGGCCCGGAGGCTGATTGCGCCGAGGACTGAGGCTACGGCCCGGTCAGTCCCCGTCCTCGTCGTCCTCCTGCTCCTCGTCGTCCTCCTCGAGGTAGCGCCGGAGGGCTTCGCGGTCCCCGGGGCTTCCGAACAGCGTGGCACCCGTCTGGAGAAGGTCGGCGACCACGTCGTCCAGGGCTCTGATGGAGCGCCGCGCAGCTGAAGCGCTCAGGTCTCCGATGAACGGCCACAGCCGGTCGCGGATATCGGCCGGAAGCACCTGCTCCAGGTACTCGAGGGCGAAGCTGTTCAGCTCCGGGTCGTCCAGGACGATACCGTGGTAAGCCGCGCGGGTCGTCTTGTGCTCCAGCACGAGGCTGAGCAGCCGGAACGTGTGCTCGAGGCTCAGCTCGCCACGCAGTCCGATCCGGCTTTCCACGAATCCATCGTCTGCTTCCGAGTCCAGAAGTCGGGCGAGCTCCCACACCGGCTTTTCCCGGTTCAGCTCCGCCCGGATGGCTTCCCAGGTCTCAACCTCCCGGTCGCCGTGCGCGGTGGGAAGTGACTTCTGCCGTCGTCTCCGCAGCGCGAGGGCGACCCGGTACCGCACCTCGAAACGACCTGCCTGAAGCCCATCCATCAGCGCCCTGTCCGCCTCCGGATGATCGATCCGCGCGAGCACTCTCGGGATCCGCCTACGAATCACGAAGTCGGCCGACTCGTCACCGAGAACCGAGCTCAAGTATGGAACGGCCTCCAGTCCGACGCTGGCCAGGGCGTGCACGGCGCGGGCCAACCAGGCGTCACGTGCCAGGAACGTCGTGAGACTCGGCACGTCCTCGACCGTCCAGTCGGCCGGTCCGTCGAGAGCTTTGTTGATGAGCGCCGAGTCTCCCGTTCGGATCATCTCCGAGGCCGTCATGGACTCGGCCGAGTCTGCGTCCGCGAGGGCGCCGGCTGCGCGGGGCTTCTCGGGAGGGGCGTCCAGGTGGATGCCCGTGGTGGCCAGCACCCGGGTGATGTCAAGGCGGGTGAACGTCGCACCGAGATGGTCGGCCCGCTCGAGTCCCGCCGCGTTCAGCACCTCGGCGCTGCTGCTGGACTCGAGGCGGATCCGGAGAGTGGCGAAGTATTGCGCCCCCATGGTGCGTGAGAGGTAGAGGAGAACGAAGCACGCCAGGATGACGAAAACCGAGAGGAAACGGGACGGAAGGTGGCCGAAGGTTACCCAGAGGAGCACGATCAGCGCTCCCAGCCCGTCACCCGCATTGCTGACCATGGTATCGACGAAGGCCTTTGCGCGGCGGCGAAGAGATGACCGAACCGGCACCCAGAGGAGCTCCGCTACCGTTCGGTACTGGGACTTCCCGAGCGTGTTGTCGGCGCCGCGGACCAGCGTCGCCATGAACAGGCCCGGAAGAACCAGCATGCCCGTCGACCCCAGGATCAGAGCGAGCGGGAGGACCGCGAGGCTCCACGCGATGCCGGCCCCCGCGAGAATGCGACTCGCGAGGAATACCTGGATGATGAACGCCAGTCCGCCCGTCCAGCCCCGGAATGCGCCCATGAAGGATGCGATGCGAGTATTCACGGCGGTGATCGTCGCACCCTCGCCCAGGTTCGCGGCAGCGGCCTCGCTGATCGCAGTAATCTCGATCGCCTCCTGGAGTTGCCACGTGACGATATAGCTCGCGGCGGATGTGACGAGTACGATCCCGGCGATGAGTCGCAGATGTCGGTTTCCGAACAGCGTCCTCAGGCCCTCCATCGCCGCCGGCCTCGACTCTTCCGATTCGCTACGGCCTCTTCCCAGCCGATCCCGCGGGATCAGCTCGAGGACGATGAGGGCCAGCACGAGCACACCCACGAGCAGGGGAACCAGGTGGATGGGCCGGAACCGGGTCAGCAGCAGAGAGAGAGACACACCGCTTGCCAGCGCGCCGAGCGCTCCGCCCGCGCTGATCAGGCCGAACAGCCGCTTGGCCTCGCGGACGACGAACAGGTCCGACGTGATGATCCAGAAACCCGACGTCAGCAACAGGGTCGCCACGACCGTCCACAGGTAGAACGCGACCGAGGCGAGGCGCATGTCCAGAGCGATCGCAGGCGATACCACCAGGAAGTAGAGCAGCAGGAGGCCCGCGGAGGCCAGCACGATCACGGCCCGCATCACGGTGTAAGGCGCCCGGCTACCCATCAGGCGCGAGAACACGGCCACGGCAGGAAGACCCAGGAGAATGCTGGCATAGAGGATATAGGGCAGATTCTCCGAGCCGAAGAATCCGATGTAAAAGGCGTCCCGCAAGGCCGCGGCGACGACGCTGAAACCCATGACCAGAAAGGCGCCCAGGAGGCTGAGAACCAGGATCCGGAGTTCGGAAGGCCGGATGTCCAGCCACTCGGTCAGACGCGCTCGCAGACCCACTCAGCGGCTCCCGGTCCGACCGGGGCCGGCACACCAATAGCAGTAATGAGCGCGGAGCCTCAAGTCGGCAGGCCTTCTCTGACCACGTGGTCCATGGCCGCGACGAACCGGTCCAACTCCTCCAGCGTCGTGTAGACACTGGGAGAGACCCGGATGCCCTGGAACTCGTCGTGCTTGACCGGCGTGACGATGATGCGGTGCTCGCGGAACAGCCAGCTCGTAAGCTTCCCCGGGTCTACTTCCTCGATCTCGACGTTGGCGATTCCGCACGCGAAGCCCGGCTTGAGACTCGTGTGCAGTCGCACCCGGTCATGCTCCAGAAGGGGGTCCGCCCAGTAGTCACGCAGGAACACCAACCGCGCTTCTTTGCGCTTTCCTCCGATTCCCTGGTGAAATGTCAGTGCCTCGGCGATCGCGAGATACGGCGCCGCCGGATGTGTGCCGATTTCTTCGAATTTTCGTATGTCGTCGTCCATCCCCTCGGAAGCTGCCATCAGCGGCCAGATATCGGCGATCCGGTCCTTGCGAACGTAGAGCAGCCCCATCCCGTGAGGTGCGAACAGCCACTTGTGAAGGCTGACCGAATAGTTGTCGCACTCGAGGTCGGAGATCTTGAAGTCGAAGTGGGCCAGGGCATGCGCGCCGTCCACCAGCACGGGGATGTCGTGGCGCCGGGCCATCGCGACCACGTCGTGCACCGGGAGAATCTGTCCGGTCAGATTGATCATGTGACACATCAGGATCAGCCGGGTGCGCGGCGTGATCTGTTCCTCGAACAACCGTACGATCTCTGCGGGGTCCTCCGCCGGAACCGGGATCGAGAACTGCTTGAGGACGATGCCCTCCCGGCGCTCCCGCTGCTGAAAGGTCGTGATCATCCGTGGGTAGTCCTGGTTGGTCGTCAGGACTTCGTCTCCCGCCTTGAGGTCGATTCCGAACTGTAACGTCTGCAGGCTCTCGGACGCGTTACGTGTGAACGCGATCTCATCCGGATCGCACCCCCACTCCCTGGCCACGCGCTCCCGGACGGCCTCGCGCTGGGGCTCCAGGATTCGCCACATCGTGTACACCGGCGCGTCGTTCGAGTAGTCCAGGTGACGTTTCATGGCTTCCTGGACGTAACGCGGCGCCGGACTCACCCCGCCGTTGTTCAAATTCACCAGCGACCGATCGACCGTGAACGCCCGGGCGACCTCCGCCCAGAAATCCTCGTCCGCAGCCGTCTGGGAGGGGGAACCGGTGTGTGCCGCCAGCGACTCGAGAATCCCGGTCGTGGCGGAGAGGCGAGGAAGGGGCAGGGGAACACCGGCCGCCGCCGCAAACGTGGGGAGGCCTATTGCTCCGAGAAAGTGACGCCGCGTATACATGACTTTGGACCTCCAGGAAGTGGCCACCGGGCCCCCGATTGGACCCGGCAGCAGCCCGGCTGCAGGGTCTAGCGGTTCATTCCCCCCATCCCCGGCATCATCTGCGGTTCTTCAGGGATGGAGGACGTGGCGTCCGTCCCGAACCCCTTGAGGGTCAGAACCCCACCATCAGGTACGAGTCCCTTCACGATTCCGAACGGGACGTCCTGGCTGATCCACGCCTCTGAACCGTTGTCGTCGCTCCGCAGGTGCACGGTCGAGAACGTGCCTGCGGGCACCTCGATGCTCTCGCTTCCGAGCAGGTCGGAGGTCGCGCAGCGTTGCGCGAAGTCAGCCATCGGATTGTCGCCCATCTGCTGCTGCATCATGCCCAGCATCGAGTTCGGAAGGCGCATGGCTGGCTGACCCGCCATCTTCACGATCACGCCCTTGACCTGATCTGTCTCGAACGGCCAGCCGGGCACGTCGAGCTGTATGATGACCGGTCCCTGGCTCGTGACGGCCGAGAACTCGTACCACGTCTTGTCAGTTGCTCCCTGGCGTTCGACGATCGCGAACCGCAGCGAGCTCACGTCCTCGGCAGGTGCTCCGGAAAGCTCGAACTCGGCCCAGTAGCCGACCTTGGCATCAACGACCGCGGCGCAGGCGGCAGCCTGGTCCTGGGCTGCGAGCGGGGCGACGCCGGCGACTAAGAATGTCGCGGCGCCGAGGAAAACACGTCTCAGCATTCGGTCCTCGTCTTTCTATGTGTTTGGCGCGTCGACCGGAATCTTCCTGATCCCTCTCCTACGCGCACCGATCGAGCGCACAAGATGTCACATTCGAGCCGCGGGCCGCAAAGGGCAGGTCGCCAGATACTGGCCGCGTCATTACTCCCCGATGATCTTGATGAGGATCCTCTTGGGGCGCCGGCCGTCAAACTCGCCATAGAAGACAGCCTCCCAAGGGCCGAAGTTGAGACGCCCGTCCGTTATCGCGATTACCACCTCTCGGCCCATGATCTGCCGCTTGTGATGCGCGTCCGCGTTGTCTTCACCGGTCCGGTTGTGATGGTATCGCTCAGGGCTCGCGTCGAACGGTGCGAGCTCCTCGAGCCACCTCTTGTAGTCCCGGTGCAGTCCGGGCTCATCGTCGTTGATGAACACACTTGCCGTGATGTGCATGGCGTTGACCAGGCAGAGTCCCTCCTGCACCCCGCTCGCGCGCACCTCCGCCTCGACATCGGCTGTGATATTCACGAAATCCATGCGGGCCGGCACATTCATCGTCAGGTGGTGCGTGTGCGACTTCATGGGACTGGCTCCAGTTCGGGCAGGTTCGTGCCCTTGTACAGGGCAGCGCGTGGGGCCTATCTTCCGCCGCGCCCGTCCGGAGTATCCGCTGTCGCTGCGACGACGGCAACATGATCCTGCCGGCCGTCCCCCTGCAGATAGAGCCAAGATGAGCCAGACGATCCAGTTGGTATGGAAGGGCGACTTTCGATTCGATGGCACGGCCCGCGGCGGATCGATTACGGTGATCGATGGGAATTCCGAGCTGGGCACGGCCCCGGTGGATCTGATGCTCCAATCGGTGGGCGCGTGCGCGGCAACGGACGTCGTGGACATCCTCAGGAAGTCGAGGCAGGAAGTCCTGGGGATGGCGGTCGAGGTGGAAGCGACGAGGCGCGAGGAGCCCCCGCGCTACGTGAAGCGTCTCGAGTTCAGGTTCCGCATCAAGGGACCGGTGGATCAGATGAAGGCCGAGCGAGCCGTCGACCTGTCACTGGAGAAGTACTGCAGCGTATTCCATACGTTCCGCATGGACATACAGTTGGACGTAGAGGTGAAGATCATCCCCTGAGGGTGGGGTATCCCTCGAGGGTAAGGCCGAATCCGGCCCGTCGGCGAACGGTCGGATCTTCTGGAAACACCGGCAGGTCAGATCCGGAGCACCCTCTTCAATACGCGACGAGCCAACTCGAGGCCCACCAGCAGCAACACTTTTCGCAAAAGTCACCCTCCTGTACGGCGTGCGCGGCTCGCGGACGAGCCCCTGCTGTCCACCCATGATACGGAATGCTCGCGGTCAGTGTTTCACCGCTCTATCTTCACGCACCGTTGCCCCGGTTCCAGCTATGCGGACCTGGAGCGACTCGGAGGGGTGGCAGAACGGCTAATGCACCGGTCTTGAAAACCGGCGCCCGCAAGGGCTTCAGGGTTCGAATCCCTGCCCCTCCGCTTTACCTACCAATGACTTGGCACACGACCAGCATTCGGAGGCTGGGGCTGAACCGCGCGGTACGAACCGCTGGTCCGTCGGCTTGATCTCACCCGTAGCGGCTAACGTCGCCGGAACCTGCTCGAGCTCTTGGAGCAGCCAGCGGACGAGCCGTATGTGCCACGCGACTCACGGCTGTATGTTCGTCGCATGTCAAATCTCCGACGTTACGGCGAGCAAGAGATCGCCGAGATCCTACGGCGCGCGACCGAGGCCGACGAGGCCGCCCCGCCGCCCGCGGCCGGCACGGGTCTGACGCTCGCGCAGATCCAGGAGGTCGGCGGCGAGGTGGGCATCGCGCCGGCGCGCATCGAGCGTGCGGCCCGCTCGCTCGATCTGCCCAAAGCCTCACCACCGGCCCGCTTTCTCGGCGCCCCGCGGTCCGTGGCGCGCATGGTCCCCCTCGATCGGCCGCTGAGCGACGACGAGTGGATGCGACTGGTCGTCATCCTGCGGGAGACGTTCGGTGCGAAGGGTACGGTCGAGTCGATCGGTCCGCTCCGGACGTGGTATAACGGAAACCTTCAGGTCCACGTCGAGCCATGGGAGGGCGGTCACCGGGTCCGGATGAGCACGTTCAAGGGGAACGTCACCGAGCTGACGATCATGGGCTCGCTCTTCCTGTTCATGGCGATACTCACGGGGCTCCTCATCTACTTTAAGAAGGGGATGGACGTGGGGCTGATCATGTCGGCCATGTTCGGCGCCCTGGGCCTCAGCGTGATCGGCTCGACCCGGCTCGCTCTGCCATTCTGGGCCGACAGGCGGTCCGCTCAGATGGAGGAGATCGCCGAGCGGATTCCGCGGCTGCTGGACGAGCAGAGTGGGAACTCGTGAGCGACACGACCGGAGATCCGCTGGACGAGAGCTTCCCGCTGGGCGACGGCGCGGCGGACACAGCGGCCCGCGTCGCTTGCCCGTACTGCGGCGCCGAGGTCGAGTTCAAACTCGACCCGGGCGGAGGCGCGACGCAGCGCTACGTGGAAGATTGCGAGATCTGCTGCCGGCCTTGGCAGCTCACCGTGCGTTGGGATCCTTCGGGCGTCGCGAGCGTGGAGGCGCAGACGGACGAGGGGTAGCCCCTCGCGATCAGCGCTTCGGCGAGTAGAGTAGGTTGCCGTCCGCAGCGCCGGACTGAAGCCAGTCTGACAAGACATCCCTGGATCCCGGTTTGGGGAACCGGCACTGACCACGCCGGACTGAACGACCCCACTCGAAGCGGCACCAGCTCTTGCGACGCCTCCTTGAGGATATCGACGACACCCTGATATTCGGGTCGCAAGACGGTTCGGTGTGCAGGCGACCCTTCAAGGCCGGTGACAACCAAACGGAGCTTCTTAGCACACATACGAACCTGGAAGGAATCCTTGACGTGCACAGGCTGACAGATCTCGACCGCCACCGCTCGATTCAGTCGCTGAGTGACCTGACCCCCTAAAACGGGACCGATCGCAGAGTTAGTATTGTGGTCGGTCGAGACTCGAGGAAAGGGGTTGGAGATGGGACAGAAGCGGTACACACCGGAGCAGATTATCGGCAAGCTACGGC
>Ga0255057_10000345_pt1 | contig 26317 bp, 22 predicted proteins | sample Cases_109_6_MG_FD_189022 | JGI IMG/M metagenome (GOLD analysis project Ga0255057, IMG submission 189022) | Seawater microbial communities from Amundsen Gulf, Northwest Territories, Canada - Cases_109_6 | ecosystem: Environmental > Aquatic > Marine > Gulf | place: Canada: Northwest Territories... | reverse complement strand
AGCCGGCCGATGTCCCCTTCCTCTTCTTCGTGGCCCGGCCGGATGGCTCCCACGAGTTCACGCGCACCGAGCGAGAGCACATCAACGCGAAGAACCGTATCCGCCGTGAGCGCGACGCGGCGGAGCGCGCGGCCGGCGGCTAGGCCGGCAGCCAGCTTGCTCGGGGGCGTGGAGCCAGCGGTGGGTCTCCAGGATCGCCTTCGCCTGATGGTTCTCACGGAGCCACAGGCGGATCGGAGGCTGGTCGAGGTCGTGGAGGAATGCCTGGCCGCCGGGGCGACCGCGATCCAGCTTCGCGACAAGGCCGCCACGTCCCGCGAGCTCTACGAGCAGGGCCTCGAGCTGCGCCCGGCAATCCGCCGGCACGATGCGCTGTTCGTCGTCAACGACCGCGTGGACGTCGCCGTTGCGCTGGACGCCGACGCCGTGCACCTGGGCCCGGAAGACCTCCCGATCGCCAAGGCCCGGAAGATCGCGCCGGGCCTTCTCACCGGCTTCTCGACCGACGACGCGCAGTCGGGGCGGGCCGCCGCCGCTGATGGTGCGAGCTATCTGGGCATCGGAGCGCTGTTCGGCACCCTGAGCAAGGAAGGTCTGGCGGACGAAGCAATCGGCATCGACCGCCTCGTCGAGGTGATGCGGGCGAGCGGCCTACCCGCCGTCGGCATTGGCGGCATCACGCCCGAGAACGCCGCCGAAGTCGCAGCCACGGGAGCTGGCGTGGCCGTGCTCGGCGCGGTTATGCGAGCGGCCGAACCGGGCAGCGTCGTCCGCCGGCTTCTACTGGCCGGCGACCGAGCTGTGCCGCCTGAGCCGACGCGGCCCGAGTCGTTGCGGCCCGAACGCGATCAGTAGGGGTTGTACTCGAAGCCCTGGCCGCCGAGCGTGGCCTCGTACATGGCGCCGGCGTTCGTGTGTACGAAGACGGCCACCCCGTCTTGGTAGTCGTTGGTGGCGGCCGCGCCGAGCGTGACGAACACGATCCCGATGTTGGCCGCTAACTCCACGTCTCCCGACTTGAAGCGCTCCACATCCACGGGCGTCTCGAGGAAGACGATCTGGCTGTAATCCTGCCCCCCGAACTGCAACCCATACGTGACCTGGGTCAGGTTCGCCTCGCCGGTCGCTCCCCTGCCGCGTTCGATGAGCTCCCCCTCGCCGTGCGCGGCGCCGATGATGAACCCGCCTTTCCCTACATGCGGTAAGACCGCATAACCCGCCGAGTTGTCGAAGAACTCGGCCATCTCCGGATCGCGCCTCAGGTAGTCGTCGATCAGCTCCTGGACCTTGCGCTTCGGCTCGCGGGCCTGGGCGTTCGGCTCATCCGTGTCCGAGCTTGGCAGCAGATCGGCGGGCGTCGGTGAGGCCCATAGCGCCAGCGCTACCATGATCGTCAAAGCTACGCTCATAGTCGCTTACCCTTCCTTTCGTGTGGCTCCGCACCAGGTGCATCGCCTGATCCGAACCCGGTGCGGATCGAGTTACCCTGTTTTCGGGGCGTGGCCGCGGTGGCCGTTGCCGGCGCCGTTATTCGTTCGCCCCGCCCGGTGGAACGTCGGCCGGATTCTCGCTAGTACGCCTCGTACTTGAAGTCTTGGCCGCCGACAGAGGCCTCGGCCATCATGCCGCTCTTCGTCCGGGTGAAGACGGCGACCCCGTCCTTGTAATCCGCGCCATCGGCGGCGCCGGCCGTGATCGCCACCGCCGAGACCTGGGCCGCGAGCTCCAGCCCTCCGGACGTGAAGCGCTCCAGATCCACGGGTTCAGCCAAGAAGATGATCTCGCTGTACTCCTGTCCCCCGATCTGCACGCCCACCGTGATCTGGGTCATCGAGGCCTTGCCGATCGCCCCCTTGCCCTTGGCGATCACTTCGCCGTTCCCGTGCGCGCCACCGATTCCGAGACCGGCCTTCCCGATGCCCGGGAAAACCACGTAGCCAGCTGCGTTGTCGAAGAACGTCGAAAGCCCCGGATCGGCCTTCAGGTAGGTATCGATCGTCGCCTGGACATCTCGTCTCGGCTGACGGATCAGCGGCGCCTCCTGCTCTTGCGGCTCTTCCTGGTCAGCTGCCGCGTCATCGGCCGTGGGATCCGCTACCCCGAGCTCGGTGGATCCCTCTTCGGCCGAGGGGTCCTGAGTGAGCGCCACCTCGGCCGACGTCCCTTCGGCCGACGTCCCCTCGGCCTCGCCCAGCTCCGTGGTGCACGCCGCCACGCCGACCGCCAATGTCAGGGTTGCAATCATCAGTGCTCCGGTCATGGCCCCTCGACTCCTCGTCTGTATTCTGTACATAGATTCGTTGCTTCCCCACGTTACTCGCCCGAACCTGAAATGCCAAAGGCCCGCCCGGACAATGTCCGGACGGGCCTTCAGAACTCAAGCCGGCAGCGACCTACTCTCCCGGGGCATTACGCCCGAGTACCATCGGCGCTGAGGGGCTTAACTGCTGGGTTCGGGATGGGACCAGGTGTTTCCCCCTCGCTATAGCCACCGGCAAATCGTGAGTCCGCCGACCGTGGCCGACGGACATCTATCAACAGGGTGAGCGAACGGACGTCGCGCGCCGGGGCGCGAGACGCGGAGTCACAACCCTTCCCTAAAAGAGAGGAAGGGGATCAAGCCTCACGGCCTATTAGTACGGCTCGGCTGAAGCGCTCGCACGCCTTACACCTGCCGCCTATCAACGCAGTAGTCTCCTGCGGGCCTTTAGGCACCTTTCGGTGCGGGAGATCTCATCTCGGGGTGGGCTTCCCACTTAGATGCTTTCAGCGGTTATCCACTCCTGACGTAGCTACCCTGCGATGCCCCTGGCGGAACAACAGGTACACTAGCGGTCAGTCCACTCCGGTCCTCTCGTACTAGGAGCGGCTCCCCTCAAATCTCCTACGCCCACGGCGGATACAGACCGAACTGTCTCACGACGTTCTAAACCCAGCTCATGTACCGCTTTAACGGGCGAACAGCCCGACCCTTGGGACCTTCTCCAGCCCCAGGATGCGATAAGCCGACATCGAGGTGCCAAACCGCCCCGTCGATGTGAACTCTCGGGGGCGATAAGCCTGTTATCCCCGGCGTACCTTTTATCCGTTGAGCGACGGCCCTTCCATACGGAACCGCCGGATCACTAAGGCCTGCTTTCGCACCTGCTCGACGTGTCCGTCTCGCAGTCAAGCTCCCTTCTGCCTTTACACTCTTCGCGCGATTGCCGACCGCGCTGAGGGAACCTTTGCGCGCCTCCGTTACCTTTTAGGAGGCGACCGCCCCAGTCAAACTACCCGCCTGACACTGTTCCCGGACCCGCTTCAGGGCCCTGGGTTAGAATCCCGACATCGCAAGGGTGGTATTTCACTATTGGCTCCCCGCCATCTAGCGACGACGGTTCGCAGCCTCCCACCTATCCTACACAAGCGGTGCCAAAACCCAATATCAGGTTGTAGTAAAGGTGCACGGGGTCTTTTTGTCCTGCCGCGGGTACTCGGTATCCTCACCGAGACTCCAATTTCGCCGAGCTCTTGGTCGAGACAGTGCCCAAGTCGTTACGCCATTCGTGCAGGTCGGAACTTACCCGACAAGGAATTTCGCTCAAGTTATCCACGCGTCGCCACGTGGCTTGGACCATATCTTCATCTCACCTGCCGAGATGAGATGGCTGGCGTATGGCCTCTGAGGATTCCAACGGCTGATTGGTTCAGTCGGTAGCTCTCACTAGGAGAGCCGGCAACCGACTGATCGACCGCTGGCCTTTCCTGCTGATTGTCTGCACCCATCGCATTGTAACTATATCGATCGCCGTCAACGCGGCATCAACGATATGAGTAGCGTGGGATACTCAGGTTTCCCAGCACATAGCCAGCTGCTCATCGCGGGATCGCTCCCGCGAAGGGCAGCCCCGGGCTTCCCCGGGCTTCCTACCTTAGGACCGTTATAGTTACGGCCGCCGTTTACCGGGGCTTCGTTTCAGAGCTTCGCTCTCCGAAGAAAGCTAACCTTTCCACTTAACCTTCCGGCACCGGGCAGGCGTCAGTGCCTATACGTCGTCTTGACGACTTCGCAGGCACCTGTGTTTTTAATAAACAGTCGCTTGGGCCGATTCTCTGCGGCCCGTTTCGGCTCCCCCTGCAAGAGGGTTCACCTACCACGGGCTCCCCTTCTCCCGAAGTTACGGGGACATTTTGCCGAGTTCCTTGACCAAGATTCACTCGAGCGCCTGAGGCTTCTCGCCTCGCCCACCTGTGTCGGTTTGCGGTACGGTCGCGCGCAGCTCTCACGTGCGAAGCTTTTCTCGGCAGTACGATTACGGTCCCTTGACGGGGGCCGAAGCCCCCTTCGGCATCAGATCTCGGCTAACCGGGCGGATTTGCCTACCCAGCAACGCCTACCTCCTTACATCGGGCAAGCCAGAGCCCGACGGACCTTTCACCACTGCGTCCCTCCTCACGTTCAAACAAACTGCTCGCGGTACGGGAATATTGACCCGTTTCCCATCGGCTACGCCTTTCGGCCTCGCCTTAGGGGCCGACTAACCCTGAGCTGATCGACATGGCTCAGGAAACCTTGGGCTTTCGGCGACGGGGGTTCTCACCCCGTTTCTCGCGTACTCATTCCGGCATTCTCACTTGTCTGCGCTCCACGGGCTAAGGAGGGGATTAGTCCTCCAGGCCTCACGGCCCCGCTTCGATGCACAGGCAACGCTCCCCTACCCCACGAGACCTCCCGTAGGAGGCTCGCAGCCCTAGCTTCGGTGGCTGACTTGAGTCCCGGCTATTATCGGCGCAAACCCGCTTGACTGGTGAGCTATTACGCACTCTTTCAAGGATGGCTGCTTCTAAGCCAACCTCCCAGTTGTCTGCGCAAGTTCACATCCTTTCTCACTTAGCCAGCACTTGGGGACCTTAGCTGAGGGTCTGGGTTCTTTCCCTCTCGCGCACGGACATTATCGCCCGCGCACTGCCTCCCTGAGACCAACTGACGGGCATTCGGAGTTTGGTTGGGGTAGGTACCCGGGTAAGGGCCCGTGCCCATCCAGTGCTCTACCTCCCGCAGTCTACACTCAGAGGCGATACCTAAATATCTTTCGGGGAGAACCAGCTATCTCCAGGTTTGATTGGCCTTTCACCCCTATCCACAGCTCATCCGAGCGGTTTTCAACCCACAACGGTTCGGCCCTCCACGAGGCATTACCCTCGCTTCAGCCTGGCCATGGATAGATCACACTGGTTTCGGGTCTCGCCCCACGGACTAAATCGCCCATTTAAGACTCGCTTTCGCTAAGGCTTCGCCGCATAACGGCTTAACCTCGCCCGCGAGGACGAACTCGCCGGATCATAATGCAAAAGGCACGCGGTCAGAGCAGCGTCGCGCCCGAAGGCACGCGCCCTCCTCCCACCGCTTGTAGGCACAAGGTTTCAGGATCTATTTCACCCGCCTCCCGGCGTGCTTTTCACCTTTCCCTCACGGTACTAGTTCACTATCGGTCACAGGCTCGTATTTAGCCTTAGCAGATGGTCCTGCCAGGTTCAACCGGGATTTCTCGTGTCCCGGCCTACTCAGGAAACGGCCCCAGGCCGCTCGTCGTACTCCGCCTACAGGGCTTTCACCTCCTACGGCGCGGCTTTCCAGCCGGCTTCGACTTGTACGATCGAACAGACCCGAGAGACCGGCAGATCTCTCCGGACCGCCCCTACAACCCCGCTCGGGCAACGACTGCCGTCTTACACCCGGGCGGTTTGGGCTCTTCCCCGTTCGCTCGCCGCTACTAAGGGAATCACTGTTGTTTTCTCTTCCTCGAGGTACTTAGATGTTTCAGTTCCCTCGGTTCGCTTCCCAAGGCCTATGTATTCAGCCAAGGGATGACCGGGCATTACCCCGGCCGGGTTTCCCCATTCGGAAATCCAGGGATCAAAGCTCGCGTGCAGCTCCCCCCGGCTTATCGCAGCTTGCCACGTCCTTCATCGCCGGCCTGTACCAAGGCATCCACCTTGCGCCCTTACTGCTTGATCCCCTCTCTGCGTTGGGGGTCGCGACGCGACGAGAATCACGGTCGGATGACCGGTCAGCTCGAAGCGAAACGTCCCACAGATCGGAGACTCTTCACCTCTCGGCGCCCACAATGCACACAACAACCCGCTCGCTCACACCTAGTTGTCAAAAAGCAAAAGCAGCCGCCGATTGGCGGCAGCCAAATAGTGTAGCGCTAGACGTCTACACAGTCAATATCCGAATGGTTCCACGCCCCGCCGAGCGGGGTGATTCAACCTATCACGCCCGCGATATTCATCCGCACTCGGGGCTTCCGGTCAGTGTGCAGCCCCGGTCGTCGGGACTTCCTCACCCTCCACCTGCCCTACCTCTTCCGCCAGCACGGAGACCTCGTTGTCGACCACCTGAAGGAAACCACGTGCTACGTGGAATCGGTGCAGCGCGCCGCCGTCCCGGAGCCGGAGCTCCCCCTCGCCGAGCAGTACCATCATCGGTGCGTGGCCGTACAGGATACCCAGCTGGCCGTCGTAGGCGGGCGCGACGATCGCCTCCGCCTCGCCCTCGTAGCCGATCCCGGCCGGGGAGATGATGCTTACCCGCAGCACCCGGGGGTCGGAGCTCACGAGATCCACCGCCGGCCGGCCTGCTCGGAGCTCACCAGAATCCTCCCGTGCCCGATCGGCTCGGAGCTCACGCCGCCGCTCCCTCCAGCTCCTCGGCCTGGGCGACGACCTCTTCGATGCCGCCCACCATGTAGAAGGCCTGCTCGGGCAGGTGGTCGAACTCGCCGGCCACGACGCGCTCGAAGGACTCGATGGTCTGGTCCAGCGGCACGTACTTGCCGGACCTGCCGGTGAAGACCTCGGCCACGAAGAACGGCTGCGAGAGGAAGCGCTGGATCCGGCGCGCCCGCCCCACGATCACCTTGTCCTCCTCGCTCAGCTCATCCATGCCGAGGATCGCGATCACGTCCTGAAGGTCCTTGTAGCGCTGCAGGATCTCCTGCACGGCCGTGGCCACGATGTAGTGGCGCTCGCCGATGTACTGCGGGTCTAGGATCCGGCTCGTCGAGTCCAGCGGGTCCACGGCCGGGTAGATCCCAAGCTCGACGATCTGCCGCGAGAGCACCGTCGTGGAATCCAGGTGCGTAAAGGCGGCCGCCGGCGCCGGGTCCGTGAGATCGTCGGCCGGCACGTAGATCGCCTGCACCGAGGTGATCGATCCCGCCTTCGTCGACGTGATCCGTTCCTGCAGCTCGCCCATCTCGGAAGCAAGAGTCGGCTGATACCCCACCGCGCTCGGCATGCGGCCGAGCAGCGCCGACACCTCCGAGCCCGCCTGGCTGAACCGGAAGATGTTGTCGATGAAGTAGAGCACATCCTGCCCCATCACCTCGCGGAAGTATTCCGCGACCGTCAGACCGGCGAGGCCGACACGTAAACGGGCGCCGGGCGGCTCGTTCATCTGGCCGTAGATCAGCGCCGTCGAGCTCAGCACGCCCGACTCCTTCATCTCCAGCCAGAGGTCGTTACCCTCGCGCGTCCGCTCGCCCACGCCGGAGAACACAGAGAGTCCGCCGTGCTCCTGCGCGATGTTGTTGATGAGCTCCATGATGATGACGGTCTTGCCGACGCCGGCGCCCCCGAACAGACCGGTCTTCCCGCCCTTCACGTAGGGGGCGATCAGGTCGATGACCTTGATCCCCGTCTCGAAGATCTCGGTCTTCGGCTCGAGGCTGGTTAGCGGCGGCGCCTCGCGGTGGATGGGCCAGCGCTCCGTCTCGCCGATCGGCCCCATCTCGTCCACCGGCTCGCCGAGGACGTTCATGATCCGCCCTAGCGGCGCCTCGCCGACGGGCACCGTGATCGGCTGGCCCGTGTCGACGACTTCCATGCCGCGCCGCACGCCGTCGGTCGCGTCCATCGCCACAGCCCGCACCTGGTTGCGGCCGATGTGCTGCGCGACCTCGAGTATGAGATCGTGCTCGGCTCCGTCGTCGTCGGTCCAGCGAAGCCGCACCGCGTTGTAGAGCTCGGGCATCTCGCCCGGCGCGAACTCGATGTCGACGACGACGCCGATCACCTGCACGACCTTCCCGACGCCCTGTCCGTTCGCCTTCTCGTTCATCTGCTCACGTCACCTCTATGGTTCACTTCACCACTTCCTTCATCGAGCGCCGTGCGTATCTCGCGAAGCGAGTATCGGACGCCCTGAGGAGACTCCGTGGAGGCTCGGAAGTTCAGGCGTCCGCCAACTCGCGGAGCCGAGATACCACGCCGCTAGTCGACCAGCGCCTCCGCGCCTCCCATGATCTCGGCGATCTGCTGCGTGATCTCGGCCTGCCGCGCCCGGTTGTAGAGACGCGTCAGGTTGCTCGTCAGCTCGTCGGCGTTGTCCGTCGCGTTCTTCATGGCGGTGCGTCGCGCCCCCTGCTCGGCCGCGGCCGTCTCGACCAGCGCCCGATAGCCGGCGTTGATGACGTAGAGCGGGAGCACTCGCGAGAGGATCTCATCCGCCGACGGATCGAGGATGTACCACGGCCCGGAGCGAACACGCTCTTCCGGCACGAACACCGGCAGCACCTGCCGCGCGACCGGCGGGGTGCGCAGAATGCTGCGGAACTCCGAATACACCAGGAAGACCGCGTCCACCTCGCCGGCGATGAACTGCCTGGCGACCGGCTCGATGATCGACCGGGCATCTTTGGCGGTCGGGGCATCACTGAGGTCGGTGCGCGTGCTTGCCATCTCCACCCCGCGGAAGCGGAAGAAGTTGACGGCCTTTCGGCCGACGACGTGCAGATCGACCTCGATGCGGTCCCTCTCGGCGCGATCCAGCAGCTCCCTGGCCATCCGGATCAAGTTCGTGTTGAAGGCGCCGCACAACCCGCGGTTGCTGGCGATGAGAACAACAGCGCTCCGCTCGATTCGCTCGGGCTGGCGAAGGATGGGCTGCAGCTCGACGAGATCGGGGGTCACGAGACGCTCGATCACCTCCTGCAGCTTGATGGCGTACGGCCGGGCCTGCTCGACGCGCTGCGTAGCGCGTCGGAGTTTCGACGTCGCCACCATCTCCATGGTGCGCGTGATCTTCCGCGTGTTCTTGATCGAGCCGATCCGGCGCTGGATGTCGCGCGCCTTCGCCATCTAGCCGCTCACTCTCCGATCGGTCTTCGGCGTCGCCACCCGCAGCTCAACCCGAGGCCGTCGGCTGAGCCTCGGCCGCTTCCGCCTCGTCATCCACCTCCGGCGCCGCCGGTGCCTGAGCCAGCGCGGGCCCGCCGAAGATCTTCTTGAACTCGGCGATCACATCGACGAGCTGGCTCTCGAGCTCATCGCTCAACGCCGTCTCCTCGCGCAGCCGCTCGGCGATTGCCGGACGCGACCGCATGAACTCGAGAAAGTCCCTCTCCCACTGCTTGATGTCGGCGACGTCGATATCATCCAGGTAGCCTCTGGTGACTGCGAAGATCGCCATCACCTGCTCCTCGACGGGCATCGGAACATACTGGCCCTGCTTCAGGACCTCGACGGTCCGCTCTCCGCGGGCGAGCTGCCGCTGCGTGGCAGGGTCCAGCTCGGAGCCGAACTGGGCGAAGGCCTCGAGCTCCCGGAACTGGGCCAGGTCGAGGCGCAGCCGGCCCGCCACCTGCTTCATCGCCTTGATCTGTGCGGCGCCGCCGACGCGCGATACCGAGATCCCGACGTTGACGGCCGGCCGGACGCCCGAGTAGAAGAGGTCGCCCTCCAGGTAGATCTGACCGTCCGTGATCGAGATCACGTTGGTCGGGATGTAGGCGGAGACATCGCCCGCCTGCGTCTGAATGATCGGAAGGGCGGTCAGCGAGCCCCCCGGCACCTTGATGTCGGGATGAGCCGCGATGATCTCGGCATCTTCGCTGATCTTGGCCGCCCGTTCCAGGAGCCGGCTGTGCAGATAGAAGACGTCGCCCGGATAGGCCTCGCGGCCCGGCGGACGTCTGAGGATCAGCGAGATCTGCCGGTACGCGTCGGCCTGCTTCGAGAGGTCATCGTACACGACGAGCGTGTGCTTCCCCTCCTCGTACATGAAGTACTCGGCCATGGCGCAGCCGGCGTACGGCGCGATGTACTGGAGGGTCGCCGGATCGGAGGCATTGGCCGCGACGACGATCGTGTGGTCCATGGCCCCTTCCTCGGTGAACAGCTCCACGACGCTGGCCACGGTGGACGCCTTCTGGCCGATCGCGATGTACACGCAGATGACGTCGCTCTCGCGCTGGTTGATGATCGCATCGAGCGCGATCGCCGTCTTCCCGGTGCTCCGGTCGCCGATGATCAGCTCGCGCTGTCCCCGCCCGATCGGAATCATCGAGTCGATGGCCTTGAGACCCGTCTGCAGTGGAGTGTCCACCGGCTTGCGGTAAACGATCCCGGGCGCCTTCCGATCGACCTTCATCGTCGTGGCGGCCTGGATCGGGCCTTTGCCGTCCAGAGGCTCGCCTAGCGAGCTCACGACACGGCCGAGGAACTCCGGCCCCGCAGGCACGGACAGCACGCGGCCCGTGCGTCGCGCGGCGTCGCCTTCCTTTAGCTGGAGGTAATCGCCGAGACAGACCGCTCCGATGTTGTCCTCTTCCAGGTTCAGGGCGAGGGCGGTCACGATCTCGCCCGTCCCCGAGGACTCGATCGCCAGCATCTCGTTGGCGACGGCCGAGGAGAGGCCGAAGATGCGCGCCACCCCGTCCTTCACCTCCAGCACTTCGCCGACCTCCTCCATGTGGAGGTCTTCCTCGTAGCGCTCGATCTGCGCCAGTAGAGCGTTCTTGATCTCGCTGGCGCGCAGCGAGCTTTCGTTGGCCATGTAGATCGTCTCCTGACAAGTCGCTCAGGTCGCTGACGAACCTGCTAAAGGGTCTAGCCCCGTGCCTCTCCGTGAACGAGGATCGCTCGAAGGTCGTCCAATCGCCGACGAAGGGATCCGTCCATCACCCGATCGCCCACCCGAATGATGACGCCTCCGAGAATCCGTTCATCCTCGACGAAGTGTGGGATTACATCGGCTCCGAGCCGCCGGGAGAGCGCGGTCACGAGCTGGGTCCGCAGCGCTTCGTCAGGCTCGAAGGCGAGGCGGACGGCCGCGTGGATCCGGCCGGCCTTCTCGTCGAGAAGATCCCGATACGCCACCTCGATCGCCGGCAGCCACCGCTGACGGCGCTTGTCGACGACGACCAGGAGGAAGTTGACGAAGAGCGGTGGAACGCGATCGGTGAACACATCCCTCAGGATGCGCTTCTTCTCCTCCGTCTGGATCCGGGGCGTGTCCAGGAAGCTCCGAAAATCGTCGACGTCCGCGTGCAGCGCGGCCACCGTCGCCAGGAGCTCGCCGTAGAGCTCCTCCTGGCCATCGCGCGCCGCGAGCTCGAGAAGCGTCCCGGCGTAGTTGACGGCGATCGCAGAGGCGCTCACGGCCCTGCCTTGCTCGTCACGTCAGGCCTCGAGGCTCCCGATGTACTCGCGCACGAGACGGCGGTCCCCCTCCGAATCCAGGCGAGCCTTGATCAGGCGCTCGGCCGCCGCGAGCGAGATGTCGACGGTCTCCTCGCGGAGCTGCTCCAGCACGCGCTGACGCTCTCGGTCCATCTCGCGCCGCGCGCGCTCGAGGATGTCCGCCTTCTCGGCCTCGGCATCCGCCACCAGCTCCCCTCGGAGGCGTCCGGCCGCCTCGCGGGTCTCCTCGAGCAGGCGCTGCGCCTCCTGTCGAGCACGTGAGAGCTCGCGGGTCTGCTCTTCCACCAGGCGGCGGGCCTCCTCCCTGTCTTCGCGGGCCGTGTCGATCGCCTCCTGGATCTTCCGCTGGCGCTCTTCGAGTCCGCCCGCGATGAGCGGGAAAACTTTCCACGCCAGGATCCCCAGCGTGAGCAGGAACAGGACCCACGTCCAGATCGCCAAGCCGATGTTCAGCGAGAATATCGCGGACCCTGCATCCTCCTGGACGGCCCGGACGGCGCCGTAGAGCGGCCGCGCCAGGATCGCACCGAAGACGGCTCCGGCGAGCGCGGCGATCGCCAGGCCGATCCCAGCTCCCAGCCAGGCCCTCGCTTGGGCGCTACCGGTTCGTGTTCGCCCTTCCATCGCGCTCACTATTTGACGAAGCCCGCGATCACGAGGCCGAAGAGGGCCGCTCCTTCGATCAGAGCGGCCAGAATGATCGCCCCGTTCTGGATTTGCGCGGCCGACTCCGGCTGGCGCGCCATCGCCTGCGTCATGTTTCCACCGATCAGGCCGATGCCCAACCCGGCACCTATCACCGCCAGACCGCCACCGATCACCGCGAAGCCTGCGCCGACGTCGGTCCCCGCGGCCGCTGCGGCGTCGCCAACATCCTGGACCAACGCCAGAATCCTCAGCATCCGATTCCTCCTTTTCTATCTCACGCTCGATCCCTGCGCCGTAAGGCGAGGGTGCCCTGCCCTCGCCGGGGCGAGGGCGTCCTTGGCGGCAGCCGAGGTATCTCGGCCGGCCGCCCTAGTGCGCCTGCCGAATCAGCCCGACGAACACGGCCGTCAGCATCGCGAAGATGTACGCCTGGAGGAACGCCACGAAGATCTCCAGGAACATGACGAACAAGCCGAAGAGGATCGATCCGACGATCGCGAACCAGCCCGATCCTGTCGTGAAACTCCCGTACGTGAGGATCAGTCCGATGAGGGCCAGCAGCACGAAGTGACCTGCCGTCATATTGGCGAAGAGTCGTACCGCGAGCGCGAACGGCTTGGCCAGCTTCCCGATCAGCTCGACCGGCGTCAGAATCACGAGCAGCAGCGCGCTCATCGCCGGGTTGAGGCCCGGCGGGACATAGAAGATCGTACGGAGGTATCCCCTGGGACCGAGCGCCACGAAGCCGGATACCTCGATGACGAAGAGTGCGATCAAGGCGAGTGCCGACGTCACCATGATGTTGGAGGTCGCGGTGGCACCGAATGGGACGAGGCCGAGCAGGTTCGCGTACAGAATGAAGAAGAAGAGCGTGATAATGAGCGGCACGACGCGCTCGCCCCCCCGTCCGATATTCGCCATCGCCACGTCGTCGCGAAGGTACAGGTAAAAGGCCTCCGCCGAGTTCAACAGCCCGGCGGGCGCCTTCTCCCCCTGCTCCAGCCGGTCCGCGGCCCTGGCCGCGAACCACATGGTGACGATCGTGAGCAGCGCCGCTAGAAACAGGAACACCACGTGCTTCGTGATCGAGAAGTCGATCTCCAGGCCACCGATCTGTACCGGCGGAATCTGCAGCGGGCTCAGATCTATGGCGAAGAAGCCGAAGTCCAGGTTGGTGGAGTCGACGATGTGGTGGATCATCGCCTCCGTGCCCCACTCCTCGACGTGCGCGGCCTCGGTGCCCTGGACGGCGTGAGTCGCCTGCTCCACTCCGTGCTCCTGAAGCCGCATCAGCCCCCGGCCCGGGAGCGTGTCCTTCAAGAGCAACGCCTCTCTATGCACTCCGAAGCATCTCTAATCAGTCAACTCAGTCTGTTCGTTCGGTCGGCGCCCAGCGAGCCACGCCGCCTCGAGGATCAGGAAGGCGACCATGGCGATCACGTACGAGACGGCTACAGGCCCCAGCGGCAGGCGCGTGGTCCAGCTCGCGACCGCCAGGAGCCCCAAGCCGCCGAAGCGAAACGCCATCCCAGCCAGCCACGGTCGCGTTGCATCGAGTCCGCGTTCCAGCCGGTCGAGCAGCACCCAGTACGCCGGCGCCTGGACCAGCCAGGCCGCGAGCGCGCCCATCATGAGGAGGCCGCTTCGGGCCGACCCGGAGGCCAACACGACAGAGCTCCCGGCAGCGAGCAGCGCCAACGTCAGCGCCAGATAGCCGAGCCTGCCTCGCGAGACGCTCATTCGGCGGGCGGACCCTCGTCGCGCTCATGGGAAGGATCGAGTACGAGGCGCCGGTACATGCTGTAGAATCCGGCACTGAAGCCGAGAAACGCCCCGAGCAATACGAAAAGAGGCCGCGTCCCGAGCCGCTCGTCCAGCAACGTCCCCAGCCAAGCGAACAGAGCGGCTGACGCGGCGATCGTTATTCCATGGCCCGCCTGACGGCCGACCTGCGCCATCGTCGAGGGCGCCGATTCTTTCCGCATCTACCCAGAACCTCGACCCGTCCCGCCTGAAAACGTCCGCGAACACGGTCCCGCCGGGCCGACGGCGGGGCGATCATACCCGCTTGTGAAAAATAACGCAAGGCTGCAAGTGACGGTGTTTCGGGGCAGTGTACCACCCGCGCAGGAACCCGTAGGTTGAGGAGCGGTACAGGGCGGAGGACGGGGTAGAGTCGGAGACGAGAGGGCGAGGTGGAAGCACGCAAATCGGGGATCATGATCCCTGCCGCGCAGTCGCTCCAGGCGGGAGCGAGCGACGTCGCTCTGCTAGGACGACTCGCGTCGGCCCGCGAAGCGATCGAGACGCAGATCGCACGCAGGATCGTGGGGCAGATGGATCTCGTGGAGCGCCTGCTGACCACGATTCTGGCCGGAGGGCATGCGCTCATAGTCGGGGTGCCGGGCCTCGCCAAGACCACCCTGGTAGCCACGCTGGCCGAGACCTTGGATCTGGCGTTCAGCCGCATCCAGTTCACTCCCGACCTCATGCCTTCGGACATCACCGGTACGGAGGTCCTTCAGGAGGACCGGCGAACGGGACATCGCAGCTTCCGGTTCATCGCCGGTCCCATCTTTGCCAACGTCATCCTGGCGGATGAGATCAACCGGACGCCGCCGAAGACCCAGGCTGCCCTGCTTCAGGCCATGCAAGAGGGTGAGGTGACCGTCGCGAACGAGACACGGCCCCTGGACCGCCCCTTCTTCGTCTTGGCTACGCAGAACCCGATCGAGCAGGAAGGGACGTACCCGCTCCCGGAGGCGCAGCTGGACAGGTTCATGTTCGAGCTCCGCATGGACTACCCGAGCTACGACGAGGAGGTGGAGGTCGCCGCCACGACAACGACGGGTTCGCGAGCCGAAGTGAGCACGGTTCTCGGCGCACTGGAGCTTCAGACGCTGCAGGATCTCGTACGCCGGGTTCCCGCTTCTCCCTCCCTGACCGAGTACGCCGTGCGCATCGCCCGAGCCACCAGGCCCGAGGACCCGGAGGCTCCAAGCTTCGTGAGGGATCTCGTGAGCTGGGGAGCCGGACCGCGTGCATCCCAGCATCTCGTGCTCGGCGCCAAAGCCAGGGCGGCGCTCGACGGACGCCCGGTGCCGAATCTCGAGGACGTCAGGGCGGTCGCGCCGGACGTCTTGCGCCACCGGGTTCTTCCCAGCTTCGAAGCCGAAGCCGCCGGCCGCGACGCGGAGAGCCTCATCGAGGAGCTCCTCGGCCTCAGCCTGACCTGGCAGACCGCCCGCAGCTAACGCGGACCCGCGCCATCCGAAGGAGAGTCACACCGCCCGCATTGGAAGACCCCAGCTCAGCTGATCGACCACGGACTCGGCCGCTCCGATGATCGGAACGGCCGTTCTGCTGGTCTTCCTTCTCGCGATGTCGGGCTTCTTCTCCGGCGTTGAGATCGCTTTTTTCTCCATCTCCCAGACTCGGGCCCGGTCGCTGGCCGAGGAGGGAAAACGAGGGGCGAACGCGCTCGTGCGCCTCAAGGCCAACCCCGAGCGCCTCCTCATCACGATCCTGATCGGCAACAATGTCGCGAACATCGGTGCCGCCTCGGTGGCAACGTACGCCGCGACGCAGCTCTTCGGCTCGGCAGGGGTCGGCCTGGCCACAGGGGTCATGACCCTGCTCGTCCTCTTTTTCGGGGAGATCACGCCGAAGAGCTTCGCGGTTTCCAATTCGATGCGCCTCTCGCTGGGCGCCGCGCCGGTCATCGAGAACCTTCAGCGAGCCCTGTCCCCCCTCGTGAGGCCGCTGGAGAGGATCACGAGGTGGATTCTGCCCAAGGCCAAGGACGGAAGCGGTGGCGTCTCCGAGATGGAAATCCGGCGGCTGTCGCAGATGGCTTATCTCTCCGGCATGATCGACGAGCGGGAGCGACGACTTATCGAACAAGCTTTCCTCCTGGATACCACGAAGGCACGCGATGCGATGACGCCGCGGGTCGAGATCTTCGCTTGGCCCGAGACGCTCACCGTCGGCGAGATCGCCGACGAGCTCCGATCCCTACCCTACAGCCGGATCCCGGTCTACGAGGACACGGTGGACAGGATCACCGGTGTCGTACACCTGCGCGATCTCTACCAGGCCATCAGCTCCGGAAGGCGGCTCTCGACCCTGCGGGAGCTGGCGCGGGAGCCGTTCGTCGTGCCCGAGATGATGCCTCTGTCGACGCTGCTCGAGGAGTTCCAGAACCGCCGGATCCACCTGGGCATCGTCGTGGATGAGTACGGGGGGACGGACGGCCTCATCACGCTCGAGGACATCCTCGAGGAGCTCGTCGGTGAGATCCACGATGAGGTGGACGTCCCGGAGGAGCAGATCGTGCGGCTGGGGCGGAACAAGATCCTCGTCGACGCCTCGGCGGAGCTGCGGGACATCAACCACTTCTTCAACACGGCCTTCCCGGTCGACGAACACCGATCGCTAAACGGCTACCTGCTGAACGAGCTCGGACGGGTGCCCGAGCGGGGTGAAACGACCGAGCGAGAAGGGGTGCGGATCGAGGTGCTCGGGGCCAGCGACACGCAGATCACGCAGTGCCGGCTCGTCCGTCTTCCAGCCGAGCCACCGGACCGGTCGAGCGAGACCTAGGCCGTCAGAGTGGGAGGAACCGATCCTGGTACCAATCGACCAGGGTGTCACCGAGAAGGAACGTGACGGCGGCCCCCAGCGCCAGGAACACGCCGAAGGGAACCATCTTTCCCGTTTTCAAACTGATCGGGCCGAAGATCACCGACCCCGCCAACGCACCCAGGAAGATAGTCAGGACCGCGCCTACCGGACCCAGATAGGCCCCGATCATCGCCATCATCTTCATGTCGCCGCCTCCCATAGCCGGCTTCTTGAAGATCCAGTCACCTACGAGGCCGACGCCGAGGAGCAGGAGAAAGCCGAGCGCCGCGCCGGCTACCGATGGCACGATGGTGGGTATCCCCGTCGTCAGCTCCGTCACGACGGCCAGGGCGATGCCGCCGGCCAACCCTCCTATGCTCAACTCGTCCGGAATCAGGTAGTGGCGGGCATCCGTGATCGCGATCGCCAGGAGGACCGTGAAAAAGACAGCTCCGGCCAGCGCGCGCAAGGTGGGCCCGTAGGCCAGCGCCATCCCCAGCCAGATCGCGATCGCCGCGATCTCGACAAGTGGATACCGAAAGGAGATGCGCTCGCCACACTGACGGCAACGCCCTCGCAGCAGGATCCAGCTCAGGACGGGGATGTTGTCTCGGGCCGTGATGTTCTTTCCGCAGCCGGGACAGTAAGAGCCCGGACGGATCACGCTCTCGCCGTGAGGTAGGCGGTGGATGCAGACGTTCATGAAGGAGCCGAGGGCGGCGCCCAGAAAACCGGCCGTCAGATAGAACACGGTCTCAACCGTCACGAAGGCTCTCTCTCAAGCGGTCCATGAGAATGGCTCCGGCGACTCCCACGTTCAGCGAATCCACAGGTGTCCGGAGCGGGACGGACACCGTTCGGGCGGCCGCCCTCAGCACCGCGTCCGAGACTCCGGCCCCCTCGTTGCCGAGCACCAGAGCTACGCGAGGCCGGGAGGCTTGCGACCTGCCAAGGATCTCTCCCCTCATATCCGCGGCCCACAGCTCGCGTTCGCTCTGCTCCAGCCAGGGCCACGCGTCGTTCCAGGCGGCCTCGACGATCGGGAGTCGCAGGTTCGACCCGGCTGCGGCGCGTGTCACCTTCGGGCTCCAGACCTCGGCGGTGCCCGGGAGCACGACGGCACCGCTCAACCCGAGGCCCTCGGCGGCCCGAATGAGCGTCCCGACGTTCCCCGGATCCTGCACCGAATCCAGCACCAGAAGGTCGGAAGCGCCCAGGTCCTCCCAGTCCCACGCGGGACGGACGGCGACAGCGATGACCCCCTGCGGGGTTTGCGTGTCGCTCACCGAAGCCAACTGCGCGTTGGGAAGCGCGTGGCAGGAAACCTCCGCGTCCCTGAATGCCTCGACAAGATCGCGTGCGGATTCGGGCGCTGGATCGGCGTGAAGCAGGGCTTCGGCACAAAGCGGCGACTCGAGCAGCTCCATCGCCACACGCGGCCCCTCCACCAGGAAGAGACCCGTCTCCGCGCGGCCTTTCGGGCGAAGGAGAGAACGCCACACTTTTAGCTGGGAGCGACTAGCCAAGCTTTCCGGCCTTCCGGAGTGAGCGTGCGTACAGGACGGCTACAGGGTACGGACGTTCCGACGGATTAGGCCAGCGGGCCTTCGGCACGGCGTGCAGAAAGAGCGGGCGGTGGACGGCGGTGAGCAGGCATAGCGAATCGGCATCAGCCAAGAGCGATCATCACGGGAACGTCTCCGCGGCGCCTCCGGTCGCGCTGACCATCGCGGGCAGCGACTCCGGCGGAGGGGCCGGGATTCAGGCCGACCTGAAGACCTTTCAGGCGTTCGGAGTCTTCGGAGCGTCGGCGATCACCGCCGTCACCGCTCAGAACACGCGCGGCGTGTTCGGCCTCCAGACAGTCGGACCGGAGCTCGTTGCCAGGCAGATTGGGGTCGTGGTCGAGGACCTGGAGCCGGTGGCCGCGAAGACCGGCATGCTGGCCGACGTCGCTATCATCGAGGCCGTCATCTCGGCGGTTCGGGCGGCCGGACTGGCGCCGCTGGTCGTTGATCCCGTGATGATCGCCACGAGCGGCGATCGACTCCTGGAGAAGGAGGCCGAGAGGGCCTACCGCGAGCTGTATCCGCTCACCACTGTGCTCACGCCGAACCTGCGGGAGGCCGAGCTGTTGCTGGGCCGTCCGGTCGGCGACCTGAAGCAGATGTGCGAGGCGGCCCGAGCGCTCGTCGACGAAGGCTGCGGCGCGGTGCTGATCAAGGGCGGGCACCTGCCCGGCGAGGTCGTTATGGACGTTCTGCACGACGGCGAGCGCTGGCATGTGTGGAGATCGGAGCGGCTGGGAGCGGGCGACGCGCACGGTACCGGCTGCACCCTGTCCGCGGCGATAACCGCCGGCCTCGCGCTGGGCCAGCGCCTTTTCCCGTCGGTCGACACCGCGCTCCGTTACACGCGCGAGGCCCTCCGGACGGCACCCGCGCTTGGAGGCGGCCACCGGCCGCTCGACCACTGGGCCCCCGTCAGTGTCTCCCCGTCGACGGGGCCGGGGAACGAATAACAACGCTCGCTGGCGGCGGGCGGCGGCTCAGGCGAGCAGGCGTCCGAAGCGCTCGATGCTGCCGAGAATGAGGGTCTGGAAGGCGTCTGCCACCCGTTCCGAGGTCTCCAACACCTCTTCGTGATCGAGGGGCTCGGGAGAGATGCCGGCCGCGAGGTTGGTGATGCAGCTGACGCCGACGCACCGGACGCCGGCGGCCCGGGCGGCGATCACCTCCGGAACGGTGGACATGCCGACCGCGTCGGCCCCCAGCCCCCGCAGCGCACGGATCTCGGCGGGGGTCTCGTAGCTCGGGCCGAGCAGAGCCGCGTAGGTGCCCTCCTGAAGCGGGATCCGCTGCTCGCGGGCCACCCACCGCACAACCTCGCGAAGCTCCGCATCGTAGGTGCCGTACATGTCGGGCCAGCGTGTTTCGCCCTCCGGGACCGGCCCGAACAGCGGGTTTCGGAACATGAGGTTGATGTGGTCGGCGATCAGCATGAGGTCGCCGGGCCGGAGGTCCAGGCGCACGCCGCCTGCCGCGTTGCTCACGACCAACGCCCGGATCCCGAGTCTCGTCAGGACGCGGACCGGGAGAATCACGTCGCCCGGCGGGTGCCCTTCATACATATGGACCCGGCCGCTAAGGCCCACCGCGGGCACGCCGGCCAGCGTTCCCGCGACGATTCTTCCCTCGTGGCCCTCGACCGTGGAGGGCGGCCAGTGCGGAAGCTCGGTGGCCGGGACCGTCCGCGCCCCCTCGAACCTCCCGGCCAAGCCGCCGAGGCCGGAGCCGAGGATCACGCCCACGAGCGGCTCGAAGCCGGTGAGGAGCTCGCGAAGGGTGGCCGCAGCCTCTTCGACGCGCCGTTCCACCGGTGGCCCTGGCCGGGAGCCCGCGCCGGCACCAGCGGTCGCGCTCACCCCAGCACGCCGGCCAAAGTCGCCGTCATCCAGGTCGCGGCGGTACCCCCGAGCATGGCGCGCAAGCCCAACCTGGAGAGGTCTTGGCGGCGCTCCGGAGCGATGCCACCGATGCCCCCGATCTGGATCGCGATCGAGGAGAAGTTGGCGAAACCGGTCAAGGCATAGGTGGCGATGACCACCGATTTCTCCGACAGGGCCACCCCCCCGCGCAGCATGTCGGCCAGCGTCTGGAAGGCCACGAACTCGTTGGCCACCATCTTGATCCCGAACAGGCTCCCGATGGTGGACGCATCCGACCAGGGAACCCCGATGAGCCAGGCCACGGGCGCGAAGATCCAGCCGAGGATCCTCTGCAAGGTGATGCCTTCGATGCCGAACAGCCCGGTGGCCCAGCCGAGCAGCCCGTTCCCGAGCGCGATGAGCGCCAGAAAGGCCAGGAGCATCGCACCCACGTTGAGGGCCAGCTTGAGGCCGCTCGCTGCGCCGCCCGCCGCGGCATCGATCACGTTGACGGACGTCTCGTCCACGTCGAAGCTGAGCGTGCCGCTCGTCTCGGACTCCTCGGTCTCCGGCATCAGGATCTTGCTGATGACGATCCCGGCGGGCGCGGCCATGATGCTCGCCGCCAGGAGGTGGCCGGCGATGTCGGGGAAGTAGCCGGAGAGCATCGCCACGTAGGCCGCCAAGACGCCGCCCGCCACGGTGGCGAACCCTCCCGTCATCACCGTGTTCAGCTCCGATATCGTCATGTGGCTCACGAAGGGCCGGATGAGGAGCGGCGCTTCGGTCTGTCCGACGAAGATGTTCCCGGCCGCCGAGAGCGTCTCCGCGCCGCTCGTCTTGAGCGTGCGCTGCATCGCCCACGCGACCGTCTTCACGATCCGCTGCATGATCCCGAGGAAGTAGAGGATGGCCATCAACGAGGAGAAGAAGATGATCGTCGGAAGCACGCTGAAGGCGAAGTTCGCCCCGATCTCGACGACGCCCTCCGCGCCGCTCACCGGGACGTCCCGGTTGACGAGCTGGCCGAAGAGGAAGGAGGCGCCCTCGTTCGTGTAGCTGATGAGGGCGATCACGGCGTCGTTCACGACCCGGAAGAACGAACGGCCCCAGCTCGTCCGGAGCACCACGAGGGCGAACACGATCTGCAGTCCCAGCCCCTTCGCGACGAGCGACCAGCTCACCGCTTTTCGCTTCGCCGTGAACAGCCATGCCATGAAGATGAGGAAGCCCATCCCGAGCAGCCCGCGCAGCAGCCGGATGCCGAACGGCTCCTCCACGCTCAGCGTCCGGTCCGGTCCCGTCACGCCCTGGATGGCCTCCTGACTGCCCGTGTCCTGCTGCGCGATCGGCGCCGCGTCAGCGACGTCGGCGGCGAGAGGCCGGGCTGTCCATCCGGCCGCTCCCACGATCAGAAGGGCCGGCAGCAGCAACCGTGACAGGCGGGCCGTGGCCTGCCTCACCAACGGATGCCCCTCAGCTCCTCGCGGCTCAGTCTCTGGCCTGCGAGCTTCGCTTCCACCAGCTGCCTCCTCTCGAACGGTTTGACCAGGATCACACCAGCCACGAAGCCACCTACGTGCGCCCAGAAGGCGATGCCCGCCCCCGCGCCGGACGCGGAGCCGGATAGGAACTGGATCAGGAACCAGTAACCGAGCATCAGCCAGGCCGGGACGTAGGTGAGAAAGACAAACACGAGGGTGAGAATTCGCACCCTCGGATAGAGAACCATGTACGCGCCCATCACGCCGCTGATCGCCCCGGAGGCTCCCACGATGGGGATCGCGCTCGACGGCCCCGTGAGCACGTGCATGGCCGAAGCGGCCACACCCGTGAGGAGATAGAAGACGAGAAACCGGCCGTGGCCCATGGAGTCTTCGACGTTGTTCCCGAAGACCCAGAGAAACCACATGTTGCCGATGAGGTGACCCCACCCGCCGTGCATGAACATCGACGTGAACAGCGTGCCCCACGTCCGGCCACCGGTCACGCAGCGGTACTCTCCGAGCTCGACTTCGCGGCCGGCGGGGACGGCCCCCGTCAGCTCGCCGGGAATCGTGCCGTAGTCGCACAGCGAGTCGATGAAGGAAAGCCCGACGCCTCCGCTCTGGAGCGTCAGCCACACCCCGACGTTGAGGAGGATGATGGCGAGGGTGATGAAGGGGATGAGCTCGGTGGGGTTCTCGTCCCTGAGAGGAAACATGGCCGCAGGTTAGAGACGGCCTGGATGGCACGCAACACGATTCCGGGAATTCCGAGCGGGGGCGCCCGGAGGGCCGTCCCGAACCCGGCAGCCTGCCGTTCTGACAAGCTAAGGGCCCCGACTTGTCATATTGTCGGGTTTCGGAGGCCCAGATCCCGCCATCTTCGGCAAATCAGGGGTCCTTTACCCGGCACATCGCTTGCACCCATGCAGGGTCTCCGAATACAACGAGCACGAAAGGAAACGCAGATATGGGCAAGGTTATCGGTATCGATCTCGGGACCACCAACTCCGTGGTCGCGGTCATGGAGGGCGGCGACCCCGTCGTCATCCCGAGCGCCGAGGGTTCGCGGACGACTCCGTCGGTGGTGGCTTACACGAAAGACGGCGAGCGCCTCGTCGGGCAGGTGGCCAAGCGGCAGGCGGTGACCAACCCGGAGAACACGGTCGCCTCGATCAAGCGGTTCATGGGACGAAAGTGCTCGGAGGTCGAGTCCGAGCGGAAGCTCGTCCCCTACAAGATCGAGTGCGACGCCCAGGACCGGGTGCAGGTGAAGGTGTCGCACGCGGACAAGTCCTTCACCCCGCCCGAGATGTCCGCCATGATCCTCCAGAAGATGAAGCAGACGGCGGAGGACTATCTGGGGCAGGAGGTCACGCAGGCGGTCATCACGGTTCCGGCCTACTTCAACGATGCCCAGCGCCAGGCAACGAAGGACGCCGGCAAGATCGCGGGCCTCGAGGTGCTCCGGATCATCAACGAGCCGACCGCGGCCGCGCTCGCCTACGGGCTGGACAAGAGCTCCGAGGAGATGATCGCCGTGTTCGACCTGGGAGGCGGCACGTACGACATCTCGGTGCTGGAGCTGGGCGACGGCGTTTTCGAGGTGAAATCGACCAACGGCGACACCCATCTGGGCGGCGACGACTTCGACCAGCGGGTCATCGACTGGCTCGTGAAGGAGTTCAAGAAGGATCAGGGAATCGATCTGTCCAAGGACCCGATGGCGCTGCAGCGCCTGAAGGAGGCCTCCGAGAAGGCCAAGATCGAGCTGTCGAGCACCACGCAGACGGACATCAACCTTCCGTTCATCACGGCGGACCAGTCGGGGCCGAAGCATCTGAACCTCACGCTGACGCGCGCCAAGTTCGAGCAGTTGGTGGATGACCTCATCGAGCGCACCATGGATCCGATGAAGCGCGCACTCGCTGACGCCAAGCTGGAGCCTTCGAGCATCGACGAGGTCATCCTCGTCGGGGGCTCGACCCGGATCCCGAAAGTCCAGGAGGTCGTGCGCGAGTTCTTCGGTCAGGAGCCTCACAAGGGCGTCAACCCGGACGAGGTCGTGGGCATCGGGGCGGCGATCCAGGGCGGCGTGCTGGCCGGCGACGTGAAGGACGTGCTGCTACTCGACGTCACTCCGCTGTCGCTCGGGATCGAGACGTTGGGCGGCGTCATGACGACGCTGATCACCCGAAACACCACCATCCCGACGAAGAAGAGCGAGATCTTCTCGACCGCCGAGGACAACCAGAGCACGGTGGACATTCACGTGCTTCAGGGCGAGCGGAAGATGGCGCAGGACAACAAGACCATCGGGCGCTTCCAGCTGACCGGCGTACCGCCGGCCCCGCGCGGCGTGCCCCAGATCGAGGTCACGTTCGACATCGACGCGAACGGAATCCTGCACGTGAGCGCGCTCGACAAGGCGACCGGGAAGGAGCAGAAGATCCGCATCGAGGCCTCATCGGGTCTCTCTGAGGGCGACATCGAACGGATGGTCAAGGAGGCCGAGGAGCACTCCGACGAGGACCGGCAGCGCCGTGAGGAGGTTGACGCCCGCAACCAGCTGGACTCTCTAGTCTACCAGACGGAAAAGAACCTGGAGGACTGGAAGGAGGCGATCGACGAGGCGGCGACGAAGGAGATCGACGAGGCCCTGGAGGAGGCGCGAAAGGCGTTGAAGGAGGGCCAGCACTCCGACATCCAGGCGGCGACGGAGACCGTCAACCAGGCGGTGCAGGCGGCGGCGCAGCAGATGTACGCAAAGGCCGGCGCAGCTGCCGAGGCCGCCGGCGACGGGAGCTTCGAGGACGCCTCCGAGCCGGAGGAGGAGGGGGCCGAGGGCGACGAAGAGGTCGTGGAGGCCGATTACGAGATCGTGGAGGAGAACGAGTAGCTGCTCATTCGCTGCTCACCCCCATCCCGGCAAAGAGGGGCGGCGCCGAGTCGTCCCTCTTTGTTTATCCTCAACGCCCCCCGGAACGTGCACCGGAGATCGCTCGTTGCATGGGTAAGGGACCAGCGATGCAACTCGAGACGAATCCCGTGTATCAAAACGTTGCGGTACGCGATCGTTCGACGACCGCCGGCTGCGGACCGAAATCCGGGGTAGACGATATCGACAACCGAGGGGACAGAAGAAGAGGCATATGAACGACGCACTTCGAACCAAGCTCAACCTGATTCTCGTCGCTTTGCTCGCGTTCGCCCTGGGGCTCGGGTTCGCTGCGAAGCTCGACCTGACGCCGCAGACCTTCGCCATCGGCTCGGCCGAGATCCAATTCGGCGCCTCCGAGGAACAGCTCCAGCAGCTGGGAGATGTGAGCCTGTCAGAGGGCTTCGCACCGGTGGTCGAGAGGATCGGGCCGGCGGTCGTGACGATCCGAGTGGCGCGAAACGCTCGAACGGCGCAGAACGCTCCGCAGCTTCCGGAGCCGTTCAGAGACTTTTTCCGGCAGCCACGGCAAGGCCCCGGTCTCGTACAGGGAAGCGGCTCGGGCTTTATCGTCAGTTCCGACGGCTACATCGTGACGAACAACCACGTCGTCTCGGGAGCGGAGGAGATCAGCGTCGAGCTGGCCGATCGGCGTGAGTTCGTGAACGTTCAGCTCGTGGGCCGCGACCCTGACACGGACGTGGCCTTGCTGAAGATCGATGCGGACGACCTGCCGTCGATCCCGTTCGGCTCGTCCAGCGGAACACGCGTGGGCGAGTGGGTCCTGGCGATCGGAAGTCCCGGCTTCTCCGCCGGCGCGGGGCGGGTGCTGGAGATGACGGTGACAGCCGGTATCGTGAGCGCGAAGGGTCGGAACATCAACATCCTGGCGCGCACGAACAACGCCGCCATCGAGGACTTCATCCAGACCGATGCAGCGATCAACCCGGGGAACTCCGGAGGGCCGCTCGTCAACGTGCGTGGCGAGGTGATCGGGATGAACACCGCGATCTCGAGCACCACCGGCTTCAACCAGGGATACGGTTTCGCCGTTCCCATCGAGCTGGTGGGCGAAGTCGTGGACGACCTCATCCAGTACGGTGAGGTGCGCCGGGCGATCCTCGGTGTCTCCGTGACGAGCGTCACGGCCGAAGACGCCGAGTTTTATGACCTCGACGAGGTCGCCGGCGTTGTGGTCCAGGACTTCGGAGCTCTCGGATCGGCGGAGAGCGCGGCGCGAGACGCGGGCCTCGAGCGCGGCGACGTGATCGTGTCTCTCGAGGGCGATCAGATCCACACGGTGAGCGAGCTTCAGCGGAAGCTCCGCGCTTTCGAGCCGGGTGAGACCGTGACGATCGGCCTCGTGCGACGCTCGACCAAGGAGCCTCACGAGATTCGGGTGCAACTCCAGAAACGGCCCGCCGAAACCCGCGTGGCATCGGTCGAGGCACCTCCGGACGCCGCCGACCACCTCGGCATCTCGGTCCGTGACCTGGAGGAAGCCCGGGCCGCGGGCCTGGAGCTGGACGAGAACGTGTCCGGTGTCATTATCTCCGATGTGTCGCGGACGGGAGCCCTCGGGCGGTCCGGCATCCAGCCCGGCTTGATCATCCAGGACATCAACGGCCAGGCGGTGAACACCGTCGAGGAGTATCACGAGATCGTCAAGGCGCTTCAGCCGGGCGGCATCGCAAACCTGGCGCTGCTCGATCCGCGCGCAGGGTCGCG
>Ga0255057_10000344_pt1 | contig 26424 bp, 21 predicted proteins | sample Cases_109_6_MG_FD_189022 | JGI IMG/M metagenome (GOLD analysis project Ga0255057, IMG submission 189022) | Seawater microbial communities from Amundsen Gulf, Northwest Territories, Canada - Cases_109_6 | ecosystem: Environmental > Aquatic > Marine > Gulf | place: Canada: Northwest Territories... | reverse complement strand
CTGCCGCTCGACATCGAAGTCGGTGACAGTTGCCGTGAGCCGGCTTCGTTGCCTCCCCAGGTGCGTGCCGGATTGGTCGGTCATGTGGGGATTATGCCGCGGACCGATTCCTCACTCACGCTCGGGTCTACTCGGCGTCGCCGAGGTAGGCCTGGCGCAGGCTCTCATTCGCCAGGAGCCCCTCCGCGGTGTCCGAAAGCACGATCCGGCCGGTTTGGAGCACGTAGCCGCGGTCGGCAATCGAAAGCGCCATGTTGGCGTTTTGCTCGACCACGAACACCGTGACGCCCTCGTCATTGATCTGTTTGATGATGTCGAAGTTCTGTTGAACGAGCAGCGGAGCCAATCCCATCGACGGCTCGTCCATCAGCAGCACCTTTGGGTTTGCCATCAGCGCCCGGCCCACGGCGACCATCTGCTGCTCTCCACCCGACAGGGTTCCCGCCTTCTGCCCGAGGCGCTCCTTGATCCTCGGGAACATGTCGAAGATGTGTTCGTACTCAGGCTCGAGGTCGTCGTCGGGATCGCGAAGGTACGCCCCGATCTCGAGGTTCTCCTTGACCGTCATTCGCGTGAAGAGGCGCCGGTTCTCCGGGACCATGGAGATACCGCGTGACACGATGTCGGTGGTGGTATTCCCCGAGATGACACTTCCGTCGAGCAGGACCTCTCCGCTCGACGGCACGGCCATGCCGAGAATCGTCTTCAGGGTCGTGGTCTTGCCCGAGGCGTTTCCCCCGAGCAGACACACCAACTCGCCCGGGTAGATGACGAGATCGACGTCCTTGAGCATGTGGACGGGGCCATAGTGGGTGTTGATCCCTTTGAACTCGAGGGCGGGGGTTGCGTCGCTCATCCGTCGTCCTGCGCGGAACTTCCCAGATAGGCCTCGACGACAAAGGGGTCGTGGGACACATCGTCGTAACTGCCCTCGGCGATCTTGACGCCGTGGTCGAGGACGACCACCCGATCCGAGACATCGCGGACCACGGGCATGGCGTGCTCGATCACCACGATCGTGTAGCCGCGCTCATCGCGCATCTTCCTGATCAGGCCCGTCAGCTCCTCGGTCTCCTTTGGGTTCATGCCGGCCGTCGGCTCATCCAGGAGCAGGAGATCCGGCTTCGTCGCCATGGCTCGTGCGATCTCGAGGCGGCGCCGATTGGCATACGAGAGCACAAAGGCGGGCTGATCGTACCGGTATCCCGACAGACGGGTGCCGAAGAAGGACAACACCTCCTTGGCATCCTCGACGATCTCCTTCTCTTCCCTGCGGAATCCCGCGGTGTTGAGCAACGCAGCCCACACGCCCTTGTGCGTCCGGGTGTGGCTGGAGACCATGATGTTTTCCAGCACGGTCATGTTGGAGAAGAGCCGGACATTCTGGAACGTCCTGGCGATTCCCAGGTTGGTGATCTCGTTTGGTTCGAGACCGGCGAGGTTCTGACCCTCGAAGACGATGACGCCGTCGTCTGACTGGATGAAACCGGAGATGATGTTGAAGAATGTCGTCTTGCCGGCGCCATTCGGCCCGATCACCGACACGATCTCGCCTTCGTCGATGTGGAAGTCCACGCCGCCGAGGGCGCTCAGACCGCCGAAGTCCTTCTCCAGTCCTGTGATCTGGAGCAGTGCCATTATTCCTCTGGCTCCAGGATGCGGATCTTCTGCTCGTCCTCCCCCTCGTCACGCTCGGCCTGCTGTGCGAGCTGATCATCCTCGGTCTGGGCCTCGTCCCCCCCGGCCTGCTGCTCGAGCCAGGCATCCTGCAAGAACTCTTGTTGATGGAGCTCGCGCTGGCGTCGAACGCTCGGCCACAGGCCCTCGGGCCGTTTCAGCATCATGAACACGAGGATTGCTCCATAGAGCAGCAGCTTGTACTCGGCGACCTCGGCCAGCAGACCGGGTTGCGTCGGTCCCCCAAGCACACCGATGAGCACCGCAGCACCAACCATGACGCCGACGATCGATCCCATGCCGCCGACGATCACGATCACGAGGATGATCACCGACACCAAGAGGGAGAAGCTCTGGGGGAACACCGACCCCACCTTCACCGAGAAGATCATCCCGGCGAAGCCGGCGAGGATGGCCCCGATCACAAAGGCCAGCAGCTTCATGTTCACGGTGTTGACACCCATCGAGTCGGCGACCGACTCGTCCTCACGCAGTGCGGCCCACGCCCGTCCGATGCGCGAGTGCAGCAGGCGCCATGACACGTAGATGGCGATGCCGACGAAGATGGCAACGACGTAGAAGATGGTCTGCGAGTCCGTTCCCTTCAGGACGATCGGTCCCAGCTCGGATGAGGGAATCTGACGGATACCGTTGGCGCCACCGAAGAGGGGCTGGGTTGCGATCGATCCGATGGTGATCCGCACGATTTCTCCAAATCCCAGGGTCACGATGGCGAGGTAGTCGCCACGCATACGGATCACCGGTGTCCCGACAACGAGGCCGGCGGCGACCGACACCAGGATCACCGCACCGATGACGAGCCATCCCTCGGGTGTGAGGAAGTTGAGCGTGAGCATCGGCTTGAGCGTGGGAGACGTCGGTGCGGTCAACACCGCCGTCGTATAAGCGCCGACGGCAAAAAAGGCCACGTAACCGAGGTCGAGCATTCCGGCGAAGCCCACCACCACGTTGAGGCCGAGCGCCATCAGGAGGAAGAGGCCGACGGTGGCGAGTATCTCGTTGGCGAGTCCGCCCACGATCATGGGGATCACCACGATCAGGGCGAGGATGATGATCGCCGCGATGATGTTCCATCGGCGCAACTTGCCGCCCTCGAGCGACGCATAGTGTTGGCGGACACGGATCACGCCGGTCCCTCCCGACCGGTAGCCGGCCAGCGCTCCAATGGCGGCAGTGATCACGGCACCGGCAACGGTGAGGCCTCCCTTGGAGGCATAGAGGAGGTCGAACACCCATTCGAGGCTCAGGCTCTGGAAGATGTCTTCGACGATCACCTCCGTGTTCGCCAGGATCAACGGGAGCAGCAGCGCCCAGGCAAACGCGGCGCGAGCCTTGGTGGAGACCACGTGCAACCCGCCGCCGATGAGCCCGAGCACCGCACCGACGACGATCCACAACAGCGCCCCGGCCGGCATCCCGCGGCCAAAGGTGAGTTGTTCTACGAGCTGCGGGCCGAGGTTGATGAAGATTCCGCGAAGGTCGACGGTGTCGATCAGGATGAGGAACAGCGCAAAACCTGCTCCCCCAATGGCCCCCGCCACTAGGCCGGCGACCAGGTCTCTTGCTCCCTTTTGGGGAGGCTCCATGCCTTCGAGCACCTCCTCCTGGGCGGCGAGGTAGCCGAAGACGATCGGGATCCACAGCATCGACACCATGCCAAGCGTTAGCACACCCTCGACGATCACCTTCCGATCGAGGACGACCGGCATGTTGATGGCGGCGATGAACGAGAAGACGAGGGCGGCCATCAAGCCCCACTTCACCACCTGGCGCCGGTCCACGTCGGTGGCAGGACGGCGCGCCGAGGATTGGGTGGTGGTCGCGGTCACGCCCGGTCCTCCGAGGACAGCTGTTCACCGAGCAGGCCGGTCGGTTTGAAGATCAGGACCAGAACAAGAGCGGTGAAGGCAACGGCGTCCTTGAGCTGGCTGAGCCCGGGAATTTCAAAGGACCAGCCGAGAAATGAAGCAACGGCGATCAACCCGAAGAGGCCCGCCAGCAGGCCGTAGGTTCGCGTGCGGTTTCGCCATGCCAGGTAGCCAAACACGGCGAGAGCGATGAGGGCGATGAGGCCGATGAACCGCGGGATCTCCCACGCCAGGCCGCGCAGGACGATGTTCGGTCCCAGCCCTTCGAAGAGGCCAAGGACCAGCCCACCGATGAAGGCGCCGGCGATGTTGCCGATCCCTCCGAGGACGGCTGCGGTGAATGCCTTGATCCCGGGGATGAATCCCGTAAAGGCGCTGACGCCCCGGAACATGATCGCCCAGAGGACCCCGGCAATCCCCGCCATGGCACCGCCGACGGCGAACGTCATCACGATGGTCCGGTCGACATTGATGCCCATGAGGGCTGCGATCTCTTTGTCCTCGGCGACGGCGCGGATGGCACGACCGGTGGTCGAGCGCGCCACGAACTGCCACAGGCCGGCCATGGCGATCAATGCGATCACGATGACGAGGATGCGCGTCGCCTCGAAGGAGATGCCGAGGAGCGTGTACTTCTCGGTGAGCCACTCGGGCATCTGCGGGTACGTCTTGGTGGTGGATCCGGTCAGCCGGAGCACCGAATTCTGGATGAAGAACGAAACCCCGATGGAGGTGATCAGCGGGATCAGGCGTGGAGAGTTCCGCAGCCGCCGGTAGGCGACCCGCTCGATGATCACAGCAGTGGCCGTCGAGGTGAACATCGAGGCAATCAGCACGATGAAGATCGCAATCAGCCAGCTCGACTCCCACAACCCGGCGGTTGCCAGTGCGTCGGCGACGAAGAACCCGGTGAGCGAGCCGGCCATGAACACCTCGCCGTGGGCGAAGTTGATGAAGCCGAGGATGCCGTACACCATCGAATAGCCGAGGGCAATGAGCCCGTACATCGAGCCCTGGGACACCGCGGCGACAATCAGATCCTGCCACGCCGCCAGGCCGAGGCCTTCGCCGTTCAATGAGAGGGCGATTGCTCCCACCGTCCCCCAGGCGAAGAAGAAGATGGCGAACACGCGCATCGCCCAGAGGAAGGAATCCACCCAGTTGAACTTCACCCGGCGCGGTGGATGGCTTTCCGGTAGATGCACCTCGGGCTCGCGCGTGACGGTTGCCATGTGGGTTGGAGTAAAGCAGAGGGCCGGTCCTTTGGACCAGCCCTCTGCCTGCGCTCGTTTATGTCTGTTTGGTTTTGTCTAGGACGGTTCCCATTCGAACACGATGTTTGTGTAGGCGGCGGCGACGTCGCTGGGATCGGCGTTCTGGTAGAGCGCGATCCGGTTCGCCCCGCAGTCACCGAACTCGTCGCAGTTCATCGTACCGATGATGCCGGCGAAATCCCGGGTTTCAGTGATCGCGTCACGCACCAACTGGCGGTCGATGAACAGCGACCCGTCCACGTCGACCGCTACCGCATCGATGGCGGTGAGCAGCAAGATGGTGGCGTCGTAGCTGTGCGCCCAGAACACTGCGGTCGGTGCCTCACCGTAGGTCTCCTCGTAGGTGACGAGGAACGATTCGGCATTGACACCGGTTTCGGAGACGTTGGTGCCGTAGTCCAGATTCGGGCCCGACAGATAGTTATCCAAGGTCTCGGGGACCGCCAGATAAGCGTCGGTCAATATCCCGTCGGCGCCGATCTGGGTGGTCTCCTCGAGGCCGGCCACCGAGTCCCACTGCTGGGCGATGAAGCTACCCTCGTCCACGAAGATCGGGTAGAACAGCACTTCCGGGCTGCCCGCTGCGACCTCGGTGAGCACCGGGACCATGTCGGTATCACCAACACTCACCGCCGTTGCGGTGGTGATCGTGCCGCCAATCTCTTCGAAGGCGTCGCCGAACGCGTTTACCAGACCCTCGGCATAGGAGCTGCCGTCGTGGATGGTCGCCGCCGTCGTGGCGCCGAGAAACTCGGCTACGAACTCGGCAACTGCCGCACCCTGGAACAGGTCGTTGTGTGCGGTGCGGTAGTAACCCGGGTTGTAGTCGGATCCCACAGTGCCAGCCAGGTCAGACGTCAACGCCGGTGACGTGTTCGACGGAGAGATCATCACCATGCCCGCCTCAGAGATGAGCGCAGACATGGCAACACCCGCACTGGAGCACGCGGTGCCGATCACACCAATCACATCCTCTTGGGCAACGATGTTCTGTGCTGCAGCCTGACCGCCCTCAGCCGAGCACAGGCTGTCGAGCGGGGTGCCAATCGAAACGGCATGGCCGCCGATGTCGCCGTAGTCAGCTACAGCCAGCTCGACACCACGCACGTTGGGCACGCCCAGGCCCTCGTTCGCACCCGATAGCACCTGCGACACCCTGATCTGGATTTCGTCGCCCGAAGCAACGGTCACACCACCAAGGGCACCGAATTCGGGCTCTTCAGCGGTGGCTCCGGTCGTCGTAGTCTCCTCAGCCGCCTCCGCTGTCGTGGTCGTCGCGCCTGCTGCGGCCGTCGTCGTCGTGTCGTCGCTTGAGCCGCACGCTGCGGCAACCAAGGCAAACGCTACGACCAACATCGCCGCGGCGGGCAGTCGTTTGTTAATAGACATTTCCTTCCTTCCTGCCTCCAAATTCGTTGTCGGGGGCTTCCCGACTCGGAGTGACCAGGGACGATAACCAACCCTGGAGCGTTCCGCACCAAATACGATGGTGGCCGTGCGCTTCATGGGCCCGGACGAAGTACGACAATCCCTCGCGATGCCGGACGCGATCGCGGCGATGCGCTTGGCGTTCGGCGACGACCGCGAAGTTCCGGTGCGGTCGGTTCTGGGAAACTCTGCCTTCATGGTCGGGCGCGTCGGCTCGTCCTCCGGAGTGAAGGTTGTGTCGCTCGTTCCCGGCAATCCGTCGGGCCTCGTGGCCGTCTTCGCCGGGGATGGCAGCCCGATCGGCGTTGTGGACGGGCCGACCCTGACCGCCATCCGGACCGGAGCGGGATCCGGGCTGGCCACCGACCTCCTCGCATCGCCGGACGTTTCAACACTCGCCATGTTCGGGGCCGGGGCAATGGCATTCGATCAAATACAGGCCGTGATGTCCGTGCGGCCGATCACGGAGGTGTTGGTGTGGAGCCGAAGCGAGGAGCGGGCGACAACCCTGGCGGAGCGGGTCGGTGGCGAGGTGTGCCTCGATGCCGAACTCGCCGCCAGTCTCGCCGACGTGATTTGTACCGCCACACCCTCTATGGAACCGCTCTTTCCCAAAGAGGCACTTCAGGAAACCGTCCACCTCAACGCCATCGGTGCCTACACCCCGCAGATGTGCGAGCTGCCGCCGGGGCTGGTGCTCCAGGCCTTCGTCGTGGTCGACGATCGGGCTGCGGCCGCCGCCGAGGCCGGTGACCTGCTTCAGGCCGGGAAGGCCCCGGACGCCGAGATGAGTGATCTGCTGGCGGGGAGGGTCATCCCGCCGCACCGGGGACATACCGTGTTCAAATCGGTGGGGATCGCCAGCCAGGATGTGGCGGCGGCGGTCGCAGCGCTCGCCTCGGGCCCCTCGTAGTCGGGGCGCGGTTGTTGTGGACAACGGCCGACGAACACGGGCGACGGCAGCGTCATTTGGTATCTTGGGAGCCGCGAGGTGATCAGATGCAAAGAACGGCGGCGGGCATCGTCGGCGAGAAGGGCTCGGTTGTTTTTTCGGTGGTGTCGACCGACACCGTGTACCGCGCTCTCGAGGTGATGGCGGAGAAGAATGTCGGGTCGGTGCTCGTCATCGACGACGGGACGCTTGTGGGGATTCTCTCCGAGCGGGATTACTCACGAAAGATCATCCTCCTCGACCGGGGGTCGCGCGAAACGGCGGTCGCCGAGATCATGACGTCGAAGCTGATCACGGTCGGGCCGGAGACCACCGTGACCGATGCCATGGAGCTGATGACCGAAAAGCGGGTGCGACACCTGCCGGTGTTGGAGGATGGCGAACTCGTGGGGCTGATCTCGATCGGCGACGTGGTCAAGGCGGTGATCGCCGATCAGCTGGCCCTCATCGACCAGCTCGAGCATTACATAACTGGGTAGGGCCTGATCGCGACGCTCCGGTATCAACGCGTCGCTTCGGAAGAGAATGGATTCGGGTAGCTTCCACTCCGGAGGCGTCCGGACGCCTGGTGGGTTCCCCGGTCTTCAAAACCGGTGGTTCTGCGCTCAGCGTGGAACGGGGTTCGATTCCCTGCGCCTCCGCCTCGCTCATCGCGTCGTACGTATGTGAACCTACCGTGACGGTATGTCTGCATACTCGCGACGCGATCGACCGGCACGGCGATGGTCGACATCGGTAGCCTTGTGGTCGTGCCGACCGAGCAAGCCCTCGATATCGCTTGGGTCCTGATCGCCGCCGCCCTGGTGATGTTCATGCAGGCCGGCTTCTCCTCTTTGGAGAGCGGAATGGTGCGCTCCAAGAACAGCATCAACGTGGCGGGGAAGAACTTCGCAGACTTCTGCCTGACCACCGGAGTGTTCTGGGTCTTCGGGTTCGCCGTCATGTTCGGCGCTTCCGTGGGCGGTCTCTTCGGCTCATCCGGATTCTTCTTCTCGGACAGCGCCCCGTTCCTGATGGCGTTCTTCTTTTTTCAGATCGGCTTTGCCGGCACCTCGACCACGATCATGTCCGGTGCGGTCGCGGAACGGATGCGTTTCTCGAGCTATCTCATCGCCGCCCTCGTATTTTCCGCCGCCATCTATCCGGTCTTTGGCCACTGGGCCTGGGGCAGTCTCGCCGGGGGTGAGCCCGGCTGGCTCGAAGAGCTCGGGTTCATCGACTTCGCCGGATCCACCGTCGTGCACTCCGTGGGTGGGTGGATGGCACTCGCCATGGTGCTGATCCTCGGGCCCAGGATCGGCCGATTCGGCAAGGATTCGGTGCCGATCCACGGGCATGACCTGCCGCTGGTGACGCTCGGGGTGTTCATCCTCTGGTTCGGGTGGATCGGCTTCAACGGCGGAAGCACGCTCGGCCTCACGCCCGACGTACCGTCGATCATCGTCAACACGGTGCTGGCCGGAGCATTCGGCGGCCTCACGGCGCTCGCCTTGACCTGGTGGCGCGACCAGCGTGTTGACGTCCCGACCATCATGAACGGTTCGTTGGCCGGACTCGTTGGAATCACCGCCTCGGCGAACATCGTCTCGACCATCGACGCCGTCGCGATTGGCACCATCGCTGGGGTCGTGATGTATGGGGTGACCCTGCTGCTCGAGCGGCTCGAGGTCGACGATGTGGTCGGGGCAGTTCCGGTGCACCTTGCCGCCGGCATCTGGGGGACCCTGGCGGTCGCCGTCTTCGGCGCCACCGAGGCGTGGGGAGGCGGCAGCCGCCTTTCGCAGATTGGGGTCCAGGCCGTCGGCATCTTCTTCGCATTTCTCTGGGCGTTCGGAATCGGCTACATCGTCATGTGGCTGATCAACAGGCGCTTTCCTCTTCGCATCGATCCCGAGGGAGAGCTCATCGGCCTCAACGTTGCCGAGCATGGGGCAAGCACCGAGATCCTCGACCTCCTCACCGACATGGACGCGCAGCGGGCAAGCAACGACTTTTCCGAGCCGGTGCGCGTGGAGCCGCACACCGAGGTCGGGCAAATCGCCGGGCAATACAACCGGGTCATCGACGACATCAACGAGCGAACCGCCGCACTGCAACTGCTGCAGAGGACCGCCATTGCTGCCAATGAGGCGGAGACGATCGAGCAGGCGCTGCAGATCGCACTGGCGGAGGTGTGTGCCGCCACGAGATGGCCAATCGGCCATGTGTACCTCGTGGACGACGACGACGCCAATCTCCTGATTCCCACAAACATCTGGCAGGCCGAGCATCCCGAACGATACGTCGCGTTCCGCGAGGAAACCAGCTCGACGCCCTTCCGCGCCGGCGATGGGCTTCCCGGTCTGGTGCTGGCGCGGCGACAGCCCGTGTGGTTCGACGTGTCGCTCGACGACCCCGACTTTCCGCGAACCGGAGTCGCGCGCGAGGCCGGATTACTCACCGGGCTGGCATTCCCGGTCATGGCAGGCACCGAAGTGGTCGCGGTTTTGGAGTTCTTCAGCGATCTGGACCAGGAGCCGGATCCGGATCTGTTGGCGGTCACGGCGTCGGTGGGGACCCAGCTCGGTCGTGCGGTGGAGCGGCGGAGCAGCGAGCAACAACGCTTCCAGACGGTCGTCGACAACATGCCGGCGATGGTGCTGCTCCGCGACCTCGAAGGCCGCTTCATCCTGGTCAACCGCGGGTACGAGGAGGCCTACGGAGTGACCAACGACGAGGTGCGGGGAAGGACCCTCTTTGAGATCGAGCCGATCGCTCCGGTGTATGCAGAGATCAACGTCGCCCAAGACCAGCGTGTCATCGAGGAGAAAAGAACGATCGAGCAGGAGCTCACGGTCCGGATCGGTGGCAAGGACCGTGTATTTGCCTCGGTCAAGTTCCCGATCGACGATCACGCGGGCAACATCGTCGCCGTCGGCGGGGTCGAGCTGGACATCACCGAGCGCAAGGAGCATGAAGCGGAGCTCGCCGAACTGGTGAGAACGGTCGAACAGGCCAGGGATCAAGCCATGGCCGCAACCCAGACCAAAAGTCAGTTCCTGGCCAGCGCCAGCCACGAGCTCCGCACCCCCTTGAACGCCATCATGGGGTTCACCAGCCTCGTGAAGCGGCACACCGCAGGCGCCCTTGACGAGCGCGACGCCGAGAACATCGACAAGATCCTTGTCAGCGCGGAGAACCTCCTGGCGTTGATCAACGATCTTCTCGACCTGTCGCGGATCGAGGCCGGGCGTCAGGAGGTGGATCCAATCGAATTCGACGTGTATCCGGTGGTCGCAGAATGTGTGGCCACGATCGAGCCGCTGATCGGCCCCGATGTCGAGCTGGTCACGGAAGGGGATCGGGGCCTTTCGCTGTACACCGACCGTGACAAGCTTCGCCAGATCCTCATCAACCTGCTCTCCAACGCGGTGAAGTTCACCGACCAGGGCACCGTGACGGCATCGATGGAGGCGCGCGGCAGCAGCATCGTTCTCAAGGTCATCGACACGGGCATCGGCATTCCCCCCGAGGCGATCGAGCGGGTCTTCGACGAGTTCCAGCAGCAGGCCACGGAGGGGCGGGACGTCCAACGCGGCACGGGGCTCGGGCTCACCATCTCGCGCCGGCTCGCCCGTCTCCTCGGTGGGGACATCACCGTGACCAGCGTTGTCGGGGCCGGGTCGACGTTCACCGTGTCGATTCCCGCTCGATACCAACCGTCGCAGGCCTCGGCGGCGTAGCGCAATGACCGGCGACACCGCACCGAGCAAGGCAACGATCCTCATCGTCGACGATGAGCCGTTCAACGTCGACTATCTCCAGCAGAACCTCTCGGACCTCGGGTACCGCACCATGGAGGCATACGGGGGGAGGGAAGCACTCGACGCCGTCGCCGCAAGAGCACCCGACCTGATCCTCCTCGATGTGATGATGCCGGACATCGACGGAATCACCGTGTGCCGCATGCTCAAAAGCGACCCGTCCACCCAGCTCATCCCGATCGTCATCATGACTGCCCTCGACGGCACCGAGGATCGGATCCGCGGCATCGAGGCTGGTGCGGACGACTTCCTCACCAAGCCTGTTGATGATCGCGAGTTGATCGCCAGGATCAACGCGGCACTGCGCACCAAGCAGGCCGTCGATGAGACGGTGGGAGAGCTGGCCTCGGCCGCGGAGCAACTGGAGGGGATGGGCTCCTGGCGCGAGGAGTCGGCGGTGGTTGCGGTGGAGCTTCGCTCCGGCGCGCCGCCTATGTCCGACTCGACGGATCAGGCCCGCGAGTACCTCCGGTCGCGATATCGCACCGCCGTGCGTGGGGTCCTGGAGCGGTTGGGGGGACAGCTGGTGGAATTGGACGCCGACTTCGAGCTGGCCGTCCTGCGGATATCAGGCGGCGGGCCGGATCCGGCACGAGCGGTCGAAGTCGCGGTCGCCGTGCTCGACGAGGTCGAGGCGCTCAACCGCACCAATGAGATCGATCCACTCCATCCAGCGGTCGCCGTGCATTTGGGCGAGCTCTCCATGGAGCCGAAAAGGGTCTCACAAGCCGGTGCCACGCATTGGACGCTCGGGATGAGCGGTGCCGTCTGCGACGAGGCACTGCTGATGGTGGCCGCAGCAGGAGAGGGAGATGTGCTTGCCAGCGCCGCCGTTCTCGACGGTCTCCGCGGACGCTACCGAACCGAGCCGATCGAGGTGTCGGACCAGGTCCTGCGGATGGTGGCACCGCAGCGAGTCGTAGAGGCTGCGCCGGAAGGCGAGCAGCCGTCGGCGGTCGGTGACGGAGGGACGCCGGTTCATCGCCAGGTCCGGATGCTTGCCACCATCCTGGTGTCGGACCTCGTCGGCTCGACCGAGATCGCTGTTCAGCTTGGTGACCGCGCCTGGACGGATGCGCTTGACGGGCACTACCGGCTGGTTCGGACAACCCTTGCGCAGTTTGGCGGAGACGAGATTTCAACGGCCGGCGACGGCTTCCTGGTGCTCTTCGACTCCCCTGCCCTGGCGATCAGGGCCGGCCTGACGATCGCCGACCGGAGCGGAGAGGCCGGTCTTCCGGTGCGGGTCGGTATTCACACCGGCGAGCTCGAACGCACCGGAGTGAGCGAGGTCCAGGGTATTGCCGTCCACCTTGCGGCGCGTGTGTCCGATGAGGCCGAGGCAGGTCAGGTCTTGGTCACCTCGACAACCAGAGATGCGGTCGCCGGGTCGGGGTTGAGTTTTGAGAGCGTCGGCGAGCGATCGATGAAGGGCATTGACGGGCCGCGGCTGATCTATTGCGCAGTCCCGGACTGAGGCCTTGCGTTCCACCTGATTCCGACGATGGAACCATCTGTTTGCGGGTCTGATCCGCGATTGTCTGGCGGGGCGGTACGATCTCGTAGTATCCCGGGATGGCCGACGAAGTCCCGTCGCTGCATGACGCAGACCTGAGCCTTCGCTTCTCGCGAAAGGAAGCGGAGCGTCGCATTGCCTTGACTCAGCAGCGCATCGTTCAGCTTCGGTTACAACTCGGCGGCAAACTCGGGGATGGGCGGCTCGGCCCTCCCGTGTGTTTCGTTTTCGAAGGCTGGGACGCCTCCGGCAAGGGAGGCGCCATCAAACGGCTGGTTGCTCCGATGGATCCCCGCCACGTCCGCGTTGTGCAGATCGGCGCCCCAACCGCAGATGAGCTGCGCCACCATTGGCTGCAACGCTTCTGGCCGGAGCTGCCGGGGTGGGGAGGCGTCGCCGTGCTCGACCGGTCGTGGTACGGGCGGGTGCTCGTCGAGCGGGTCGAGGGGCTTGCCACCACCGATCAGTGGCGCCGCGCCTACACCGAGATCCTGGACTACGAGCGAACCCTTGCCGCCGAGGGCATGGTGTTCGGCAAGTTCTGGATCCACATCTCCCAGGAGCAGCAACTCGCGCGCTTTGAAGCCCGTGAGGCGAGCCCGCTCAAACAGTGGAAGCTCACCGAAGAAGACTGGCGCAACCGTAAGAAGCACGCCGAGTACGAGGTGGCGGTCGAGGAGATGTTGGCAAGGACGTCATGGGACGAGGGGAAGTGGTTCGTCGTCCCCGGCGAGCAGAAGCGTCATGCGAGAGTCACCGTCCTGGAGACCGCGGCCGCAGTGATCGAGGCGGGCATGCGCCGCCACGGCATGGAGCCGGTCCCCCCGTTGGCGGGCTAACGCCCGCCAAGTCTTCAGCCCACAGTCTTCAGTCCTCAGCCTTCAGCCTTCAGCCTGCGCTGCTCGGCGTTCCGGAACTGACGACTGTTGACTGATGACTCAAGACTCGTACAGCGCCTCGATGTCGTCGCTGTACCTGGCCATCACGGCACGCCGCTTGATCTTGAGGCTCGGCGTCAGCATCCCGTTCTCCGGGGTGAATTCGTCCCCGCTGAGCACAAAGCCGCGCACCCGCTCGTAACCCTTGATCGGGCCCGAATTGCGGTTGAGCTCGCGCTGGATGAGCTCGATGACCGCATCTTCCTTGAGTAGCTGGTCGACCGATCGGTCGCCGAGGCCATTTTCCTCGGCCCAGGACTCCAGCGCGGCAATATCGGGCACGATCACGGCCACGTTGAAGGCGCGCTGCTCCCCGTAGACCATGATGTTCGTGATGTAGCCGGAGAGCTGGAGCTGCTCCTCGACCGGCGAGGGAACGACGTACTTGCCGTTCTCGAGTTTGTACTGCTCCTTGATACGGCCGCGGATGGCGATAAAACCCTCCTCATCGCGTGACCCGAGGTCGCCGGAGCGAAACCCGCCGTCCGAGGTGAATGCCTGGTCGTTTTCTTCCGGCAGGTTGTAGTAGCCCATCATCACGTTCGGGCCATGGATCACGATTTCACCAACGTCGTCGGTCCCGGTGACGTCGGTGTCGATGTCGATGCGCACCCCCGGGATCTCACGGCCGACCGTTCCGATCTTCCGGAAGCCGGGGCTGTTTGCAGCAGAAACCGGAGACGTCTCGGTGAGGCCGTACCCCTCGTACACCGTCATACCGAGCGCAGAGATGAACTCGGCCACATCGGGTGAGATCGCCGCTCCTCCAGAGATGGAGTACTTGAGCCGCCCGCCGAAGCCGTCGCGAACCTTCGAGAACACGAGCTTGTCGTAGAGCCCATGCTGGACGTCGGCCCAGGTACTGGTCTTGCCTTCGGTCTCCAGCTGCGCACGATGGTCTGCGTTCGCCATCGCCCGGTCGAAGATCATCTGGGTGACGCCACCCTTGGCCGCCATCATCTTCTGCAAGCCGTCGTATATGCGGTTGTAGACCGTCGGAACCGAGACCAGGATCGTCGGTTTGATCTCGGGGAGATCTTCCATCAGCGTCTTTGCCGACGTCAGTCCCGCAGATGCCCCTGCAGCAATGATGAAGTGCAGCTCAACGGTCTGCCCGAACGAATGCGCCCAGGGCAGGAACGACGCTGTCCGGTCATCGGCACCGATGTCAAACAGGTCGGGGAACGTGTTGACGTTGCTGGTCAGGTTGGTGTGCGACAGCATCACGCCCTTTGGCTTCCCGGTCGTTCCCGAGGTGTAGATGAGGCCTGCCATCGTGGAGGCGTCTGGGTATACCGTGTCGACCGAGCGCTCGGCTCCCGCGGCGAGCAGCTCTTGGAAGCTGATTGCCTTCCCGCCCGCCTCGCCGTCGATGACGATGGTCTGCTCGAGGTCGGGCAGCTCGTGAGCGTGGTCGTCGAGCTGAGCGCGGATCCCATCGTTGGCCACGATGACCACCTTGGCGCCCGAGTCGGCGAGGATGTACTGCCATTCCTTGGACTGCTGCTGCTCGTACATCGGCACCCACGCGCCGCCGAGCGTGTACGTCCCGTAAGCGCCCACCGCCCACTCCACCCGGTTGTCGGCGATGATGGCAACCCGATCGCCTGAGCCGACTCCGAGCCCGGCGAGCCCGGCCCGGGCGTCCCCAACCTGCCCGCCGAATTCGCTATAGCTCAACCAGTCCCAGGTGCCGTCGCTCTGCTTGGTTCCGAACAGCGGGCGGGTGGTGAATCGGGCGACACTCGCTTCGAAGAGGTCGGGGAGCGTGTTGAATTCGGTCGGCATCGGCAACTCCTCTTTGCGGGGGTGGGTGGCGGTGTGGAACACACCAAGGTTAGAGCCTCCGCCGTCGGTGGGGACTCCGAGGAGACGAAGGCGAAGCGGTTGAGACCGCGTCAACCGTCGTGGGCAGAGAACTCCGCGGAGCCGGAGCCCGAGCGGCCTGCGCCATGTTTGTTGGGCGGCTCGCCGGGGCTCGCCGCCTGACTGCGTGATCGCGACAGAGCTAGTCGAAAGCAATTCAGTCGGGCTCGCGACTCGCGACTCGCGACTCGCGACTCTTGTGTTGCTTGAGCCGGGGCCCGAGCGGCCTGCGCCATGTTTGTTGGGCGGCTCGCCGGGGCTCGCCGCCTGACTGCGTGATCGCGACAGAGCTAGTCGAAAGCAATTCAGTCGGGCTCGCGACTCGGGCTCGCGACTCGCGACTCGCGACTCTTATGTTGCTTGACCCGGGGCCCGAGCGGCCTGCCACGCAGTGGCAAGAGCGGGAAACAAAGCCGAAACGGAAACCTGAGATATCCTGGCGACCATGCTGTCCGATGACGGGATGTCTCGAACGTTTGGCCAGATGCTCCGAGAGGCGCGCCTCGAGCGTCATCTTTCGATGGGGCAGCTCGCCGCGGCCGTCGATCGCTCAACGGCTTCGGTGCGACGCTGGGAGCGGGACGACGGCCTGCCCACCCCAGACGTCGTGGAACAACTGATCGACCGTCTCGCGCTCGACCCCGACGAGGTGAACGCGGTCCTGGCCGCAGACGGGTTGGACCGGGACGGCGGCGAGTCGGCTGAGACACATCCGATCGAGGAAGGCGACCCGATCGATGTCGTGCCACTCACTGATGTAGCAGACGCCGCCGGCGGTGGATCGCTGCAGGAGTGGGACCAGCCTCCGGTCACGGTTGCTTCACCAGCCTCGGGGACCCCTGAACCGGAGAGATCAGGCGTGGTGGTCGCCGCGCCCCCCCCGTCGGTGTGGCCGACCGCGTCGGTTCCGGTGGCGGTGATCGAACAAGATCCCAACCTGCTGCAGATTCTCCGCGACCCCGATCGGCCGTGGCTCGGCTACATCCGGGCGGCCTTGACGATCCTCGTTCTCGGAGGGCTGGTCTGGGTACTGCTCTGGGCGCTTCCCGAGTTCCTCGATGCGTTCGGTGAGATGTGGGACTCGCTGTGGGAGACAGAAGGGACCGCGACTTAGAGCCCTCAGCCCTCAGTCTTCAGTCCTCAGCCCGATGTTCTGATGACTGACGACTGATGACTGATGACTGTCGACTGACGACTGTCGACTGACGACTCTCGGACTATCGTCCCATCCGGCCGTCGTACGGGAGATACGTGCACAGACGAGAGGTCAGTGATGGTGGGCGCCGCCGGCTCCTGCCGGCAGCGGCGGTGACGATTGCAACGCTGGTCGTCACCTCGTGCTCGAGCACCGACCTGCAGTCTTCGCTCAACCCGAAGTCCGTAGAGGCGCAGCAGATCGACGACCTCTGGATCCTGGTGCTCGTCCTTGCCACCGTCGTTTTCGTCGTGGTCGAGGGGATGCTGGTCCTTGCCATCGTTCGATTCCGCAGGCGCAAGGACGATGACACCGAGCCAAGGCAGGTCCACGGCAACACCCCGTTGGAGATCGCATGGTCGATTGCCCCCGCCATCATCCTGGCCATCGTTGCGGTGCCAACGCTGGTGACGCTGTTCGAGCTCAGTAGCCCCCCGGAGGGAGACTCGGTGGTGGTCAACGTCACCGGCCACCAGTGGTGGTGGGAATTCGAATACCCCGACATCGTCGACGCTCAGGGCCGCCCGCTCACCACCGCCAACGAGTTGCACATCCCGGCTGGGAAAACCACCGAGCTACGCATGACCTCGGCAGACGTGATCCACAGTTTCTGGGTACCACCGCTTGCGGGCAAGCGTGATGTGGTGCCCGGCCACGAGACCTTCATCAAGATCACGCCAGATCTGGAAACGGCGGGTCAGGCGATCCCCGGCCAGTGCGCCGAGTTCTGCTGGCTCGGCCACGCCGACATGCGCATGCTCGTGTTCGTCGACAAAGAAGCGGACTTTGCCACGTGGGCGGAGGAGCAAACACAGCCTGCCATGATCCCGACCGGCGGTCCGGCAGCGTCGGGTTTCGAGATCTTCGCTGCGATTTGTGCAACCTGCCACCAGGCCATGGTGAGTGATTCGGAGGGGGCAGTCGAGGTGCTCGGTGAGCCGCTGGCACCGGACCTGACTCACTTCGGATCGCGCACGACCCTCGGGGCCAACGTCCTCGACAACACCCCGGCGCACCTCGCCGAGTGGATCGACGATCCCGGCGCGATCAAGGCCATGGCTCCCGAGCTCAACGACTTCGACAGTGGCCGGATCCTCGGCATGCCGGACTACGGTCTCGACGACGAAGAGATCGCCGAGCTGGTTGCCCTATTGGAGGGATGGAAGTGAGGCGAAGCGTTTGGCTGAGCCGGGGCCCGAGCGGCCCGCCGCGAAGCGGCAAGAGCGGGAAGCAATGCAACATTTGGTATTGATGAGGCATCGAAGTAGTCGCAAACGGGGTCGATCGCAGTGGCCGTAACGACGAAGCCTGAGGAGCTCGGTTACACCCCCTCGACCGATGGCTTGTGGAGCTGGGTCACGACGGTCGACCACAAACGAATCGGCATCTTGTATGCGGTCTCTGCACTGGCGTTCTTTGTCATCGGCGGCCTGGAAGCCCTGCTGATCCGCACCCAGCTTGCCGGCCCCAATGGCACGGTGCTCACCGCGGACGCCTACAACCAGCTATTCACCATGCACGGCCTCACGATGGTGTTCGCAGTGATCATGCCCGTCACGGCCGCCTTCCAGAACTACATGATCCCGCTGCAGATCGGCGCCCGTGACGTTGCCTTCCCGCGGCTGAATGCGTTCTCGTACTGGCTGTTCCTGTTCAGCGTGCTGCTGATGATGTCGTCGTTCTTCCTCGGCGGCGCCCCGGACGGGGCGTGGGTTGGGTATGCCAATTTGTCCACCCAGCTCACCGAGTTTGTCCGTATGGACTATTACTCCATCGGGGTTCAGTTACTGGGAGTGGCCTCGATCGCGTCGTCGGCAAACTTCATCGCGACCATCCTGACCCTGCGAGCACCGGGGATGACCATGATGCGGATGCCGGTGTTCACCTGGATGACCCTGATCACGTCGTTCCTGCTCATTCTGAGCCTCCCGGTGCTCGGCGTCGGCCTGTGGCAGATGTTCTTCGACCGGAACTTCGGGACCGTTTTCTACGAGGCGGCGGCGGCGGGCGACCCACTGCTGTGGCAACATCTGTTCTGGATCTTTGCGCACCCCGAGGTGTACGTGCTGATCCTGCCCGCCATGGGGATCGTCTCCGAGACGCTGCCGGTGTTCTCCCGTAAGCCGCTGTTCGGCTACCCGTTCGTGGTGTTCTCCGGGCTTGCGATCGCGTTCCTCGGCTTCGGCGTGTGGGCGCACCATATGTTCACCTCCGGACTGGGCCCCGTTGCCGAAGCGGGGTTCGGGATCACCACGATGCTCATCGCCATCCCGACCGGGATAAAGATCTTCAACTGGATCGGCACGATGTGGGGTGGGAAGTTGACGCTCAACGTCCCGATGCTGTTCTCGATCGGGTTCATCGCCATGTTCATCATCGGCGGGCTTTCCGGGGTGGCTCACGCAGCGATCCCTGCCGATACCCAACAGCACGACACGTATTTCGTCGTTGCGCATTTTCATTACGTGCTGTTCGGCGGCTCCGTATTCGGCTTCATGGCCGGCGCCTATTACTGGTACCCGAAGTGGACCGGGCGCCGTCTCGGCGAGACACTCGGGAAGTGGCATTTCTGGCTGATGTTCATCGGGTTCAACCTCACGTTCGGCCCGATGCACATCCTGGGCCTCAACGGCATGCCACGCCGCACCTATCGCTACCCGGAGGGGCTTGGTTGGGAGTTCTGGAACGGGATGGCCACGATCGGGTCGTTCATCATCGCTCTGTCGATCCTGGTGTTCATCATCAACCTGGTCCGGAGCCGGCGGGCGATGCCCGTCGGTAGCGATCCGTGGGACGCCAGGACCCTCGAGTGGATGACCACCTCACCGCCACCGATCCACAACTTCGACCAGGTGCCGATCGTGCGCCACCTCGACGAGTGGTGGCACCGCAAGTACGGGGTCGACGAGGAGGGCCGGACTGTCCCGCTGCCCGAGGGGTTTGTCGAAGAACCGGCATTCGTCCAGCAAACCGGTGGAATCCACATGCCGTCGCCTTCGTTCTACCCGCTGGTGTCCGCCGCGGGTCTGGTCACGCTGGGAGCTGGCCTCATTTTCTGGGGATCAGGGATCATCGGGGTCGGCCTGATCGCCGTTGGGGTCGCGATCTCGCTGTGGGGCATTGTCGGGTGGGCGGCTGAGCCCATCACGAGAGAGGCGCACTGATGGCAATTGCCGCCGACAGTGTTTTCGAGGAGAGCGACTTCGAGGCGACCGGTGACCCCATCCATCGCACTCGTAAGACCGCGATGTGGATCTGGCTTGGTTCGGAGGCGTTCTTCTTCGGTGCCATGATCTCGACGTTTCTGCTCTATCGCACCACGACCAACGATGGCCCGGGTGCCGAGATCTTCAACATCCCGTTCACCTCCGCGAGCTCGTTCATCCTGCTGACGAGCTCGCTCACGATGGTGCTCGCCGACAACGCGTTTCAGCGCAAAGATCAGCGTCAGGGGCGAATCTGGCTGATTGGGACCATCCTGCTCGGCCTCACCTTTCTTGCGGGACAGATCTTCGAGTTCACCGAGTTCGTCCACGAAGGCCTCACGCTGTCGTCGAGCCCCTTCGGTTCATCGTTCTACATGCTGACCGGGTTCCACGGAGCCCACGTCGCCGTCGGCGTGCTGATGTTGTCGATGCTCGTCGCCTTCTCATTGCGGGGGCGACTGTCTTCGGATCACGGGATGAACGTCGAACTCACCGCGCTGTATTGGCACTTCGTCGACATCGTGTGGATCGTGATCTTCACGGTCGTCTACCTGCTGCAGATCTGACCATGGCAACGACAACGCACGCGCATCCCACCGCGAAGTTCTACTGGCTGATCGCGGCGTTCCTCGCGGTGGTGACCGCGGTCGAGATCGGTATCTCCTACATCGAGGTCCTCGGACCCGCCCAGGCGCCGCTGCTCATCACTTTCGGCATCGTGAAGTTCATCACCGTGGCGGCGGTGTTCATGCATCTCCGTTACGACCTACGCGATTATCGCACGCTGTTCTTGTTCGGATTGCTCGGCGCCTTGGTCGTATTCGCTGTGGTGCTGGCTGTTTTCCAGGCGTTCTGATCGTGGACATCCCGTTCCACCTCCACCTCGACGTGCTCGTTGTCGCTGCTGCGCTCATCGCGGGCTACGAGCTCGGAATCCGGATCCTCGGGCCCAGGTATTGCCCCGAGGACGAACGTCCGGTCACGGGTTGGCAACGCGGGCTGTTCTACGCCGGGGTGATGGTCCTGGTCCTGGTCTCGACGTGGCCGATCCACGACATCGCAGAGGGCCGGCTGTTCCTGTTCCACATGATCGAGCACACTGCGCTGGCGCTGATCGTCCCGCCGATGTTGTTCGGGGGGACGCCATGGTGGCTGATGAGGGCGGTGGTCGCCCCCATCATGCCCGTGGTCAAGTTCATCACCCGCCCGTTGATCGCCCTGGTTCTGTTCAACGGGTGGCTGGCGTTCATCCATGTACCCGCGGTGGTGGAATTGATGATCACCAACGAGCTCTTCCACTTCTCCGCACACGCCATCCTCTTCGTCACCGCAATCATCATGTGGTGGCCGGTGATGGACCCCATCCCCGATACCCAACGGCTCACGCCTTTCGGCAAGATGGGCTATCTGTTCCTGCAGTCACTCGTGCCAACGATTCCGGCGTCGTTCATGACCCTTGGCAGCACGCCGCTGTATGCGATGTACGTGACGTTCCCGCGCCTATGGGGGATTGACGCGATGACCGATCAGGTCCTCGCCGGGCTTCTGATGAAGGTCGGCGGCGGGCTCATTCTGTGGGGCTTCATCACCTGGATCTTCTTCTCGTGGTACTACGAGGAGCAGAAGTTCGAGACCGGGCCCGTCGTCGTTCCGACCAAATAGGCCCACCGAGGTGCGGACCTCAATCCGCGGTCTGGCCGACTCGATCGCTGGTCATCCAGGAGACGATCCGTTGCGCAGACACGGACGATGTGTCGACCTGGCCCGTGCCGCCACCAAAGTCGAACAGACCCCGAGATCGGTTCTGCATCGTCCATTCGGTGGTCTCCACCTCTGACGCCAGGGCCTCCTCGACAATGGCCTCTTCGTCGAGTTGGAGCGGGGTCATGCCGTGGGTGGCGAGGATGTCGAGAGCCTGCTGGTGGGCGAGGGCGAGCGCCCCGGGCGAGCCCCCAGATACAACGTTCGCCAGATAATTCGGCGGCAGTCCGGTGCGATCGCTGTTGAGTGTGACCAGGAACCGTGAGTCTGCGAAGCGGCTCTCGATGGCGAAAATCATGTCGGTGATGACGGCATGGCGGTCCAGGTTCTCATGCACCAGGACTGCAGCCGTTACCGAGATTCGCGCCGAGTCAAATGCATACCCTCCGACGTGACTCCAGCCCATATCTGTGAGCTCGACTACGTATGCCTCGGCGCCGTCCATCACCGTGTCGGTGAACACGGGGCGGAGGCTCGCAACGGACGGCGCGATCCGCATCCTTCCCCGCATCAAGAACAGCAATGCCACCGCCGCCGCCATGGTCACCGTGACGACGCCCGGGTCGAGCAGCATCAACACGACACTGAGAGATCCCAGGGAAATCCACAACCAGGGCGACATTGGATTGATCCACGTCGAGAGCAGGTATGCAACGGCGATGGCGAGCGTCAAGAATGCCAGGACGGTCTCGCCCTGCGCCGACCAATACAGACCCACGTAGACGGCGATGACCAGCCCGACCGAGCTGACCGCCCTGGCAAGCCAGACCATGCGCTGGGCTGACTGCGGGACCGGCGGTTGTTCGAGAAAAGCCATACGAGGGGTTTTTCGGCGGGCGGAACCCGCTCACTCAAGCGATTTTCCCGTTCGCCGCTTATCGATCAGCCGCTCGAGGATCGCTGCGGACTGTGGAGCAGTCCCCCGATCTATGAACCCGGGTCGACTTCGCTATCGCTGCGATCCCAAGGCCTCATGGCAAACAGCGCCGTTGCGCCGAGCACGAGGACACCGACGACTGAGAAGACTGCAACGCTGACCGCGGCACTATCGGCGCTGAGCAAGAGCTCGGCAAGGCCGATAGCAAGCAGGGCGCCGACGGCGATCGAAAGCACCGGGATCCCGATGGCTCGTCCCATGTCAGACCAGAACTGGCCCGATGTGGCCGGCGTTGCCGCGTTCACACCGCCGAAGGCCACCGGTCGCGCCAGGGCGTCGACGATCGGTGCGATGATCGCGCCGGTCAGAAGCCCGGCAACGGCGACGCTCACGACCATCGACGTCACCGGCATCGTGATCGTTCCCGAAGTCGACGATCCTCCGATGGTGACGCCGAGGCTGACGGATGCAAAGGCCATCGTTCCGCCCAGTACGCCGCCGACGATCGCCAGCCACCCGAAGGCAAATCGCGGCGCCTCGGGATCGCGCGCCCGTCCGGCGACGTAGGCGATCGCAGCGATGATCAGCCCGCCAAGGGCCCCGAGCACAAACACGAGGAGCCCCATCGAGGCCGTCCCAGCGGTGAACTCCGCGACCTCGTCGATGGCCACCGTGTCGAGGGCAATGAACGATCCAAAGAAAGCGAGCAGTGCAATGGCGATGGCAAGGCCGCCAAGCGAACCGAGAACATAGGGGGCGACGGGGAGCCTGCTCATCGGTCGCAGATGTTCGGGGCGTAGATGCCGAGCACCGGATCGGTGTCTGCCTGACCGCCGATCGGCCCCCACAGGATCAGTTCACCCGACTCGGCACCGCGCAGCTCGAAGATCGAACCGATCGTTGCGTCCTGACCGAATTCGACGCTTTGGTTCGCGTAAATTCGCTGCAGATCACCCACGGTGTCGCCGGCGCGCAAACCGCTCAGCGTTTCGAGCTGTGATGCCGGCGAACCGAGGTCGCCGAACTGTACGTCCTGGCGATAGCCTTGGAAGAAATCGGCATCGTCGACGAGGGTCACGATCGCGGCGAAGGGCCCGAAGCGAACGATGCGCTCGAGTTCTCCGACGCAGACGCCCCATTCGCCCGTCGACACCTGCCAGCCCGTATCTTCGTCGGGATCCTCGAAACTCGCCGTCAACGCTCCAATGGCCGCGGGTGCCGGGTCGCCGAAGGCCAGGTCGGAGATCGCGTCGTCCTGGATCCTGATCCGATCGGCCATCAGCTTCATTTGACCGACCGGGATCTGCGGGCCGACCGGCGGATACGGTTCGGCAGGTGGCAGCGGGATCGTGGTCGTGGTCGTTGTGGTTGCCGCTGTCGTGGTGGTGCCCTCGGCGCCCGTCGTCGTCGTGGCGGCCCCGGCGGACGTGTCGCCTTCATCGTCGCGCAGCAATTGGAACACCGCCACCGACAGGGCGATCAGCAACAGGCCGACAACCAGTCCGGTGAGCAGTGGGGACCCTGGAGGGGTCGCCGAGGGTGTGGTTGGATCCTCGAGCGGCGGAATGGGCTCATCGCCGCTCAAGTCGGTGAGGTCATCGTACGGATCGGTCCAACCGGGGGGGTTGTCGTACGGATCTCTCGGCTCACTCATACAGGCTCTTCATAGGGAGGCATCTTACGGGTTGAGTCCCCTCAGCCGCTTGCGTTGGGGCGAAGGCGAAGCGGATGACACCACACAGCCTCAATGACCAGAGAACTCCGCTGAGCCGGGGCCCGAGCGGCCTGCCACGCAGTGGCAAGAGCGGGAAACGAAGGCGAAGCGGATGGCACCACACAGCCTCAATGACCAGAGAACTCCGCTGAGCCGGGGCCCGAGCGGCCTGCCACGCAGTGTCAAGAGCGGGAAACGCCCGCACCGGCTGCGTCGATCAGGCCTGGGTACAGGTCGGCGAGTATCTCGTCGAACGGCATCGTGGCCCGGAGCACGAGCTGTCCCTGCTGAGTCGTCGAGTAGACAACCGGGATCTCCAATCGGTTGACGCTGCTGAGGTCGAGGCCGCGCAGTCCCCAGGCAAGCGTGATGGCTTCTCCGATTCCGAGCCCTTCGTCGAGGGTGAAGGCGGCCGACAGGCCATTTACCTTTCTCGCCAGGTCCGTCGGTGAGTCGAAGTTGTTGAGTTTCGCGATGAGTTGTAGCAGCACCTCCTGTTGGTGCTCGATCCGCGACAGGTCGCTCGAGCCCGCCACCGTCGTCCACCGGCCGTCGACATACTCCTGGGGGTGCCGGGATCGAACCCAGGCAAGAGCGGTTGCACCGTCTGCGCTGGTGCATCCGGCTTTGATGTCGAGCTGAGCGCGCCAGTCTCTGCGGTCGTGCTCGACGCATATCTCGACTCCGCCGACGCTGTCGATGATGTCGGAGAACCCGGTGAAGTCGAAGAGGGCGAAATGATCAACGGCGATGCCGGTGAAGTCTTCAACGGCCAGCGAGAGGAACGTCGGTCCGTTGATCTCGCCGCACCCGTGCAGGGTTGCGTTGATTCGGGTGTATCCGCTGGTGCAGCGATTTGGCACGTACAGGTCCCGAGGCAGTGATACGACGAACGGTTCGCTCCCGTCTGCGGGGAGCACCGTCAGCATGACCACGTCGGCAATGCCGGCGGCCTCATCGGTGCCGACCAGCAGAAACGACCGATATCCCTCCATCGGAGTCGGTTCCGCAACCACCACATCTTCGAGCGGGAGCTCTCCCTCGTCGACCAGGAGGGGGGGTGCGGGGAGCGCTTCGGCCATCTCGCGAGCTGCTTCGGTGTCGAGCGCCTGCCGGGAGACGCCGTTCCATGAGCTCCACAGCAATACACCGGTGAAACCCGAGTACACCAGGGCGATGAGCGCAAAGGCGGCGGCCGACCGCTTCAACATCCGCATCCATACCGATCCAGCCACGCCCGGACGGACCTCCGAGATGTATCCGATCACGGGGGCACCAGCCTCATGGAGCCCGTCGCGGATTTCCGTCAGGACAGTTGTGGTCGCCGTGTTGTCGATGACGAGAATCGAGCCGTCGGCGTGGGCGGCCAGTAGGCCCGTCGAGGGATTGCTGGTGATCGAGGGCGCGTCGATGAGTACCAGATCGGCTCGCTCTCCGATGACATCGAAGGCGGCGGCGAGGTCGAGCCCGTCGAGGGGAACGTCGCTGGTTTCATACCCGCTCCCTACCGTTACCACGGGGAGCAGGGAGCCGTCGCCGATGTCCCACATCTGCGATGCCGCGGCCAGCGTGGCCTCGCCGCTGGCGACGTCGGTGAGCCCGACGTCGTTGCCGCTGCTCGAGTAGCGAGACAGACCGTCGCCGGCCAGGTCGCCGTCGATGAGTACGGTGCGGCGGCCGAGTTGGGTGGCAGCGACCGCCAGGTTGAGCGGCACACTTGATTGCCGGGCGTGGGATCCCGACGACGTGACCAGGAGAACCTGGCCGGTGGTGTGTGCCTGCATCGTCGCTACCAGATCGCGATAGCGCGCGCTTGCCGGTGACGCAGCGTCGAGGAGGGTGGGAGCAGCACTCGATGCCGGTGGAACCTCCCCGAGATGGGTTGTGTCGAGGGCCTTGGCAGCGGCGGGGGGGCCTTTGGCGAACCACCAGATGACCCAAACCAGCCCGCTCAGCAGCGCAGCGGCAAAAGCTGATACCGCCACCCCGGCCGTGGTGTCCCATAGTCGGAGGCCGGCGAGGAACACCGCGACACCGACGAGGACCGAGATCACGTTTTGCGGGGCGAGCAGCCTTGCGCCGAGGCGACGCGTCGTATCGCTCATTGTCCTTGTTGTAGCCGAGAATCGCCGATACTACGGCAAGTTCAGGAGTGTTTTAGAGGCTCTGCAAGTCGCGAGTCGCGAGTCCGAGTCGCGAGTCCGAGTCCCGCTTCTTGCTCGCGTCTCGCGACTCGTGTCTCGTGTCTCGTGTCTCGTGTCTCGTGTCTCGCGTCTCGCGTCTCGCGTCTCGCGTCTCGCGTCTCGCGTCTCGCGTCTCGCGTCTCGC
>Ga0255057_10000342_pt1 | contig 26509 bp, 21 predicted proteins | sample Cases_109_6_MG_FD_189022 | JGI IMG/M metagenome (GOLD analysis project Ga0255057, IMG submission 189022) | Seawater microbial communities from Amundsen Gulf, Northwest Territories, Canada - Cases_109_6 | ecosystem: Environmental > Aquatic > Marine > Gulf | place: Canada: Northwest Territories... | reverse complement strand
GACTCAACGGTTAATATAGCCGACAAAACTAATCTTAATACCCTTAACCAATATAGAGTAGTGACTGTAATATATAGACAATACGAACTTGCGCATCAATTATAGTGACACAAACTATGAAGCTAAATTTCAAAAAATTTTTATATTTATATTCTTGCTATTAGCTATAACTAACTTATGTGCAAAAGATAGTTATAAGGAAACAATAACTGTTTTCAAAAATGCCGGTGAGAATGGCGAGCTTTTTAATAATAGCTATGGCTATGCAGTGTTCCCAACTATTGGCAAAGGAGGCTTCGGTATTGGTGGAGCATATGGGAAAGGACGAGTTTATAAGAATAACAATTATGTAGGAAATACAGAAATGGCTCAGCTGACGATTGGCTTCCAGTTAGGAGGGCAAGCATACAGCCAAATTGTATTCTTAAAAGATAAGCGCGCATTCGATGATTTTACAAATGGTAATTTTGAGTTTAGTGCCGAAGCAAGCGCAGTGGCCATCACCGCAGGTGCCTCCGCATCAGCCACAACAGTCGGAAGCTCAGCTGGGGCAAGCAGGAACAAAGAAAATGCGACCACGATTGGCGACTACTATAAAGGCATGGCTGTATTTACAGTTACAAAAGGTGGATTGATGTACGAAGCAAGTATCGGTGGACAGAAATTCAACTACAACGCTATATAATTAACGCAACATGCGATTACATTATTGGATGTTGAAATAGTAAGATCAAAATGTTTTTACAGAAAATTAATAATATAGTGACATCTTTATGTCCACTTTGTGTTGTTAGCGGACATTTTAATATACTGAATATTAAAACGCATAATCCATGATGCGACTCTCATGAGAACGCCATTGTGTTCACACTTTAGTTCGTTAGCAATCATTATACTCAATCAAACCTGACCATACTCAGTCGACCTTCCTAACCATCTTTGAATCACAGCATCTGCGTTTTGTGGATAATCTTGCAGTAATTGCTTTGCACACTCTTGAACTAGCGGAATTAAATCTTGATCACGCATAATGTTTGCTATTCGCAATTGCAACATGCCAGTTTGACGTGTACCTAATACTTCACCTGGACCACGTATTTCTAAATCGACTTTGGCTATTTTAAATCCGTCATTAGTGTTACGCATAGTATCAAGACGTGTTTTAGCATTTTCAGTCAGCGGTGGGTCATACACTAGTACACAACTACTTTCTTCGGTGCCACGACCTACTCGGCCACGCAATTGATGTAATTGCGCTAAACCTAATCGTTCGGCATTTTCAATTATCATCAAGCTTGCATTAGGCACATCCACGCCTACTTCTATTACTGTTGTCGCAATTAATAGGTCAATTTTTCTAGCTGTGAAATCTTGCATGACTGCATCTTTTTCTTTGCCTTTCATACGCCCATGCACTAATCCAACTTTTACGCCGCTTAGCAGCTGGCTTAATTCACGATAGACATCTTCCGCAGCCTGGCACTGTAATGATTCAGATTCTTCTACCAAGGTGCATACCCAATAGGCTTGTTGGCCATTTCGACAAGCATTGGCTACACGGCTTACAACTTCTTGTCGTCTCTCCATAGGAATCGCAATGGTTCCAATTGGCTTTCTTCCTGGAGGCAGTTCGTCAATCACAGAGTAATCCAGATCTGCATAAGCCGTCATTGCTAAAGTTCTTGGAATCGGCGTTGCAGTCATAATGAGCTGATGAGGATGCATGCCGTTTTGTATACCTTTTTCACGCAAAGCCAGGCGTTGGTGAACACCAAAGCGATGTTGTTCATCAATCACTACAAAAGCTAAATTTTTAAACTCTACACCTTGTTGAAATAATGCATGCGTACCTATAATTGCATTTGCGGTGCCGGAGGCGATCAACTCTTTCATCTCATTAGCTTTACTCGCAGTTAGTTTTCCTGAAAGCCAAGCAAGACGAACATCTAAAGGCTCTAACCATTTAGAAAAATTACGCAAATGTTGTTCAGCCAAAATCTCAGTAGGGGCCATCATCACTGCTTGGTACCCCGCTTCGATTGCCTGCAAACATCCAGCAATCGCAACCAGTGTTTTACCACTTCCCACATCACCTTGAACCAAACGTAGCATTGGATAATCATTACTTAAATCTGAGAATACAGTTTTGATTACACGCTTCTGTGCACCCGTTAATTCAAATTCAAGTGCATTAAGAAGCCCTTTATACAGCATCCCTTTAGATTGAATTGAAACTGCATCTTGTTTTTGCATCTGCAATCTTAGTTTCGACAAGCTTAGTTGCTGCGCTAGTAACTCTTCGAAAGCTAGACGACGCTGCATCACATGTTTGCCCGAAGACAATGCCTCGATATCCGCTTCTGGAGGGGGTCGATGCACAAACTTTAAGGCATCAATAATGCTGACATTTTGACCATCAATGCATGGCGGGCTTGGAAGCAAGTCTAATGAAGGCTCGTTATTTTGACCCGCCCATTGCAAGGCTTGTGAAGTCATACGTCGCAGGCTTAGCTGATGTAGACCTTCGGTTGTTGAATAGATAGGCGTTAAATGATCTTCAACTTTTGCAGGCTCGTCTTGATGTAAAATTTCATATTCTGGATGAACCATCTCTGGTCCTTTCAATCCTCGCCTAATCTCGCCGAAACATCTAATTTTTACACCATTGGAAAGGTTATCGCGTTGAGATTTATTAAAATAAAAAAAACGCAATAACACTCTACCTGTACCATCCTCTACACTTACCAAAAGCATTCGACGTTTGCGAAACACCACTTCACTATGCGCAATACTTCCAATGACCACACACTCCTCGCCGGAGCGTAGTTCTCCAGCCGGTCTTATACGGGTGCGATCTTGATAGCGAATAGGCAGATGAAACAGTAAATCTTGTACAGTTAAGATTTGTAAACGTTGTAAGCGCTCAGCAACTTTCGGCCCCACACCTTTAAGTTTTTCAACTGGGGGAAATGATTTTTTACTCAAGCGTTAAACTAGAATTTATTTTAGCTATAGTATGGAATAGTAAATTATAGCTATTAGTCTAATTCCATAATGGCATCCATTTCCACCGAAACACCCTTAGGTAAAGATGCGACCCCTACAGCAGCTCGAGCCGGATATGGTTCATCAAAGTATTCAGTCATTACTTCATTCACTAAAGAGAAATGGCTTAAGTCGGTAAGAAAAATATTTAATTTTACAAGTTTGTTTAATGATCCACCCGCAGCTTGTGCAACCGCATGTAAATTATCAAATACTTGACAAATTTGCCTGCGCATATCGCCCTCAACTACTTCCATTGTAGTTGGCACAAGTGGAATTTGACCCGATAAAAATACAGTTGAATTCACTTTTACCGCCTGTGAGTACGTTCCAATTGCCTGAGGCGCCTGATTTGTTGCAATTATTTCTCTTGCCATTCCTATCTCCTTTATTAATTATTGATGGCGTTTAACTTTATATATTTGTGAAATATTACGTATAGTGCGCATTATGCGTGCCAAATGAACTCGGTCTTTAACCGTTAACAATACTGTTATCATTGTAGTAGACCCTAGCTTTTCATCAAAAACTATATTTTCAATATTTGAACCCGCTTCAGAAATCGTAGCTGCAACCACTGCAAGTACACCTGGCTCATTTGCAGTACGAATAGAAATTTCTGCAGTAAATTCATTGGCAATATTGTTCGCCCAATACACATGAATCCATTTATCACGACTGGTAGTTTTACGTTTTGTGTTTTCACATTTTATATGGTGCACCACCAAGCCTTTACCCGCTGTCATGATGCCAATAATTGCGTCGCCAGGTATTGGATAACAACATTTACCAAAACTCACTACCATCCCTTCAGTACCACGAATGGCTAATGGATGTTTACTTTCGCTTTTTCTTCGTAACTTAATCCAACTACCCTGTAACGATTCAATATGTTTGGCAACAAAGGGTGCCATTCGATTACCCAAACCAATTTCACGGAACATCTCCTCTTCCGACTCTAATTTCAGATCTTTAAGAAGATTAACTTGTTCTCGACCAGTAATGTCTTGCCAAGATTTATCATAAGCTCTTAGTGCTTTATTGAGTAAACGCTTGCCAAGCTCTAGAGCTTCATCACTTTGTAGATTTTTTAAGAAACTACGAATATTAGAACGTGCTTTAGCAGTAACAACAAAACTTAACCATGCGGGATTAGGTCGCCCACTAGACGAGGTAATAATCTCTACTGTTTGACCATTTTCTAACACGGTACTTAATGGTTCTAATCTACGATTTAATTTTGCAGCGACACAATGATTGCCGATATCAGTATGTACCGCGTAGGCAAAATCAATAGTCGTAGAATTTATGGGCAACTCCATAATGTCGCCAGCAGGCGTAAACACATAGATTTCATCCTGATATAAATCAACCTTGACGCTCTCTAAAAATTCTAAAGAACTACCCGAACGATTTTGCATCTCAGATACGGTATTTAACCATTTACGAGTGCGTACATTAGGAGTCTCGTAATCATCACTTGCTTCCTTATACATCCAGTGTGCTGCGATTCCGGATTGAGCAACTTGATCCATTGCTCCCGAACGCACTTGTACTTCTATAGGCATACCCTTAGGACCAAATAAAACTGTATGCAAAGATTGATAAGCATTCTTTTTGGGAATAGCAATATAATCCTTAAATTTCCCTGGCACTGGTTTATATAGATTGTGAATTACACCTATCACTCGATAGCAAGTATCTACATTATCTACAATAATTCTAAAGGCAAAAACATCGTACACTTCTGAAAATTGCAGTTGTTTATCTTTCATTTTTCGATAAATGCTATAAATATTTTTTTCGCGACCGTGAATTCTGCTAATAATATTGGCCTGCTCTAGGCGTTCATAGATATTTTTTTCAGCTTCTTGCAAAAGTAAATCACGATTGATATTGGTGCGACGAATTACATCTTTTAATACCTCATATCTATTTGGCCACAGCGCTTTAAATGAAAGCTCTTCTAACTCTACACGTAAATCATGCATACCTAGTCGCAATGCGATGGGCGCATAAATATCTAAAGTTTCACGCGCAATACGTTTACGCTTTTGAAGCTTCATTACGTCCAGAGTGCGCATATTGTGCATACGATCTGCAAGCTTGATAATGATAACGCGCACATCTTTAACCATTGCGAGCATCATTTTGCGGAAATTTTCAGCTTGAGCTTCTAACTTTGATCCAAATTCAAGATTAGTGAGCTTGCTTACGCCATCGACAAGCTCTGCAACATCATTACCAAACTCAGTTTTAATTTGCTCTTTAGCAGTTTCTGTATCTTCAATAACATCATGAAGAATTGCAGCTTGAATAGTTTCGGCATCCATGTGCATTTCTGCCAAAACCCTAGCAACAGAAATCGGATGATAAATATAGGGTTCGCCGGTTAGGCGAGTTTGGCCTTTATGTGCACTGGCACTAAAAAGGTAAGCGCGATAGATTTTCTTTACTTTCTCAGGACTTAAATATTTTTCTAATAAAGCGCATAGTTCACTGATTAGAAAACGTGAAGACTGATTACTTGTGATATTGGGATTTGTCGATACATTGACCGACGCCTTACCCGACTTAGTGGAAGATCCAGCGACCATTTTCATATTTTATGGCCATGCTTTTAGCCACACTTCATTGTAGCTGCTAAAGACCTAATTATAGGTCTTAGTCTCCATCAGATGATGGATCTGGTGTTGATTTAGGTGTAGGTGTAGGTATTCCATAATCAGATGATGCATCTGGTGTTGATTTAGGTGTAGGTGTAGGTATTCCATAATCAGATGATGCATCTGGTGTTGATTTAGGTGTAGGTGTAGGTATTCCATAATCAGATGATGCATCTGTAGAAGGAATTATTTGTGGGCTAGCTATTTCACTAAAAGGGTTACTGCTGGCACTAGCATCATCAGAACTTGCAGCAAGTTCTTTAGCAAGTAGTTCTTCCATAGAAGGAGTTTCATCTGCAGCAGCGGATGGTACCACTTGACTTGATTCAGGTGCGGCTAGTGAATTGGCAGCGGCTAGTGAATTGGCAGCGGCTAGTGAATTGGCAAATGAATTAGCGGGCTGCTCTTCTGGTTGGCTAGCAATTTGTCCTTCAGGTGCGGGTTGTCTAAGTTCACGATTAATTTCAGCGTGCAGTGCTGCTGCAAGCTCATCTTCATCAAATGGCAAGTCATCCTCTGGCTGAGCCAATGCAGCTTCCATCATTTCTTCGTTTACAAGCCCCAATTCTATCTCTCGTAAAGCAACTACAGTGGCCTTGTCATTTTCCCATTCAACTAACGGTTCCGTACCCATAGATAGTTGACGAGCACGCTTACTGGCTAGTAATACTAGCTTGAATCGATTTTCTACATGTTCAAGACAATCTTCTACCGTCACACGGGCCATGGGTTACTCCTAAAAAAAACAAATTAATTTGGGCTTAGCCGGTCGAGTGTAACGAATTTGCTGTCCTGCATCTAGCTTTCAATAACTAATCTCTATCGATTCGACAACAAATTTTCTGTTAGCGCTATCAAATTGTTCTCACTGATAGGCTGGGATTCGCCTTCACCTACTACTAATGCAGTAAGTTCGCGCAAGGCCTCATCAAAATCATCATTCAACACGATGAAATCGAATTCATCATAATGACTAATCTCGCTTTCTGCGTCCCGCATTCTGCGCGCGATAATTTCTTCGTTATCCTGGTCACGTCCACGTAATCGTGTTTCTAATTCAGCTTTAGAAGGAGGCAGTATAAATATAGATTGTGTTCCCTGGATGTGTTCGCGAACTTGTTCAGCCCCCTGCCAATCAATTTCGAGAATCACTTTTAGGCCCTGATCTAATGGCTTCTCTACTGAGGATATTGAAGTTCCATAAAAATTATCAAAGACCTTTGCATACTCAAGAAATTCATTGTGCTTGATCATTTGCAAAAATTTTACATATGAGGTGAAAAAATAATTTTCTCCCTCCACCTCACCCGGACGCATTTCTCGCGTAGTGTGCGAGACAGAAGACACTACTTCAGGGTTTGAATCAACAAGCGCTTTTATTAGGCTTGTCTTACCTGCTCCAGACGGAGCGCTGATAATAAAAAGATTTCCTTTGCTCATGTCATTAATCATACACAAAATAAAAAGGCCCCGCGAAGCGGGGCCTTTCTAAGTTAGCACTTTTATATATTTTTTTAACTCTTTGTAAGTGGCACCAATGCAATTTCAACTCTACGATTTTGAGAACGTCCAGCTGAATCATCATTACTTGCAACTGGATAATCTTCTCCATAACCATAAGTCGCTAAACGTAGTGGTTGGATCTCTCTACTTTGAAAATATTTAGATACCGCATTAGCGCGCTTCTCAGATAAAGCTTGATTATATGCATTTGTACCTGTGCTATCGGTATGCCCCATAACCTCAACTAAAGTTTTATCGAATTCATCCACAACTATAGTCACAGAATCTAATACAGCGAAAAAATCACCATTAATATCTGCACTGTCTGTAGCAAAGGTTACATTTCCAGGCATGTTTAAAATAATATTGTCACCATCACGGGTAACACTTACCCCAGTTCCTGATAGCTTTTGTCTTAATTTTGCTTCTTGCACATCCATATAGTAGCCCACTGTACCACCCGCAAGAGCACCCACACCTGCACCAATTAATACATGCTTTCGACGTTCACGACTATCATCACCGGTAATGAGCCCTACTACGGCTCCTGTTGCTGCGCCTACACCTGCACCAATTGCAGCTTTGCTAGTTTGCTTTTCCCCGGTATATGGATTGATCGTGGAACACGATACAAGAAATATTGATATAAAAATAAATCCTGCAAAATAATTATTTTGTGGAATTTTCATTAATTGCCTCCTTTTGCAAGTAACATTTTTTGGGAAAGCTCCTATACAAATAAGTTAATTCAATTTTATTTAGATCCAAATAGCTAATACATAAGCTATTTTACTAATAACTATTTGGACCCTATGCCCACTAGGTGGTTCATATCTATCACAGACTATTATGGCGCAGCTAGTAGCGCTATTTCGCCTTTAAGGTATCCATATATCGGCTTATATATGCCATGTATCTTGAGTATTTTTTTACCCTGTTTCACATACCTGAAAATGACATCAAATCAACGTAACGAATTTAATTTAATGAATTTTAACCTATCAATACCATGTTTCACTCAATGAGATAGTGAGCGAAATTACCTTGTTATAAAACAATAACTATAAGCTTTAGACTTTCAGAGATTACCTAATGATTCAGCAACAAATTGCAACAATGATTTGCGAATACTTACCAGAGATTAATGGCAATGAAATTAGTATTGATGAAGGCAATGCGCATCTTTATGAAAAAGATTTGAACCAATTTACTCAAAGTATTCAAAACTGGTCTTATACCGTCCTAGAAAAAGCCAAATTACCCACGCTCACACATGAAGCAAATCTATTAATCAATAAGTACAGCGTAGAAACTGATGAAGGCTGTGCATTGCGAATGGTCATTGAACTAGATGCACTAAATATCTCATTAAAAAATCGAGATGCAGGAACTGCAGCGCTGGCCAGCATGAAATTATTGGAAAATATTTGGTATAGCTCTATCTTCAGAATTGACGACCAGAAAAACACACCAAAAACAGAAACTGCAACTACTGACACACCTGCAGTTGCTACCGCAAAGCAAACAGCAAGCGATGTTAATACACAGTTATATCAAGAGACAATTAACAGCTTAAAAGAAAAATACCCGTATTGTAATGTCAATGCCTTACGGTTATTAGCTGCAACACGCTTGAATATGAGCAAGCAAGAACTTGATGATCTTGATATTACAGCTGAATAATATTTGAATAATGAGCAAAACCAATAATAATCATGACCTGTTTAGCGCTTCATTGGAGTCAATTGTAACAAGTAAGCGTGTAGAAAAGTTTCAGCGCTTTAAAAATGATTTTCAACGTGAATGTAATGCAACACTTGATAATGCTCAGGAGTGGATTAAAGCAGAATTACCTATCGCCACTGACCACATAGATGCTACTGCAATAAAAAATGAATTAAAACAAAACAAATCTACGAGCAGACGCAAACACCTATTATCTGCATTATTGTTTGAAAAAAGCTTGCGTGAATCTATTACCAATAATAATGCACCAACAGCAGCTATTATGGCGATGCATATGTTCAACCATATGTGGCAAGCCAAAATTGAACTACATGCTTCACTACCTGTAGCGGTAACTTCTACTAATACCAATAAATCATCGAGTCAGATTACAAATGAATCGTATGATAATGCGCGAGAAATAATTCTTACTAGCTTGATTGAAAAAGGTGAAAAGCTAAAAAAAGATTCACAAATAGCGCCCAAAATACAAGTCGAGCCTACAAAATCAAAGCATGTATATAAAGTTCAAGATTCAGTCGATAAAAATTCTAGTGCAAACACGCAGAGAAAAGTAGATACTTGGGTTGAGGAAGTAGAAAAAGACAAGCAATGGATACCATTTCTTGTGAATAAAAAACAGACAAAGAAAGAACCAAACAACAAACCTAAGAAAAAATCAGGCAGCTTATTATCAAAAGTTAAAACAAAAAGTCCACTCAAAAGAAGAAAAAAATCGATTACAGATAAATTTATTTCTACCCAACCAGATTCTCCTAAAGAATCTCTATTTGATTACTTATTAGATGATCCTAATCGTTCCTCAATTATGGTCAATCCTGGCTTTTCTGACACTATTGACGACTCATTAATACAAGAGCATAAACAGTCCTCAAGAGGCCCAAATGATTCAGCTGTAATCGCACATAAAATGTTAAAAGCACATGATCATGAGAGACAGGATCCAGGTAGCAACACCATAATTATGAAATTGGCATCTAGTATTGGCAAAAGGATTAAGGAGAAGTTAAGCCTGCCAGAACAATGCCAGCAAGCAATTAATGTACTTACTGAACAATTTCCTGGTTATGATTTAGTAGCAATACGAAACATGGCCGCAGAAAAAGTCGGTGTCTCTCCACAATACATTGAGAATTTAAATGTCCTTCCTGAAAAAACTGGCTGCACTTTAAAAGTGCAACACATCAAGTAATTTTTTTCAAGAATTCTAGCCGTTTACTTTTATACTTAACATATTAAAGCTCAGTGAATTCACCTAGCGCTACAAGCAAGGGATAAACTGCATTATTCGTTTGGAAAGTATAGGTTACGGAGATAAATCTAATTATGGGGAAATGCCTAGAAAATTCCTAGGCATTTTTGTATATCTCATAGAATGCAGATACTAACTATTTTTTTATCATTCGGTAAAAAAATAATAATATTAATGCTCCAATCACTGCAATTACTAAACTGATTATATTGAAACCCGTTACAGTTCCAAAACCTAGTAATGTGCTGACATAACCACCAACAAATGCACCAGCTATACCAAGCAGAATTGTTACAATAATTCCACCTGGATCCTTTCCAGGCATAATTAACTTAGCTATGGCGCCAACTATGCCGCCAAGTACTATCCAAGTTAAAAAACCCATAGCTACTTATATTATTTTATTAAGAAAGTAATATTACGTTACTCTTTCTTCATTTCTTCAGCTGCATCACCCGCATGTTCTTTAGACATCTCCTCTTCAGCTTCTTCAGCTTCTTCGATCATTGGTGGATCATCCTCAGCAATTTCTTCTTCAATTGGTGGCAATGAATCCCAATCTGGAAGTGGCTCAAGCTTAGGCCCATCCATCATTTCTTTTGCAGACTCAGCCTCGTCACCTGCATGCTCAGCAGCTTCTTCAGCCTCGTCACCTGCATGCTCAGCAGCTTCTTCAGCCTCGTCACCTGCATGCTCAGCAGCATCATCCGCTTCTTCTTTACTGCACCCAAACATCAAAGCTGCAATGAACAACATTAGAATTAATTTATACATCTCGAACTTACTCCTATTGGTTTTATACTTTTATATATTATTATTGTTTTATATTTAGTGTGTTACTTTAGGTGGCAATTCTTTTGCATGCCCAATCCAGACAGTAACTTCTTTTATGCGTCTACCTCTTCCATTTTAGCGGTAAGGTTTTCAGGAACATGATTGCGTAATTCTCTTACGGTATCCACCCCTGACACTTCTAAAAGCTCTGAATATTCTTCTCCTACTCCTTTGATTCTAAATAGATCACTCTAAATTAACCCATTTTAGAATTTGGCTTTCACTGCAGCTTGTCTTCTGAGCACTGCTCTTACGATCTTCTTTTGAACATCCTGCTTCCAGTAAACTATCCGTGTCACAAATTCCTGCCTTAACTAGCATTTCGCATATTTTACGCCCTATACCTTCCAGAAAACACAAGGCAGCACATGTGACAATGCCTGCATATTAATTATGGTTATTATTTAAACTATGAAATCTCATCATAAAAATGACTTAGCGAAGCTCATTATACCAAGCAAGAAGAGGTTTGAAATGTATAGTTTCCAGAATTTACACATACAGAAAATAAAAGACGTTGATTCAACGCTAACTATAAAATAATAACTAACTTTAATTACTTATTTGTATTAATAAGTTCGTTTTTTACCTGCTCAAAACTCGTGTGACGCACATCAGTTCCAGCAACTGTATAAATAACATACTCACAGATATTCTTGGCATGATCACCAATTCGTTCTAATGAACGAGCGCACCACATAACTCGTAGCGCACGCTTAATAGCGCGAGGATCTTCCATCATATGGGTGATTAACTGACGCACTAAGGCATCGTATTCATCATTGATTTCTCGATCGCCTTGCGCAATCGCCAATGCAGCATTGGTATCCATGCGTGCAAAAGCATCGAGACTCTCATGCAGCATTTTTCGTACCTGCTCGCCCAAATGTTTAATTTCAATAAAATATGAAGGAGTCCGCTCAACCGTTGCAAGCTTTACTGCATGTCTGCCGATCTTCTCTGCTTCATCTCCAATACGCTCTAAATCAGTAATAGTTTTAATTACGGTTACCACAAGACGTAAGTCACTAGCAGCGGGTTGGCGTCGCGCAATTACTTGAGTGCATTCTTCATCAATCGCTACTTCCATAGAATTAATTTTGTAATCACTAGTAGCTACTTCTTCGGCCAAACTGCTATCCGAACGGGTCAATGCAACCAGTGCATTCTCAACTTGCTTTTCAACTAAGCCACCCATATTAAGCACCTTGCTGCGCAATGACTCTAAGTCTTCATCAAACTGATGAGAAATGTGTTGTCCGATATCTTGATAAACCATGATTGCCTCGTTTGCTATCTGTTAACCGTAACGACCGGTAATGTAGTCTTCAGTTTTCTTTTTGCTTGGGTTGGTAAATAGTTGGTCGGTAGCACCAAACTCAATCAATTCACCCAAATATAAAAATGCGGTGTAATCTGATACACGTGCAGCTTGCTGCATATTATGCGTGACTATCACTACTGTGTATTGTGCCTTAAGTTGAATAATTAATTCTTCAATTTTCAAAGTTGAAATAGGGTCTAACGCCGAAGCGGGCTCATCGAGAAGAATCACTTCAGGTTGTATAGCAATGGAACGCGCAATTACTAAGCGTTGTTGCTGGCCACCAGAAAGTCCTAAAGCGTTGTCTTGCAATCGATCTTTAACTTCGTCCCATAATGCCGCACCCTTAAGTGCCCACTCAACTCGCTCGTCCAATACTCTTTTCTTATTAATCCCTTGCAGACGTAAACCATAAGCAACATTTTCATAAATGGTTTTAGGAAAAGGATTTGGCTTTTGAAATACCATTCCAACTTTACGTCTCAGCTCTGCCACATTAACGGACTTAGTATTAATGTCTTCGCCATGCAAAAACATTTCACCTTCCAGTCTCACGATATCGATTAGATCATTCATGCGATTCATACAACGTAGTAAAGTTGATTTACCACAGCCACTAGGGCCAATAAATGCGGTGACACGTTTTTCAGGAATAACTAAATTAATGTTTTTCAGTGCTTGAGCTGAACCGTAATGCAGACCAAAATCTCTGCATTCAAAACAAACAGTTTCGTCCTCTATATTTTGACTCCCTTTATTGAGCAAAACATCTTGTGAAATTTTAGGTGCGGCCATAGTCATGTATTCCTTAGCTCCTACAAAGCCTTACATAATTGATATGCAGGCACAATCCCAAGTAAAGTAGAGAATTGCATATTTAGTTTTGTTCCAAATCTTTATATTTTTCTCTTAAATGATTTCTTGTATAGATTGCAGCTAAATTCAAAATCACAATAACCAATACTAGTATTAAAGCCGTTGCATAAACTAAAGGACGCGCAGCTTCTACATTAGGACTTTGAAAACCTACGTCATATATATGAAAGCCTAGATGCATAAACTTGCGTTCAAGGTGAATATATGGCGCATTACCATCTAATGGCAATGAAGGTGCAAGCTTTACAACACCCACTAACATTAGGGGCGCCACTTCTCCGGCTGCACGCGCAATCGAAAGTATCAATCCAGTCATAATTGCAGGGCTGGTCATGGGCAATATAGTGCGCCAAAGAGTTTCTGCTTTGGTTGCACCCAATGCAAGCGAGCCTTCACGAAGGGCTCGTGGAATACGTGACAACCCTTCCTCGGTCGCAACAATTACAACTGGCACAGTAAGCAACGCAAGTGTAAGCGACGCCCAAAGCAAACCACCTGACCCAAATGTAGGAGATGGCAAGGCTTCAGAATAAAATAATTCGTCAATCGTTCCACCGATAATGTAGACAAAAAATCCAAGACCAAACACACCGTAGACAATGGATGGCACGCCAGCTAAATTGTTTACCGATATCCTGACAAGACGCGTAATAAATCCTTGTTTGGCATACTCACTTAAGTAGATGGCCGCAATCACTCCAAATGGCATTACTACTACCGACATCAGCATCACGGTTAGCACCGTGCCAAAAATAGCTGGGAAAATTCCGCCTTCAGTATTTGCTTCTCTAGGATCATCAGTGATGAAACCCCAAAATGTTCTGGCGTAAAAAATCATCTTCTCAAGCAAGTTCATATCATTTGGCCGATAAGCTTTCACTATATCCGAAAGTCTTACTTCAACTTGTTTGCCGCCCATGATAGTTGCAGTGATACTATCTCTTGAGATCTCTTTGTATAGAGCGTTCAGTTTACTCTTTAGCTGTTCATAATTTGCATTAAACTCTGCACGAGCATTTTCAATCAACTTAAACTTTTCTTGATCGGTAATACCATCTTTCTCAAGCCTGCGTTGTTTTAAACGCAGCTTTTCGATTTGGTAATTGATACGCCCAATCTCAACTTTTTCAATTTGCTCTATTTTTTCTCTTAGATCCGCCACTTTGTCTAAGCGCTCATCTAAATCTTGCCATTTAATGTCCTCATATAAATTTAGAACTTTATTATCACTTTTAATTTCCTGCAGAAAGCCGTAAAAGTTGCCCCACTGTGTGCGCTCCAGCACCAACACGTCTTTTGGCTTACTAACTTTCTGCTCATTAGGTTTAACGGTTAACATAAAATCCACACCTAAAGACTCGCGATTACCAACTTTAATCAAGCTACGCTCAATAAGTTCATCATCGCTTTCTATTTTTATACCTGAATCGATTATTCTTTGTCTTAAAACTTCTTCAGATTCAACGCGCTCACCAATGATTTGTACTTTTTCATCATTGTTTAAATACTCAATTTCATAAACAGTCTTTGGCCAAAAGTGGCCCAAGCCTCGCATAGCAATGAGTGCCAGCAAACCCGCAACCATAATCACACTAATAGTCACTGCACCGGCATTTAACCAAATCCAAGGCGTACCGGATTTATAAAATGGGTCTTTGTGAATTTTACTATTAGGCATGTAATGTTGTCTTTTTACAGAGAACTATATTTTTCACGCAGTCTTTGTCTAACCACTTCTGCGATAGTGTTAAAGAAAAAAGTAAAAATAAATAACACTAATGACGCTAAAAAAAGTACTCTAAAATGTGTGCTATCCACTTCTGATTCTGGCAGTTCTACCGCAACATTTGCCGACAGAGTACGCATGCCCTCGAAAATACTGAAGTCCATAACCGGTGTATTACCTGTTGCCATTAACACAATCATGGTTTCACCCACTGCACGGCCCAAACCAATCATGGTGGCTGAAAATATCCCTGGGCTTGCTGAAGGCAGCACGACTCTTACTAAAGTTTGCCAAGGCGTCGCACCAAGTGCCAAAGAGCCTGAAGATAAATGTTTAGGTACACTAAAAACCGCATCTTCAGAAATAGAAAAGATTATAGGAATCACTGCAAACCCCATTGTGAGACCAATGATTAATGCATTACGTTGATCATAACCAACACCCATAATATCTTTGAGCCAAAGGCGCATATTGCCATCAAACAAAACTTGTTCTAACCATGGACTAAGTGCCAAGCTGGCCCATGCAAAAAATATAACTACAGGCAGTAGCAAAGCGGCTTGCCATCCATCTGTTATTTTACTGGTAACAGGCTCCGGCAATCTCCACCAAATATAACTCGCCAAAAACACACCTAAGGGCACCAGAAATAAAACGGCAAATACACCTGGCAAATTTAGTTCTACGTAAGGCGCTAACCATAAGCCTGCCAGAAATCCTAAAATTACAGTCGGTAACGCCGCCATTATTTCAATTGAAGGTTTAACAACCCCACGCATTTTTGGCGCCATAAAATAAGCAGTAAAAATTGCACCGCATATTGCCAACGGCATCGCAAACAACATGGCATAAAATGCTGCTTTAAATGTTCCAAAGGTCAACGGCGTGAGACTAAATTTAGGTTCAAAATCACTGGATGCAGATGATGATTGCCAAATGTAATCTGGATCAGGATAACTTTCATACCAAACCTTGCCCCATAAAGAACGCATCGAAGCCTCGGGGTGTTCACTATCGAGCGCCCAAACATGTAATTGACCACTTACATCTTCCGCAATGATCTTGTCGCTTCTTGGTGCAATACTTAAATGTGCAAGTGGTTTATCAATAATATTTTCGGTTATGATATGACGATCTGCAGTGGTATGGAAAATAGAAATATTTCCATCTATATCGATAACTAAAAATCCTTTGCGCAACTGTTCAGTTGTAATATTAGAAATCTTTGCACTACCACTTTTAAATTTTCTTATTGGTGTTAAATGACTCGCACCATCCTCGCCACGCACTAAAAACAGCTGGTGAATATTGCCTTGATTATCAGCAATCAATAATGAAATACCGCCAATTAAAAATTCTAAAGCGGTGGGTTTGCTACCTTCGTCAAGCACTGAAACATCTTCGACATGAATCGGCTTATCTTTTAAACGAATATCGTAATAAGCAATTGCGCCTTCTGCATTCATAAGATATAACCAGTCGCGCTCTGGCGCTAACAATGCTTTTATTGGTGTATCAACATACGGCAGTTGAACTTGACTAGTGAGCTCTAAAGTAACCTCATCCTCATCTAAAAAAGAAGATGTTTTTTCAAAGTTAACTAGGCGTGACCCACTTTCTGTATGCACAAAAAGTGTCAATCCATCTTCATTCTCGCTGATAGCTAAACTCGTTATTGCTTGTTTACCAATTCCTAAATCAATAGGCTCTTCGCCCAACGGGAAGCCAATGGTTGGAACAATGGTTCTTTTACCATCCTTATAGTTAGAAGCATATTCATGCTGAAAGACAAGTACTTGAGCAGTATCCAAACCAAGTGCGACGATATTTTTTTCGGCATCTAGATGTGCCCAACTACTAATATGCACATCGTTATTAGCAACAAGCTCTTTACTTTTAATAAATTCGCCACTATCTACATAAAAGAAATTCACCACGCCTTTATTGTTTAGGCGCATGGCAATTTCTGCTTGTTCTTCTATGGAATAAAGCAAGGTTTCGTCAACAGCCACCTTACTTAACGCGTAATTTGTAACTTCGTGCATGGCTGCACCTTTAAATAAAGGAAACACCACCATAAAAAGAAATAGAAAAATAAGAATGATAGAGCCGATAACCGCAATGCCACCTGCTCCTACTAAATAACGTGCAAAAATATCTTTTATCGATCGTCTGCGCCATAAAGCATGATCAAAAACTAAAGGTTCAGGAACGCTTAGTTGAGAGGAACTTGATTCTTTGGACATATTTTTATATTTATTATTTTATTCCAAGCGAACTAACCATTCTTAGAAAAAAGGCCCTGGCGTTAACGCCAGGGCCTCTAAATATTACAGTCTTGTCAGCCTGAATGCTTCAACTTAATAGTCAAATGTTGAAACTAGCAGGCATGCTTATTACTTAGCCACGCTTACCTTCGTAGCATTTTTTTCAACATCAATCGATGCTAATGCCTTATCTGCAACCTTTGAAGGCAGTGGAATATAGCCATCTTTGACCACTACTTTTTGTCCTTGAGTTGATAATACCATTTTGATGAATTCACTTTCTAATGGAGACAATGGCTTACCCGGAACCTTGTTTACATAGACGTACAAGAAACGTGCAAGCGGGTAATCACCGGTAATTGCATTATCAGGTGTGGCTTCAACATGCGCTGAGCCACCTTTAGAAAGTGCAACTGCTTTCACGCCAGAAGTTTTATAGCCAATACCCGAGTAGCCAATGCCATTTAGCGAAGAAGACACTGACTGTACGACTGAGGCAGAACCTGGCTGCTCATTAACAGTTGATTTATAGTCACCTTTACAAAGTGCTTTTTTCTTAAAGTAGCCATACGTACCAGATACTGAATTGCGGCTAAACAACTGAATGTCGCGTTTAGCCCATTTACCTTCCAAACCAAGATCACCCCAAGCAGAAAGATCAGACTCACCACCACACTTTCGTGTATTTGAGAAAATTGCATCTACTTGTGCAATCGACATGCCTTCAATTGGATTATCTTTGTGCACATACACTGCTAGCGCATCAATCGCTACTGGAACTGCAGTCGGCTTATAACCAAACTTTTCTTCAAAAGACGCAAGCTCTTTGTCTTTCATCTTACGGCTCATAGGGCCTATGTTAGACGTACCTTCAGTTAATGCGGGTGGCGCCGTAGATGAGCCCGCAGCTTGAATTTGGATATTAACGTTTGGATAAAAACGCTTGTACTCTTCCGCCCAAAGAGTCGTAAGATTAGCCAGTGTGTCAGAGCCAACACTAGACAAATTTCCTGATACACCACTAGTAGCAGCATATTGACCTAGCTCAACATCAACACTGACCTCAGCCGAAACCGTTGCAGCCGATGTAATTAACAACGCAACGGTAATTGCATAAAACTTTTTTAAAATTTGGTACATTAAAATAAATCCTCAGTTATGGAATATTCTTGATTACAGGAACAAAATTAAAATCTCAGTGTTACAAGCATATGGTACAAATATTACAGTTTTGTGAAATTATAAGTTCTTGATATTTAAATATTTATTCCCATTTTTTGCCACACGATGAGCAGGAAAGTTACAAATAAATACTGACCCTAAGCCAAGTCTGCTGTCAATCTCGAGCGTTGCTTCATGACGCCCCAATATATGCTTAACAATCGAAAGACCTAAACCAGTGCCGCCTTTTTCACGAGAACGCCCAGCATCCACTCTATAGAACCTTTCGGTTAACCTTTCTAGATGCTCAGGCGCAATACCTTGGCCATTATCTTCTACAATAAATTTCAGCGTATCGTCTTTAGTTAATTTCCAAATGACTTTTATAGTTGAACCTGCTTCAGTGTGCTTCACGGCATTATTAATCAAATTAGAAATCACACTGTGAATTTCTTGCAGATCACCTTTAAGCATCACATCAGTTTCAATTTGTGTAGAGATGTCATGATTCGCATACCAAGTAGAATGTTTCGCTTCTTCTATGACATCAACAATAAGTGAGTCAACAGGAATGACTTCAGAATCTTTAATAACCGAAGTAGTGGATTCCAGCCGCGATAATGTTAACAAATCTTCAACCAATTGCTTCATGCGTTGCGCTTGTATCTCTGCAGACTTAATTGCGTCATTACAATCATCTGGCAAGCTTTGATGCATGGAGAGTGATTCTAAATATCCTAAAATAACCGTAAGTGGCGTGCGTAATTCGTGAGAAGCATTGGATATAAAACTACGGCGCATTTCATATATGCGAGCAGATTGCGACATGTCTTGCGCAATTAATACAAGCTTATTTTCACCAAAAGGAATTATTCGAACACTTAGCTCTGGTTCATGATCTGCTGAACCGCGAATTTCTAACGGCTGTTCAAACTTGTGTCGCGAAAAATACTCGGTAAAAGCAGGCTTACGAACCAATTGCGCAATTCTAGTATTGATGTCCCGAACAGGATCAATCTGTAATAATTCATGTGCTGCCTGATTCGCGGAAATAATTTCTCCACTAGAGGCCATAATCACCACTGCATCGGGCAATGCAGAAATCATTTCCTTATAGTGAGTTATTAAATTTTGTAATTCGGTTTTACTTACTCGGTGTGTTTTTTGTAGGTTTACAATGCTCGATATGTGTTGGTCAGCAATGCCTAAGAATTCGGGTGCCTCATCAACAAGTGCGCCGCCATCTAACCATTGTTTGAGTGTGACTAACTGTCTAGCCGTCCACAATCCATAGATTATTAAACCAAGAATAAAGAAGAATGGAAGATGGCCTGTTATTAGACCGATCAGAGTGCATGGAACAAATACGAATAATATTCGATTAAATTCAGATAGCCATGCGCTAAATGACATTACGTTTTCGCAGAGAATCGATATCCATAACCGCGGACGGTCTGAATCATATGATCACAATTAAGAGGTTTAAGTAACTTTCTCAAACGCACGATATGTACATCTACAGTGCGCTCTTCTACGTACATGTTACGACCCCACACATAATCTAACAACTGATTACGTGAATAAACTCGCTCCGCATGAGTCATAAAAAACTCTAGCAGGCGAAATTCTGTGGGGCCTAAATTAATAGACTCTTCATATACATAAGCACGATGCGCATCTAAATCCAGCTTGATTGGGCCAATAATCACCTCATTTTCAAGGCTGCCTGTACCTCTTCGCAGTACCGCGCGAATACGCGCAGTCAGCTCTTTGATAGAAAATGGTTTGGTTATGTAGTCATCCGCGCCAGAATCTAACCCATCAATTTTATCTCGCTCTTCTACTCTTGCTGTGAGCATAATGATTGGGGTTTCTTGCATAGCGTCCTTACGTTTCCAGCGACGTAGCAGCTCCAAGCCCGTGGTATCTGGTAGCATCCAATCCAGGAGAATTAAGTCTGGTAAATTATTAGCGATTTGCAATTCGGCTGAACTGCCATCTTCTGCTTCATCAATTACATAACCTTCTTGTCCTAAAGCAAAAGACACCATCTCGCGAATGGAGTGCTCATCTTCAACTAATAGAATACGTTTGCTGCTCATACATTGAGCCTGGCTTTGATTTCTTGATTGATATTCTTTTGCAACATATTGCCTTTGCATAATTGTAACCTGCAATGAAATGATCCCACATTATTTTCTATATTTGTTACAAAACTATTAAGTGTCCTTAAATCAGCTATATGCAATAAAACAATACACTTAACTCACATTGTCAACAGATCGAATGTAACAAAAATGTAACATTATATTCGTATTGGTTTCACAGACATTGCGCATGATCCACAACCTGTAAATAAACAATTAATAGCAACAGGGAGGGTCTCCGTGAGACTTAAACAATTTTTGATTGGCGCAACCAGCGCAATCGCCCTAACCAGCCTTAGCTCTATCGCTTTTGCAGGTGCAGTCACTTCGAAAGAAGAAATTTCCATCAGCACTACGGGGGGAGGCATTAAGGTTAAGTCTGACAATGGCAATACCTTCTCTATTGGTGGCCGCATCATGTATGACTATGACAGCTATGATGGCGCATACAATGCTGATTTTGACGGAGATGAGGGTTCAGAGTCTGAATTTCGACGTACTCGCGTAAACCTTAAAGGTACTTCGGGTAAAAATTGGGAATATAAATTAACAGTTGATATTGACGATGACGATAATGAAGCTGATGTTGATACGGCATATATAAAGTATCAAGGTTTTGAAAATGTAGACTTATTTTTAGGTCGCCTAAAAGCTCCAGCGGGTCTTGAAGAACTAACTAGCTCAAAATGGGTTTCAACAGTTGAACGAACTGTTACAACAAGTGACTTTGGCATACTTTCTGGAAAACCTGATTTTCAATTCCAGGCACAAGCACATGCTGGGAATTTCTTTGGTCAATTAGCATTAATTGACGAAGGGGAAGAAGATGCTGACACGAAAGATGCATACTCATGGGCATTACGCGCTGGTATGCATTTCCCATTTGATGAGGACAACCATTTTCTACATGCTGCAGCATCCTATGCAAATCGTGATTTTGGTGATGAAGGCACTATTGGTTTCGAAACTGAAGGTGCGGTACACGCGCTTCCTGGTGACATCAAAGTACAAGACAATGCTGATTTTGAGGTTGATGGTGCTGACCAATTTGGTGTCGAACTTGTCTATGTAAATGGTCCATTCTCTGCTCAAGGTGAGCTATGGACAGCGGGCTTTGATGGAGATACCAATGGTGCTGGAGACATCTCTGCTACTGATGTGGATGTAGATTCTTATTATACTTTGTTAAGTTACTTTCTTACTGGTGAGTCAAGAAGCTACAAAGGTAAAGTAGGTAAATTTGATAAAATTAAGCCAAAAGGTACTAAAGGTGCATGGGAACTTGTAGCTAAGTATGAAGATGGTGAGGTCGATCCAGATAATCAAGCAAGTGAATCTGAGTTTGAAATACTAACTCTTGGTGTGAACTGGTATGCAACAAATAATGTTAAGTTCATGTTGAATTATTTGGACATTGATACTGAAAACTTTGATTCTGAAGATGGCATACCACTAGCCACCCTTGGTGAAGAAGATGGAAACGCCCTCTCTTTACGAGCTCAGTACGCGTTTTAAAAACTCTAAGTAATAATACTATGTGACAGACGCAAGACCTATTTAGACTTATATTGGACGCGTATCAGTAGAAAAAATATTGAAGCATTAAAACTAGACTTACCTGGAACTAAATATGTAATAGGCAATGGCCTGCCTATTAAGAGCTATGCACTAAATATAAAAATATAAAATTTGTTGGTTATAAGTTTGGTAAAGAATTAGCACGATACATTTCAGCTTCAGATGTATTTTTATTTCCAAGCAAAACCAATACATTTGGCATTGTTATGCTAGAAGCTATGGCATGTGGTGTGCTGGTTGCCGCCTACCTTGTGACTGGACCTATAGATGTTGTCTGAAATAATATTACAGGCTGTCTAAATGAAGATTTAAAACAAGCTGCTGAGTGTGCGCTGAAATTAGACTCTAAAAACTGTATGGCACAAGCTGCAGAATTTACCTGGGGGAAAGCATCTATGATGTTTCTAAACAATTCAGTCGCTATTTAAGACCAATAACATTAGTAAATATACTCAAAATAAGCATCAGCTAAGCAAATTATTTCGGCCGTTTGACGTATCGCAATATCTTATATATCTAGTTGAGAATATAATAAGGGTTTTATAACCCAAGATATATAAAGAAGATGGATGAGCGTAATTTCGGCCTAGCTGAAAACTATATTAATCGTGAATTGAGCTTACTCAAGTTTAATGAGCGCGTGCTTGAACAAGCGCGAGATCCATCTACCCCTTTGCTCGAACGTCTAAAGTTTTTATGTATCTCATGCACCAACTTAGATGAATTTTTTGAAATTCGTGTTGGTGGAGTTAAACAACATATAGAACTTGATATCGCAAATATCACTGCAGACCAAATTGGCCCTAAAGATTTACTCAATCGCATTCATAATAATGCGACAGCTTTAGTTAATGAACAATATCGTGTATTCAATGAAGAAATTCAACCTGCGCTCGAAGAACAGAACATTCATTTTATTGCACGCGAGCAGTGGACATTAGAACAAAGTCAATGGCTACGCGATTATTTCCTAAAAGAAATTGAACCTGTACTTAGTCCTCTGGGATTAGATCCAGGACACCCCTTTCCGCGCATCATAAATAAGTCACTTAATTTTATTGTTCAATTAGATGGCTCAGATGCTTTCGGACGTAAAGGAGAATTTGCAGTTGTACAAGCACCACGCTCATTAACACGATTAATACATCTTCCTGAAGATTTAACCATCCAGCAGGGTGAAAGTTATGTGTTCCTATCATCCGTAATGCATGCATTTGTAAATGAGTTATTTGAAGGCTTAACCGTTTTAGGTTGTTATCAGTTTAGAGTCACACGTAATAGTGATTTATTTTTAGATGATGAAGAAATTGATGATTTAATGCGGGCACTAGAAGGCGAACTCGCCTCACGCCGTTATGGTGATTCAGTCCGCCTTGAAGTTGCGAGTAATTGTCCAAATGAGCTGGTTTCATATCTATTGCAGCAATTCTCACTTTCTGCAGTAGACCTATATAAAGTAAACGGACCAGTAAATTTAAATCGCTTAAGTCAGACGTATGATTTAGTGGATAGAGCAGATTTAAAGTATCCGCCCTTTAGCGCAGGAATACCGGATCGTTTTAGTCACAGCTCAGACATTTTTAGCCTGATTCGCCAAGATGACATCTTATTACATCACCCATATCAATCATTTGCGCCGGTTATTGATTTTGTTCGCCAAGCTGCAAAAGATCCTAAAGTTTTAGCCATTAAGCAAACGCTTTATCGAACAGGAGTCAAGTCACCAATCGTTGATAACTTAGTAGAAGCTGCTAAAACGGGCAAAGAAGTTACTGTTGTAATTGAGTTAATGGCACGCTTTGATGAGGCGGAAAATATTTCGCTCGCTAACCGTTTACAAAAAGCCGGAGTCCATGTCGTATATGGAATTGTTGGTAAAAAGACTCACGGCAAAATGATCTTAGTAGTTCGGCGCGAAGGAGACCAATTACGTCGCTATGCTCACTTTGGTACAGGTAACTATCACGAAAAAACTGCACGCCTCTATACAGACTACGGCATGTTCACTTCTGACACCGAGCTTACTTCAGATGCGCATGAGCTGTTCATGGCGCTTACCAGCTTTACAAAGGTACCTGTATTGAAAAATATTTTACAAGCGCCTTTTACTTTATATAAAACACTAATTGAACTTATCGAAAAAGAAATCGTATTTGCTCGCCAAGGTCATGAAGCACGCATCATTGTGAAAGTGAATGCCTTAGTTGAACCGCAAATTATAGAAGCTTTATATCGTGCCTCTGCTGAAGGTGTAAAAATTCAGCTTATTGTGCGTGGCATTTGTTGCCTGCGGCCAGGGCTGCCAGGAGTATCAGATAATATCGAAGTGCACTCTATTGTTGGCCGTTTCCTTGAACATACACGTGTCAGTTATTTTCATAACGATGGCGACCCTAAAGTATTTTGCTCTAGTGCGGACTGGATGGACCGTAACTTTTTTAGACGGGTTGAAGTAAGCTGGCCAATTAAAAATATGATAATCCGTAAACGCATTATAGTTGAACTAAAAACTTATCTTGCAGATAATCGTCAAGCCTGGATCTTGCAGGCTGATGGAAATTACTCTGCACCAATATCCTTTGGACAAAAAGCTATAAGCGCACAGCAAACATTACTCAGTAAACTTGCAAGAGTTTTGTATTAAAAATTTGTAATGTCAACATCAATTTTTAAGACTTTTAGATAACTTTGCTCTTGCTCTAGTTCCACATCCGTTAATGGATGTGCCTCTAACCATTTTTGGTCAAACTGAATTTTCAAAGTTCCTTCATTATCTTCAATTTTTATATCTGGCAACAGTTTAGGTACACGATCACGGTTGATTAGTATGGCAATTCGCAGAATTACAATCATGAACATTGCCTGTTGTTGCCAATGAGCTGGTAATTGCTCAATCAATTCAAGATTAATTTTGCGTCTATGATTTCCCACTAAACAAGCAAGTAGACGTTGTTCATTCCAAGAAAACCCCATTAAATCGCTGTTATGTAAAAGATAAGCACCATGACGATGATATTTAGAATGAGAAATATCTAAACCAATCTCATGTAGGTCTACCGACCAAATTAAAAACTGATAGGCTATTTCATTGTCGGCCTTCCAGACGTTGGAAACTTTATCCAACAAATGCATCGCAGTTTTTTTAATATTTTCTGCATGTTCAAAATCTATATGATAACGACGCATTAACGAATAAACGGTACGATCACGTGTATCTTGATGATGAATCCTTCCTGCTAGATCAAATAACAAACCTTCTCGCAAGCCTCCATCCGATATCATCATCCTCTTAATTCCAAACTCTTCAAAAATTGCCTTCAACACCACAAGACCGCCAGCAAAAACAGGTTTACGTTCTTTTGATAAAGATTCAAAATAAACTTTACTTATATGTTCCGCTTCTTGTAGTTTTTCAATTAATGAATTTATCCCTTTATAGGTTATACCTTGCTCAGTGAGTTCAAATTCTCGCATCAATTCTGATATGGTTTGAATCGTACCTGAAGTACCCACCACGTGTTTCCAACCAAGTTCTTTTACTATAGAGACGATCGGTTGTAATTGTAGTTTTGCTTGAACTAATGCTTTTTTAAATTTCTTTTTATCTAATTCACCATCGGCAAAGTGTTTTTCACTAACTACAACACAACCCATTTGTACGCTTTCCATTAATAATGGCTCACCTTGCTCACCAATTATAACCTCAGTACTACCGCCACCAATATCGATCACCAGCCACTTACCGTCTGGACCTGTTATGGAATGAATCGTTCCTTGATAAATTAAACGCGCCTCTTCAACACCTGAAATGATTTGTATCGGATGTCCCAGCGCATCTTCCGCACGTTGTATAAATTCAGCTCTATTTTTTGCTACACGAAGCGTATTCGTGCCCACCACGCGTACAGAATCAGCTTGCATTTCCTGCAAGCGCTGGCCAAAGCGTTGCAAGCACTCGATGGCTCTTTCCTTTGATTCTTTTGATAATTTACCGGCAGAGTTTAATTCTGCACCCAATCTCACCATCTCACGAATACGGTCGATAACTTTTAGTTGGCCATGTTGGTCTTGCGCAACCACCATATGAAAACTATTTGAACCGAGGTCTACCGCAGCTATTACTGATGAGGACTCTGATGATAATTCACCAGGTTTAGAGATTGGAGAAGGAACGTCCATATACGCGAGTAGCGTAACAAATGATTTTACACCTTGGTAATTTCTTTTCTGTTAGCAGCCTACATTGGTGGTAGGAGTGCGCGGCCATTACCATAATCAACCACTACACCTGTAGGCGTGATTTCTTCAACTAAAGGGCCATTGTTAACAATACGATCGCCTTCTTTGTATTTATCCATATTAATTAAAACAAAACGTCGTAAGG
>Ga0255057_10000341_pt1 | contig 26540 bp, 28 predicted proteins | sample Cases_109_6_MG_FD_189022 | JGI IMG/M metagenome (GOLD analysis project Ga0255057, IMG submission 189022) | Seawater microbial communities from Amundsen Gulf, Northwest Territories, Canada - Cases_109_6 | ecosystem: Environmental > Aquatic > Marine > Gulf | place: Canada: Northwest Territories... | reverse complement strand
GTCTTGATCGCACCAATCGCAAGCTGGGTGACCTCGCGTTTGTCGACGTCACGGGCCGTGTCGCACACGCGATCATGGATCTGTGCAATGAGCCCGATGCGATGACGCATCCTGACGGCATGCAAATCAAGGTAAGCCGGCAGGAACTCAGCCGACTCGTCGGTTGCTCACGGGAAATGGCCGGCAGAGTTCTGAAGGTCCTCGAACAACAAGGCCTCGTATCGGCCAGCGGCAAGACGATCGTCGTCTATGGGGCTCGTCCAAACCGGAAGTTGTAGCATCCAGTGGCGGACGGGGAACCGTTCGCCCTCATGGCTCGCTAGCGCTGCGCTTTACTTCGGTTGAACGGACTCCCCGTCCACCCCTTAGGTAACCGCTTTCGCTATTTCCTGCCTCATCGAATTGATCGTCGAGGTGTAATCATCGCTCCCAAAAATAGCTGAGCCAGCGACGAAAATATCGGCGCCGGCCGCTGCGATTTCCCCGATATTATCGACCTTGACGCCGCCGTCGATCTCCAGGCGTATTTCAAACCCACTCGCATCGATGATTTTGCGTGCCTCGCGTAGTTTGTCGAGTGCAGCGGGGATAAATTTCTGGCCGCCAAATCCCGGGTTTACCGACATGATCAGGACCATGTCCACTTTGTCGATGACGTGCTCCAGCCACGCCAGCGGAGTCGCAGGATTGAACACCAGTCCGGCTTTACAGCCTTCGTCACGAATCAGGCAGAGCGAGCGATCGACATGACGGCTCGCCTCGGGATGGAAGGTGATGTAGCTTGCGCCGGCCTTCGCGAAATCCGGAATAATGCGATCAACCGGCTCAACCATGAGGTGCACATCGATCGGGGCCTTGATGCCGAAATTCGTCAGGGCGTCGCAGATCATTGGACCGATCGTGAGATTCGGTACGAAGTGGTTGTCCATGACATCGAAATGGACGATATCGGCGCCGGCATCCAGTACGGCCTGTACGTCCTCGCCCAGTCGGGCAAAGTCGGCGGAAAGAATCGACGGAGCAATCAGTGGAGTCACGGCTTCATCCTTGTTTTCTGGCGCTAATGTACCTGAGCCCGCATCGATCTGACAGAAGCATCAACGAATTGCGCGCCGTGCCTTTAATAATTCGTACGCTGTTCGCACCTCCCGCGTGCGGCGTTCTGACTCGGCCAGCACGCTGGCATCCGGGTTGCTCGACGCGATTTTATCGGGATGGTTGCGGTTCATGAGTCGCCGATACGCTGTCTTGATCTCGTCGTTGCTGGCGTCTTGTTCAATGCCAAGGGCATCGTAAGCGTCTCGTACGCGTGCAGCATCTGCATTACCGGCCGGCGATCGACGAAAGCCTCGCTGCGCGCGAATCATTGCTTCCATCTGCGCGAGCTCAACCCGGCCAACGCCCAATTCAGTACACATCGTCCAGATTGCCGCGCGTTCCTTCTGCTGCAATTTTGATTTGGCCAGCGATACCTCCAGCACCAGGCGCACGAACATCGTTCGCTCCTCGGCTGCCCGCGCGTCAACACGGCGCAGTTTTCGCATTGCCTGTAGCAACGAAAACGCCGGGTCCTTGCCCTCTTCGAACCAGTTAATGGCGTTGCGCACTGCTGCTGGCCCCAATCCAAGACGGTGCATGACGCTGCGGGCCGCGCGAATTTCATTTTCTGTAACCCGGCCATCGACTTTCGCGAGATAGCCCATGCTTTGAAACAACGCGCGTGCAAAACCATCGTTGAACGCCCGGCCTTCAGCGCCCTGTTGCTGAAAGGTCCGATAGCCTGCGACAAAACTTCGGAATATCTGGTATGCGAGGAACGCGCCAAAAAGCACGAGCAAGGGCTTCATAGCCACCGCCTGAATGATGTCAGACGATGATCCTAACGGTTGCAGGGCGTTATTCCTATGTTCGCGGCTTGCCTCGTCGTGAGCGAACGGTGATCATCCGCGACATCGTCACAACATTAGAGTGAAATTCAATTGATGAGCGCCGCTGACGCTTTGTTCGAGTCTGCCATTCCCGAATTACCGCTCATTGGCCGTGGCAAAGTTCGTGATATTTACAATGTCGACAACGATCATTTGCTGATTGTGACGTCGGACCGCCTGTCCGCCTATGACGTGATTTTGCCAGACCCGATTCCAGGCAAAGGACAGGTGCTCACTGAGATTTCTCTATTCTGGTTTGACATGATGGCGGATGTGATCGACAACCAGCTGACGGAACTGTCGGTCGATGACGTTATCACCGATAGCGGCCTGTGCGACGTATTACGCAATCGCTCCCTCGTCGTTAAGCGCTTGCAACCGCTGCCTGTCGAGGCTGTTGTGCGTGGTTACCTGATCGGTTCAGGTTGGCGCGATTACCTCGAGACCGGCAAGACAAGTGGAATCGAGTTGCCGCCGGGAATTGAACAAGCTGCGAAACTGCCCGAGACGATGTTTGCGCCCGCGACAAAGGCCGAGGCCGGCGATCACGACGAAAACATCGGCTACGACGACGTCGTCGATATTATTGGTGAAAATCTTGCCCGACAGGTCCGCGATACTGCGATCCGAATTTACGAACGTGCCGCGAGCTTCGCACTTGAACGCGGCATTATCATTGCCGACACCAAGTTTGAATTCGGCCTGGATCAGGCGGGGCGTCTATATCTGATCGATGAAGTACTTACACCGGATTCATCACGATTCTGGCCCGTCGACCATTACAAGCCTGGCACCAGCCCGCCCAGTTTTGACAAACAATTCGTGCGCGATTATCTGGATACTCTGGACTGGGACAAAACAGCGCCAGGCCCGGACCTTCCGGCCGACTTGTTGCAGCAAACGGCGGACAAATACCGCGAAGCGCTAAAGCGAATTACCCGCGCTTAGCGAGATTGCCAGTCTGAAATGATTCGACGAAGTTCGGCGAGGCCGTCGGTCAATGCAGCCGGGCCCGGCTGCAGAATTATTGCGGACTTGACCTCATGAATCTCGCCGTCCCGAACCGCCGGTATGACGTTCCAGCCGTCACGGGCCGCTACCCGAGCCGGCCGAAACTTTTTGCCACACCAGGATCCGATGATGATGTCCGGCGCCCGGCGAATCACTTCTTGCTGGTCGGCGATGATGCGGTTCTTGCCGAGTGACTCGCAAGCCAATTCCGGAAAACAATCATCACCACCGGCTATTCCAACGAGTTCCGAGACCCAACGAATACCACTGAACAGCGGATCGTCCCATTCCTCAAAATAGACTTTGGGTCGCCGGCCAGTTGCCGCCGCATCTGCACGGACCTGGTCGATTCCCCTGGCGAGCTCATCGGCCAGCTTGCCTGCCTTTTGTTGCTCGCCAACGAGACCACCCACGGTCCGAATCATTCCGAGGATTCCGTCGACTGATCGGTGATTGAAAATGTGCACAGCGATACCGCAACGTATTAGCTCGGCGGCGATATCCGCCTGCAGGTCGGAAAAACCGAGAACAAGGTCGGGGCTTAGCTCGAGTATTTTGTCTATTTTCGCGCTGGTAAATGCCGATACTTTCGGTTTTTCCTTGCGCGCGCGAGGCGGCCGTACCGTAAATCCGGAGATTCCGACGATACGGTCCTCTGCGCCGAGACGGTACAGCGTTTCCGTTGTCTCCTCGGTCATGCAGATAATGCGCTGCGCGTAGCCATCCGTATTCACGTGCAGCATTGTGCGTCATAGCGACGACGAATATCCAGACTCTGCGCCGGCCCTGCCATGTACAATGATCCCTGGCATGTTTGATATTAATGAGAAACTTGACGCGCTTGTCTGGGGCGACGCATTAGCGAAACATGGCTTTCCGGGCCGGGCGCTTGCAACCGTGCTGCGTTACCTGTACGCCGTGTTGCGCGACGTGTTCTCCGGCCAACTGACCCTGCGCTCCATGAGTCTTGTCTACACGACATTATTGTCGGTCGTGCCGCTGCTGGCATTCAGCTTCTCGGTTCTCAAAGGCCTCGGGGTTCACAAGGAGCTCGAAACACGACTTTCATTAGTGCTGGAACCGCTGGGCGATCAAGGCGTCGAAATAACAAGCCAGCTGATGACGATCGTCAATAACGTCAACGGCACTGCTCTGGGCACAACCGCGTTGGCATTTTTTCTCTACACGGCCGTATCGATGATTCAAAAAATTGAAGAGAGCTTTAATTACGTCTGGTACGTAACGAAGCCACGCAGCTTCTCGAAACGCTTCACCGAGTATCTGTTGGTTCTGCTGATCGGGCCGCTGTTCATTGTTATCGCAATGGGATTGATCACTACGCTGCAGAACGACGACTTCGTCCAGTATCTCGTAGAAAACGCGACGATCGGACCACTATTGGCCGCCACCAGTAAACTAACGCCGTATTTTATTGTCGGCGGCTTGTTCACGTTTCTTTATATGTTCATGCCGAACACATCAGTCAATTTGAAGTCGGCACTGGTTGGCGGATTGGCCGGTGGTTTTCTGTGGGCGACTGTCGGTGTCATTTTCACGAACTTCATTGTGATCTCCGGAAACCGGGAAGCGGTTTATGCCAGCTTTGCAATCGCAATCGTTACGCTTATCTGGCTGTATTTAAACTGGCTCGTACTGCTCATTGGCTCGCAACTCGCGTTTTATCACCAAAACCCCGAATACCTGCGTGATGGTCGTCGTGAACCACATTTGTCCAATGCCATGCGCGAACGACTGGCGCTAAATATCATGTTTCTTGTGGGCACGGCCTTTCGGGATAAAGGGCAAACTGTGAAAATAGGCGATGTCAGCACCGCACTGGCAATTCCGTCGCTTGCCCTCGCGCCGATCGCTGCCGGTCTCGAAATGAACGGACTGCTGACGCTCACCGAAACCGAAGACTTACAACCCGGTAGAGATATGTCGCGAATTACCCTTAGAGACATCATGTTGGTTGTGAGAGACGAGGGTGAAACAGGCTCCCACAGTAGTCCGAAGTGGGATGCACAAGTTGAAAATCTTGGCGCGGAAATTGACAGCGCGATGGCCAGCACAGTAGGTGAGCGGACACTGTCCGATTTATTGGACGACGCGTCGTAATCTGTACGAGCTGCGCCTGCGTCGCGATCGCGGGCTGGGGCCCGCTCGTACTACGCTCCGGCGACGGTCATCTCTCCGACCAACAATGATCCGCAGCGAATGCCGCCACGCACATCCTGATCATTGCCGATCAGCGCAATGCGCTTATAAAGATCCCGCAGATTGCCAGCGATGGTTACCTCGTGAACGGGGTACTGGATTTCTCCGTTCTCGACCCACTGACCCACAATGCCGCGGGAATAATCGCCGGTTACGCTGTTCACACCCTGCCCGATCAATTCCTCGACCAGTAAGCCCGTACCCATTTCCGCCAGCAGGGCATCAAGGTCGGCCGCATTGCCCGGAACAATCAGGTTTTGCGTTCCACCGGCATTCGCCGTTGTTTTCGTTCCCAGGCGCCGCGCAGAGTAGCTGCTGAGCACGTAGTCCTGCAGCACACCGGCCGCAAAAATGTCACGGTCCCATGTCGCGACGCCTTCAGCGTCGTAGCATGTACTCGCCATCGCTTTCGGCACATGCGGGCGCTCCTGAACATTCACGAATTCCGGAAAAATCTGCTCGCCGGCCGCATTCAGCAAGAATGAAGAACGACGATACTGCGCGCCTCCCGCAATCGCACCAATTGCGTGGCCGATAAAGCCACGAGCAAGCTCGGCCGTGTAGAGCACGGGCACACGCGTTGTTTTTATTTTTCTGGCGCCGAGACGACCAACGGTGCGACGCGCGGCCGTTTCACCGATCGTGCGAACGTCCTCAAGTTCGGCGGGATCCCGGGCGCTGCTGTAGTAGTAGTCACGCTGCATGTCACCGTTCTGATCACCAAGAACGACGCAGCTGATGCTATGACTCGACTTTCTAAAACTGCCGACAAATCCGTGGCTGTTACCGTAGGCACGCAGGCCGCGATTGGTTGACACCGTCGCACCTTCGGAGTTGTTTATGCGCTTGTCACAGCCCAGTGCCGCCGCTTCGCATTCAATCGCCATCTCGATCGCGCTGGTCGCATCGATATCCCAAACATGGTCAAGATCGAGATCGTGAATCTCGGTACACATCAAATCGGCGTCTGCGAGGCCCGCATGGCTGTCTTCAGCCGTAAATGACGCGAAGGAATTCGCTTTGGCCACCGCTTCGCGAATGGCTTCGGGGCTTGTTTCGGACGTACTCGCGCTGCCTTTGCGCGAATCGCGATAGACGGTCACCCAGATACCGCGATCATTGGTGTACTCGAGACTCTCAACCTCACCAAGCCTGGCCGTCGCCGACAATCCGGTGTCGTGACTCGTTGCCACCTCGGCCTGATCGACGCCAAGCTTCAGGGCTTCGTCGAGTGCCGTTCGCACCATCACCTCAAGGGCATCCGGCGCGGGCAGGTCGCTGCTTGTAAGCTCATTCATTCAATCGTTCCAATCCTGCGTGTTAGACTTCGCCGCCATTGTCACAATGGCCACGCCGCGGAGTAGCTTAGCCGGTGACCGATTCAAAGCCCAGCAAAAGTGAAAGAAAACGCACGCAAGCCTTGCTGCAGGATTTGGGTGAGCAATTGATCGGACTGCAGGACGATATGCTCGACGGCCTGTCACTGGATGAACGACTGCGTACGGCCATTCGGGAAGCGAGGCGTATGACGTCGAACGAAGCGCGCCGGCGGCAAAAGCAGTTCATCGGCAAACTCATGCGCGACGTCGATGCGGAACCGATCAATGCTCTGTTCGCGAAACGCAAGGCGGACGACCGGCGCCAAAAGCGGGTTTTTGCCAACGCCGAACGCTGGCGAGACCGGCTACTGAAGGAAGGCCGCGAGGCGTCGCAGGCATTTGAGGCTGAAACCGACCATGCCGACCCCGAACTCGCCAATTTACTTGATGAGCTTGATCGCTGCCATAGCGATCGACTGGAAAGCACGCTACGCCGCAAACTGTTTCGCCGCATCCACGAGACACTGGCCGCAGGTGTAACAGACGGTTAGAATTTCGAAATGAACGCACAAGTTGGCATCATCATGGGCTCCCGGTCGGACTGGGACACAATGCGTCACTCAAGTGAAACGCTCGACGCGCTGGGCATTTCGCACGACGTGCAAGTTATTTCCGCACATCGCACCCCCGACCTGTTGTTCGAATACGCAGAAACTGCGATCGACCGCGGCTTGAAGGTGATTATTGCGGGTGCCGGTGGCGCTGCTCATCTGCCCGGCATGACAGCCGCCAAAACACGTGTTCCGGTTCTCGGTGTCCCTGTGGAGTCGAAGTCAATGAGCGGTCAGGACTCTCTTCTGTCCATCGTACAAATGCCCGCCGGCATTCCGGTCGGCACGACGGCCATCGGACGCGCAGGTGCGATAAACGCCGCGTTGCTCGCCGCAGCAATACTCGCAAATGACGATGCGGATGTCGCCGCAGCGCTCGATAAATATCGTCAGGATCAAACAGAGCGCGTACTGGCCGACTCTGATCCAAGGTCCTGATTTGCGTATCGGCATAATCGGCGCCGGCCAGCTTGGCCAAATGTTGAGCATCGCGGCCAAAGACCTCAAGCTTGAGTGCCGTCTTATCGAAGCCAATGACCTGGACGCCCTGTCGGGGCTCGCCAGCGACTGCGATGTCGTAAGCTATGAATTCGAAAACGTCCCGGTAGAGGCTCTGCTGGCCATCGCCGACCAGGTGCAGGTCTATCCGCCGCCCGAGGCCCTGCGCGTTGCTCAGGACCGTTTGCAGGAAAAACGCCTGTTCGAGGATGTCCAAATTCCGTTGCCGGCCTATCGCCGCATCGATTCACTGTCGGACCTGCAGGACGCGATCTCGGACCTGGGGCCGCCCGTCGTCCTCAAGACCCGACGTTTCGGCTACGACGGTAAAGGCCAGGTTGTGATTCGTAATCCAGCGGACGCTGAACCTGCCTGGGAGCAGTTGGGGAAGCACCCGCTCATTGCCGAAGTATGGGTCCCATTCGATTACGAAGTATCGGTCATTGGCGCCCGTAGTCCCGATGGCGACATTGCTATCTGGCCGCTGACACAAAACGAGCATGTCGACGGCATCCTGCGCACGTCGCGATCGCCGGTCGATTTGCCACCAATGGTCGATCGCGCCTCGAGCTACATCGATCGTTTACTTCAGCACCTGAACTACGTCGGTGTGCTTGCGCTGGAACTGTTTGTCGCCGGCGACGATCTGCTCGCAAACGAATTCGCTCCGCGCGTCCACAATTCCGGGCACTGGACGATTGAGGGAGCTGAGACAAGCCAATTCGCGAATCATCTGCTCGCCATTAGCGGCCAGGCGCTGCGAGCCACGACCTGCGCCGGGCACGCCGGGATGATAAATCTGATCGGCACGATGCCGGCGGCCGCGTCTGACATCAGCGACCCACGGGTGTCACTGCATGATTATGGAAAAACGCCTCGACCCGGACGCAAGTTGGGTCACATCACCGTCGTCGCGAAATCGGCATCGGAGCGTGACGATCTGCTCCTCAATATTAGCCAAACTGTGACTTAGTCCACCCGCCACGGAGGACGCGGGACATAGCCGATCGCCCGAAAAAGCAGGTAAACTGTTGATTCCGTCGCCGAAATAATACTCTGAACAACATCGAAATTTGGCGGCCGGCACGAATTCACTATGTCGTATGTAGAACACTTCAAGCTCAAAGAGCAGCCGTTCCGGCTGACGCCCGATCCCGACTTCGTGTACTGGAGCAAGCAGCACGCGCGCGCCAAAGCGTATATGGAATCGACGATCTGGCTGGCGGACGGATTTGTCGTCATCACCGGCGAAATCGGTTCCGGCAAGACGACGCTGCTGCAGACTTTTCTTTCCGAGCTTGGTGAAGACATCGTTTACGCGGTCGTCTCGCAGACCCAGTTGACGGCAACGCAGTTTCTGCAAGCTGTGCTAACTGAGTTCGGTTTCAAACCGTTCAAAAAGCGTAAGGTCGAGTTGCTGGACATGCTCAACATGTTTCTCATTGAGCAGTACTCCAATGGCAAAAAAGTCGTTTTAATCATCGACGAGGCACAGAATCTTTCGAAAAAAGTCCTCGAGGAAATTCGCATGCTGTCGGGCATCGAAACGCACAAGGAAAAAGTCCTGCGTATCATCCTGGCCGGCCAGCCCGAACTGAAAGAGACACTCGATTCTCCAACCCTCAAACAGCTGGTACAACGCATTCGGCTGCGCTTTCATCTCGGGCCGCTCGACAAACCCGAGTTGCACGAATACATCACGCATCGCCTGCAAGTTGCGGGTCGTGACAAGGGCGATCTCTTTGACGAGGAATGCTATGACGTCATTCACCGCTATGCTGGCGGAATACCGCGACTTGTCAATACGCTTTGCGATACGGCGCTGCTGTGCGCTTTCGCCGACGAGAAGGACGTCGTCGAAGAGGCCGATATTCGCGTGGCGATCAAGGAACTCGGCTGGAAGGAGAACGAAAGTAACACCGCTATGTTCGGTGCCGTACGCAATATTGCGATCAGCCACACTGGCGAATCGCACATTACGCAGATCGAGGTTTTGACCGACGGAGAGACCGTATCGGTGCAGTCATTTCCGCCCGGACGAATCATCGTTGGCCGCTCGCCCGACAACGAAATTTACATCAAGAGCAAATTCGTGAGCCGCCATCACGCTCAGCTGGTCAGCGACGACGAAGGTTGCGTGATCGAGGACCTGAACAGTACCAACGGCGTGTTCATCGATGAGAGGCAGATCAAGAAGCGTCGCCTCCGAAATGGCGATGTGGTGTCGCTCGGCGCACACCAGCTCATTTATACGGACTTGCGCGAGGTGGCCGCGCCGCAAAACGCGGACGACGACCTTGAGCCTTCGGACAAGGCGTCAGACACCGGAACGTGAACGTGCCGACGGTACTGCTATGCGGACCGACCTCTGCGATCGTTAATTCGCGCATCGCGTCGCTTGAGAAGCACGACGAGTCCGGCGACCAGACAGAATAATCCCACAGCGAAACAGATGGTTGGCCAATACCAGTGGCTCACGTACATCGACGCGGCCAGCGCCAGGACACCTACCAGCAGGTAAAAATAGGGCAAGCCCTCATAGATCGGTTTCGAGACCCACATATCGTCTTGTTCTAAAAGCTCCCGAGGCAAACCATTGTCCATAGCGACCGGCCGCTCGTCCAGTACCGAGCGTAGTCGCCACAACGAGAAAAAACCGGCACAAGGCCGGGTTTCATTGTATAGGAAGACTTTTACGCCTCGCCGCGCTGCTTAGTGCTTTGCGCCGCCGAAGATTCCGAGAATTCGCGAAAGTATCGATTCCGACATGCCGTCGACGTCGAGATCGGGCTCAACACCAGTGTTTTCGCCCCGCAAGCCCTGCACAAATTGCTGGGATGCCGGGTCCATGTCGTGTTCGGTTATTGTGCTTTCGTAGGCCATCGATCGAATCCTTTCGTTTGATGCGAACACCTTACCGCAACACTATGTTCAATGGCGTGAAGTGATTCTCACCCTGACACGTGAAATCCTACGAGAGAATTATGTCAAGCGACCGTAGCCTTGGCGCGATCCGCGCCTACGCCGTTCCGCCGACGGTCAACTCGTCGATCTTCAATGTTGGCTGGCCGACGCCTACCGGCACCGACTGCCCGTCTTTGCCACAAGTGCCAACACCGGAGTCAAGTTCCAGGTCATCGCCCACCATCGATATCTTCGTGAGCGCCTCGGGTCCGTCGCCAATCAGCATGGCGCCTTTGACCGGCACCGTGATCTTGCCCTTTTCGATGAGGTAGGCCTCACTTGCCGAAAACACGAACTTGCCAGACGTGATGTCGACCTGGCCGCCACCGAAATTCGGCGCGTACAAACCCTTGTCCACTGACGCGATTATTTCTTCTGAATCGTGCGGGCCGGCAAGCATGTAGGTATTGGTCATTCGCGGCATCGGTATATGCGCAAAGGATTCACGCCGGCCATTGCCCGTGGGTTCGACACCCATCAGGCGCGCATTGAGTTTGTCCTGCATGTAACCGCGCAAAACGCCTTTTTCAACGAGGACATTGTACTTTCCGGGCGTGCCCTCGTCATCGATCGCCAACGAGCCGCGGCGATTCGGAATCGTTCCATCGTCTACAATCGTGCAAAGCGGGGATGCGACCTGCAAGCCCAGCTTGCCGGAGAATGCCGACGTACCCTTGCGATTAAAATCGCCTTCCAGACCATGGCCAACCGCCTCGTGCAAAAGGATGCCCGGCCAGCCTGCGCCCAGCACAACCGGCATCGTACCTGCCGGCGCCGAGACGGCCTCCAGCTGCACCGACGCCTGCCGCACGGCCTCACGGGCGTATTCAAGCGGCAAGTTGCCATCCAGAAAGAAATCGAGGTCCGCGCGAGCGCCGCCGCCGGAATATCCCTGTTCGCGACGACCGTTCTCCTCGAGTATCACGCTCACATTAAGTCGAACGAGCGGTCGCATATCGGCGGCGAGGGTCCCGTCCGAACCAGCAACAAGGATTAAATCCTGACTACTGCTCATGCTGATGATCACTTGTTCGACTCGTTTGTCGAGATCGCGCGTCGCTGCCTCAAGTCGCGTCAGAAGCGCGGTCTTCTGCTGGTCACTGATGCTGGCGGTCGGATCAGTAAGCGGATACAGCGGCTCTGTGCTACCACGTTGCCATGCAGGCAACGCCTTGCTGGCACCCTGCCTCGCGATCGCGCGCGCCGCCTGTGCAGCATGCTCAAGCGCGGGCAACATTAGTTCATCTGAATAGGCGAAACCGGTTTTCTCGCCACTCACCGCCCGAACGCCGACACCCTGGTCGTGACTGAAGCTACCCTCGCGAATGATGCTGTCTTCCAGCGTCCAGCTTTCCTGCCGACTGACCTGGAAATAAAGATCAGCGTAGTCAATTCCGCCCTGCATGATTCTGCCCAGCGTGCGATTCAAGTGCTGCTCACCGAGCCCCACAGGCTCCAGCATGCGCGACATGACGGTCTCAATCGTATCGTTGGCGTCACTCAAGAACTCTGTCCCCTATAGCCGGCGATTGTTGAGTGCCGGAAACTCCGTGCGTAATTTTAGTTGCTTTGCCGTGTCAATGTCGGCAGCGGCGTGACCATCACCTTCGGGCAATTCAGCGAGAATCTGACCCCAGGGATCGATGATCAACGAGTGCCCGAACGTTGAACGCCCGTCCGGGTGATCGCCATACTGACCAGCTGCAATCACGTACGCAAGGTTTTCGATCGCCCGGCTGCGCAGCAGGGTATGCCAATGCGCCTTACCGGTCAGTACCGTGAACGCGGCCGGCACGGAAAACAGGCTGGCGCCGGAATCCAGCAATTGGCGATACAGTTCCGGGAAGCGAATGTCGTAGCAGATGGTCAATCCAAGTGTCCCGACAGGCGTTTCGACGACCAGGGCTTCGTCGCCAGGAAACATTGAATGCGACTCGCGGTAGCTCTGCTCACTGTCCGGAAGATCGACGTCGAACAAATGAATTTTGCGGTAGATCGCGCGATTTTCACCATGGTTGTCGAACACCACTGAGGCCCCAAAGACTCGCTCGGATGCGGGCGAAGCCAGCGGTATGCTCCCGCCAACGATCCAGAGCTTGTGTCGTCTGGCCGCGTCGCCCAAAAACGCCTGAATTGGTCCAGTGCCAGCTTGCTCCGCGTGCTGCGCCTTGTCTCGCCCACGCAGCGGCATCAACGCAAAGTTTTCGGGAAGCACAGCAAACGCGCATCCATCGGCAGCCGCATTGCCAAGCAGCCGATCCGCCTGCGCGAGATTGGCGGCGACGTCTGCACCACTGTTCATTTGAATGGCTGCAACTCGCGTCATGTGTCGTGACCCTGACTAGTCAACGCAATTTGCCAGCTGCCCGCTGGCGCCGAAAGCGGCTACATCGGATGATTTAACGGTCGGCTCGTCATATGAACCGGACACACGGTAATAAATCCGTCCCATGTCCTGCAGCGGTTTTTTGAAAATCTGTGAGAACAACAATAACGCCGCCGCAACTTGCGGACCCGCGACAACAACGCCAACAAGCGGCAGTGTGTTGCCGACTTTAGCACTAACCACTGCTGTTTGATCGTAGCTCCGATCGACGAGATTTGAGCGGCCGACGATGGCAATGTCCGCTGCCGGTCCTTCCAGAAACAGGTTGCAGGTGTACGCCGTCCCATCCTCCAATCGGAATGCCCCCTCGATTTTGTCGAAGCCGAAGCCTTTCTGAAAAACATCGCGAAAATCGAGTGACAAGCGTCGCGGCAGCGCGACGACACTCATCAGGCCAAACACCCTTCCGGCGCCCGGCTCGACCTCTTCAAGGCTACCGACGCCGAATCGCACCTGAACATCGCCATCCAGGGAATCCAGAAAATCCATGCTTGGCCCGCCAGACCAGCTGACATCGAAAAGCATGCCCATATCGTTGCTTACGATGCCGGGCTGGTAATTTAGCCGCTGCATCGTTTGCGCGACGTCGTTACTGGTCAGTGACGCCGTCACGGAACTGCGAAATCCACTGGGATCACCATCATCAACGACCCACTGTCCGCTGCTGACGACGCCAAATGTCGGATCCTGCGCAATGATGCTGTCGGTCACGAGGCCTTCGGGCGTACGGGCAACTTCCGCCTCGAGCGCGCCGAACCGTCGTTCACCGATTCCGAATTCTGCCGCCTTGATGGAGATAGCTGGCAAATCGCGCGGATCGGTCGGCGCACTTTCGGGAGTCGCATTGCCCTCCCCCACGGTATCGTCACCGGGCAGAATGAGCCGCTCCATGTCGAGAATCAGCGCGCGATCCGCTGTAAAATCGTAGGGCACAAAAACGGATCCAGAGATTTTTTCGCCCTCTACCTGTACCAGCCAGTCACGCGCGCTGCGATCCACTCGAACGTGATGGTCACGCAGACGCTGGCCGAGCAGGTAAAGATTGTCGATATCCAGTTCGATCGAGCGTATGCGCTCTGCGGCACCAATTTGCGCATCGTCATGTCGCGACAGCTTCAGCCAGTCTTCAAGTCTGAATTCCCCTGCGTGACCGCGAACGTGCAAGCCGCGAACTTCGGGCTCGCTCATCGGCGCATTTCCCAGCACCAACATGCCTCGATCAAAATCCCAGACGTCCGTTTCCCTAACGAAGGCAATGTCCCAGGAAAATTCGCCGGCGGTCCTGCCCCGACTCTCGATGCGCTGCCCTCCCGGCATGAAATTCAGCTCACCTGCAAAGCCGCGCGCCTCTGCAACCGGCTTCCTGAACGGTAACGGCAGGTCGAGGCTCATGCCCAGCAGATCTGACTGTACCCTCACACTGACCGGCGCAGGCACTTCGATATCGGCACGCGGGAAAAAGACATCCACGGTGTAGTCTGTTCGCCCCTCGAGCCGGCCGGCGAGCGGCACGCCGAGGTCTTCGATGAGCCGCTGCGCAGTGGCCGCGCCGGTGGCGTGCGCGACAACGCCAAAGTCCTCTGCATCAGGCGGTGCATTCATCAGGTCGATCGTCACAGGCTCACCCATGAATCGCCCGCCCAGCGACTCACTGCTTATCAAATCTTTCTCAATCGTAACCGCGCCACTCAACTCAGTAATCGGCGGGTTCAGCCCTTCGATTTCAATGGAACCATTGTTACTCAGGACGCGCGCGGTAAATTCGAAGGATCGCCAGTCCAGCAGCGGCACCAGGAGATCCAGCGTAAACGATGCGTCGCCCGAAACACTGACGCGATCCAGCTGGCCCCCGAAGGCAGCACCGATCGGGCTGTTCGCGCTGAAATCGCGTATCGTCTCGAGTGTTCCTGTTGAGAACGCGGCAATACTCAGGATGGGTCGTCGTAAATCGGGTATCTCTACCACGGCATCGGTCACGGCATTGCCACGATTGATTGAGTGATTTCTATCGGTATACAGGCGGGCATTTTCGACTACGACGTCCAGCTCGCTGATCTCCGCCGCCGGAAACTGCGGCAAGTATTGCAAGTGTGTATTACGCACCGATGCTTCGATCAGCATGCGCCCTTCGCCGTTGTCGAACGGGAAGTTGTCGAGCGACCCGTAAAAGCGCGTTCTGCCTCGTCTTATTTCACCCGACACGAGTGCATTCTGAAACCACGTGTACAGCTTTGGTTTGAGAATTGCTTCGGGTATGTAGCGCTTGGCGGCGCTGATGTCATTGATGCTCCAGTTGCTTGCCAGGTCGATCACCGGAGACGCATCGCCGTCGAGGACAATTTCGATATCGCTATCGCTGCTAAGAAACGAGTTACGTATGGCAATGCTGTCCGACAAAATCGTTGTGCGTTGCCCGCTGCGGCGCCAGATGACGGTACCGCTGGCCGTGTGGATGTCGACGGGTTGATCCAGCCACGCCGGCAAACTGAGCGCGACACTATCGGACTCGATTTCAAGCAGCCCGCTCGAATGATCTGCACGCAATCTGCCCGAGAAACCGCGCACGCCCGGAACCTTGCCTCTCGCAGCGTAGCCAACTCGCTCAAGTGTCGCTGTGACTGAATAGCGCGGCTCATCCGTATCGGTATCTGAAAGCGTCGCAGCGACGTTGCGAACGATGCCGTCAGGTTTAAGCTGGTCAAAAAACTGCCGACTATCTGCGTCGAACCAATCCATGAACAATTCATGGTCGGCAAGATTCACATACGAGGCACGGGCATCAAGCATGACGACCTTGCCAGTGTGATCGGTACTCGTTTCCACACGCAGCGATGCTCTCGGCCACTCACCGGCTGGCGTGCTCATGCGCAATTCGTCGGCCGCCAGCAACCAGCCATCGATATCGTTATTGACGTCGAAGCGCCCGCTGACGTCAAAGGCCGGCCCTTCGCCGAACGCCAGGTCTTCAAAATCGATGCTGGCCGTTGCGCTGACGACGCGCTCGTTCGCATACGCAAGTGCGAGATCCAGATCGCCTTGACCGGACCCGAAGCGATACCTCTCGTCGCGCACCAGCCTCGACGTGCCGGCCATATCGATATCATCCGCCTCGACCGATACATTCCAGGTGCGCTCGTCGCCAGCCAGTATCTGTATGGCGGAGACGTCAATCTGACCTCCGATATTCTCGGGGAGTTGAATATTCGCTTCGAGCGAAATGCGCAGATCATCTCGCCGCACCTGTACGCGGGAGACGTCGAAAATAGTCGGCCGATCGTCACCATGACGAATCAATAGCAATTCGATATTGACGCCAATCACGTCAACCGAACCAATGGTGCCGGGATCGGCGGGGCTGGCATTTAATAAGCCACCCGGGTCGGCCCCCTGCACCTGCCAGGAACCATTCTCGAATTGCCGCAATTCGATGCTGGTGTCACTGACGGTCACCCTGTCGACGACCAGCGTTCTGTCGATGAACAGCCGAACCAGCGAAACGCCCACGCCAACCTCGGCAGCCGCAACAAGCCGCGTCTCGCTGCCAGGACGCATCAGTTCCGCGCCGTAGAAATTCAGTTCCGGACCGTTAAGGCCCCAGCGCGCGTCCATCCCCGTGAATTCGACCTGCATGCCGATTGCGGTACTCGCCCAGCCTTTGATCTCTTCCTGATACTCGGGCAGGCGTGGCAAGAACAGGCGAAACAGGCCAACGGCGATTGCGAGCAATATCACAAAGCCTGCCGCCGCATAGGCGGCGATTTTTAACAAGCGTTGCAGGAAATTCCTCATCGTTTTACATCAACACAACATCAAACTGATCTTGCAGATAGAGCGCCTCCGATTGCAGCCGCACTGACTTGCCGGTTTGCTCCACAAGGTCGGCCAAGCTCGTCGCCTGTTCGTCCAGAAGCAACTCGATGACATCCTGGTGGGCGAGCACCAGCACCTCATCGAAATCGAATTGCCTCGCCTGCCTGATTATCTCGCGAAACACTTCGAAACATACGGTTTCCGCGGTCATGACGAATCCGCGTCCTTCACACACTGGGCAGTCCTCGCAAAGAATATGTTGCAAGCTCTCGCGCGTGCGCTTGCGTGTCATCTCGACCAGGCCCAACGGTGATACGGGCGTGATCTGATGGCGCGCATGGTCGCGCGCCATTGCGTCTTCCAGTGCTCGCAAGACGCTATCGCGATGCTCAGGCTCGCCCATGTCTATGAAGTCAACGATAATGATGCCGCCCAGATTTCGCAGGCGCAGTTGCCTCGCAATCGCAACGGCCGCCTCAAGATTCGTTCGATAAATCGTCTCCTCAAGATTGCGATGGCCGACGTAGCCACCAGTATTGACGTCGATCGTGGTCATTGCCTCGGTCTGGTCGAAAATGACATGGCCGCCGGACTTAAGCGGAATATTCCGATCCAGTGCTTTCTGGATCTCATCTTCGATGCCGTGCAGGTCGAAAATCGGTCGGCGACGCTTATAGTGTTCCAGCTTCGACACAAGCTCAGGCAGGAAGGTTACTGCGAACTCGATCATGGCATCGAAGTCCTTTTCACTATCGACGAGAATCTGTTCGACGTCGCCCGTCACGAGATCCCTCATGACGCGCAATGGCAACGACAGATCTTCGTGAATGAGTTCTTTTAGCCCTTTCTTGCTGCACCGTTGCTGAACGACTTCCCACAGGCGCACAAGATATTTGAGATCGGCGTCCAACGCCTCGCCATCGCCTCCCTCAGCCACTGTACGGACAATGGCGCCGCACTCGAGGCCATGTTCTTCAAGAAGACCCTCTACCAATCCACGCAGGCGCTCGCGCTCCTCCTCGTCCTCAATGCGCGCGGAGACTCCGACGCCCTCGCTGCGCGGCAACAGAACGAGGTGCCGGGCCGGCAAGGTGATGAAGGTCGTCAGGCGAGCGCCTTTGTTTCCCAAAGGATCTTTCGCTACCTGTACGAGCAATTCGTCTCCTTCCTTGACGAGTTCTCGAATGCCCGCTTGTGTATCCTCGGAAATGTCCGACGCGTGCAGAAACGCTGTGCGCTCAAGGCCAATGTCAATAAACGCGGCCTGCATTCCCGGCAGGACGCGCGACGCGCGACCCTTATAGATATTGCTGATCAGACCGCGCTTCGCGGCCCGCTCCACGAAGACCTCCTGCAACACGCCGTTTTCCAGCAGCGCGGCGCGCACCTCGCTGGGCGTAACATTGATCAATATCTCTTCTTTGGTCGATTCGTCGCTCATGAGCCACTCACGGGTTTCGGCAAATCTGCCGACAGTATTGCTGCCGACAGTACCTCGAGGCCAGCCTCGTGCAGCATGCGGGCCGTCTCGAAAACGGGCAAACCGACAACACCGGTGTAACTGCCCATAATAGCCTCGACGAACACGCCGCCGCGCCCTTGAATTGCGTAGGCGCCGGCCTTGTCCTCCGGTTCACCACTCTGCCAGTAGCGGCGCGCTTCGTCTGTACTGATTTCTCGAAAGCGAACATCCGTGACAGAAAGGATCGTGTTCAGGCCCATGACGCTGGCAACGGCGACGCCGGTCATTACCTGGTGGGTTTGCCCGGAGAGCCTCGATAACATCCGAAGTGCGTCATCGGCATCGGCCGGCTTCCCAAAAATCTCGTCGCCCAGCACAACCGCCGTGTCCGCGCCGATAATGACTTGCTCTTCTTGCAGGGCAATGGCCGTCGCTTTTGATGCCGCCAGCCTGACGACCATCTCGGAGGCTGCTTCGCCTTGTTGCAGCGTTTCGTCCACGGCAGCTGTTTGGACTGTGAAAACGAGACCCATCGCGTCGAGTATTTCCCGCCGACGTGGCGACGATGAAGCCAATATCAGTGACGGCTTTGTCATGGGAATCCTGTGGCGTCAGGCTCGGTGGTAAGGGTGGCCGTTTTGCAGCGACCACGCACGATACAGGGCCTCGGCCAAGAAGACGCGCGCCAGTCCATGTGGCAGCGTTAGCTCGGACAACGCCCAGATGAAATCGGCGCGCTCCCTGCAAGCCGCAGATACGCCATCCGGCCCGCCGATGATGAGGCTCAGGTTGCGGCCGTCCGACTGCCAGTCGGACAGCCGTGACGCTAGTTTTTTGCTGTTCAATTGGGTGCCTTGTTCGTCGAGCAACACGACCTGCTCGTCAGGCGCCAGTTTCGCGAGTAGCAGGTCGCCTTCGGTCTCGATGGCTCGCGTCGCAGGCTGGCCCTTGGCACGCTTTGCAGTACCTACCGTGTCGAGACAAAAGCGCCACTCGCGTGGGAACCGTCCCGTATAGGTATTGAAAGCCTCGTCGACCCAAGCCGGTTGCCGGTCGCCGACGGCCAGAAGCCGGATGTGCACGGACTACCTGTCAGTTGCCGCCGCACCGGTAATAGCACCGAGCGACCACAGCTTCTCCAGATTATAGAATTCACGCACTTTCGGCAGCATGACATGAACGAGCACATCGTCGAGGTCGAGCAGGACCCACTCGCCCCCGTCTTCTCCCTCAACACCGATGGGCTTGTTCCCTTCTTCCTGCGCCTTTTCGGCGATGTTGTCGGCCAATGATTTCACGTGTCGGTTCGATGTCCCGCTCGCGACGATCATGTAATCGGTGACGCTGGTCATGTCTCGAACATCCAGCTTGACGATGTCGTTCGCTTTGCCATCGTCCAGCGCGTCAACAATGAAATTGCTCAGCTGTTTGCTGTTCATGCGTGCTTCTCTATAGTCATAAATGAATCGTCTCCTGCAAATTCACCCGCATGTCGGGCTCCATCAAAAAATTCAATTTTCGAGTTCTCCGTAGCACTTCGATGTCGCAATAACGTCGCGGACGGCATCGGGCATTAGAAAGCGCGGATCACGGCCCGCCTCGACCAATTCGCGAATTTCGGTCGACGAAATCTCGAGTTGGGTTACTGCATGAATGTGAACACGGCCTTGCGCGTATTCGTGCAAATCATCGATCCGATGCGTGCCGCAATCGCTCAACATGTCACCCAGCGGACCAATGTCCGGCGCGCGCCAGCCTGGCCGATGAGCAACGATAATGTGTGCAACATCCAGTAGTTCGCGCCAGCGATGCCAGCGCGGCAAGCCCAGAAATGCGTCCATACCCAGTATGAGACCCAGTGACCGCTGCGAAAATTCCTCACGAAGCGTTTTTAATGTGTCGATTGAGTATGAAGGGCCATCGCGCTGCAATTCGCGATCGTCGACGATGAAGCCCGATTGACCGTCAACCGCGACCTGAACCATTTCCAGGCGCTGGGTCGCATTGGCATAGGTCTCGCCGCGGTGCGGCGGATCACCACAGGGAATAAATCGAACCTCTTCGAAGCGCAGGGCCTGCAGCATCTCAAAGGCGGTCCTGAGATGCCCGTAGTGAATGGGATCGAAAGTGCCGCCGAAAACGCCGATAGGCCTCATGCTGCCCTTCTGCCGCCAAGCGACAAGCCAAGCACAATGTCGGCGCAAAGGTGCCAGGGATCGCCCGCGGCCTGACCCTTGGCTGCCGCATCCGCACGGCCGATCGCTTTGAGCAAACGCAACAGTTCCATGTGCTGATGTCGACCGATGCAAACACGAACCATCGCCTGGCGATTGCTCCAAACGCGTTGCTTTTGCATCGCGGCACCCAGGTCAACATTATTCCGAACAGAATCCGACAGCAGTGCCAGCACCCGCAGCTCCTGCGTTAACGCCCAGGTCATCATGACGGGCTCAACGCCTTCTCCGCGCAGGCCATTGAGAATTTTCATTGCGCGTTTCGCATCGCCGCCCACTGCCGCGTCAATGAGTTTGTAAACGTCGTAGCGACTGTTGTTGGCAACCGCGTTAGCGACATCCTCTCCTGTTACTGCGCCTTCGCCGAGAATAATGCGCAGTTTCTCTATTTCCTGATTTGCCGCCAGAAGATTGCCCTCGACTCGATCGGCGATCATCCTCACGGCATCGCGGTCCGGTTTCAGTCCGGCATCTCGCATACGCGTGGAGATCCAGCGCGGCAATTCACGCAAATCAACGTCCCAAATCGGTAAATGATCACCGCTCGCGCTTAGCATCTTCACCCATTTCGAATTTTTATTGCTTTTGTTGAGCCTGGGCGCAATAACAATCAGCAGGAATTCCGGACTCAAGTTATCGACAAACTCGCAAAGTGCGGCGCTGCCTTCGCGACCGGGCTTTCCGGTCGGCAAACGCACTTCGATGATGCGTTTATCGGCGAAAAGGGACCTGTTCGATGCGGCCGCCGCCAGCTGCGACCAATTGAAGTTCGGCAGCGCAACAAACGACTCCCGCGTCTCGAACCCCTGTTCACGCGCCGCAGAGCGAATTTTGTCCAGCGCCTCCTCGACGAGCAGATGCTCGTCGCCAGAGACCAGGTAGCAGGGTGCCAGGTTGTTTTGCAGTTGGGATGAAAGCTTCTCGGCGTGGAGTTTCAACGCGTCTCCGTCATTCGAGTTGTTCCAGACCAATCGACTCACCTTCAAGCAAGACCGGGATGCCGTTAGCAATAGGGTAAAGCAGCTTGTCGTCGTCCGTGACGAGCGCTTCCGAGAGGGGTTCGGCGAGTAATTCGCCATCCCGATTGCTTACTTTACCGGCCTGAATGGCCGTATTGACCCGCCCAAGCATCTCGCGTCTGGCGAGAGACAGGCCTTTGTGCGTCACCGGGCAACGCAGGAGATTCAACAGGCGTTTTTCCATAGAATTCGTAGCTCGATAACACCACGTAGATGCGCTTATTACAAGCGCTTCAGAGCGTTTGCCAACTCCCGGTTTCCGCATTGCTCGGCCGCCTCGATGGCGGCGGGCAGATCCTCGGCACGCGGCCGGAATGTCTCATCGACCAAGCGACAGCGCAGTATGAGCTTGCAGACCTTGATCGCCTCGTTCTGCGCCAACAGACGTGACAAATATCGCCGCGCATAGAAAAGTGCATGCCGCGACTCTTCCCAATTCATCATTCGAGCGTAAAACCACTCCCAGGCCGTATCCGGGTCCGGGTCCGTTTGCAGCCACTTATAAATGTGCTCCAAACCGCCCTCTCGATTTCCGCGGCTCGCCAACCCGTAAGCGTGATTCAGGTTGAACGTACGTTCCTTTTCCAGGTCGGTGATTTGTTTATCGACATCTGGTTCCACAGGGTCCTCGATATACACGTCTTCGATGAGCTTTTTCTTGCGTATCACAGCGCCCGTGACGGCGTAAAATGCGAACACCAGGTACAGGATCGCCAATGAGTGCATCCAGCTCGGTAGAACGCTGCCAAGCAGTACAAAAACGAATAGCACAGCCAGCAAGGTAAGCGACGCCCACCCGTAGCCCGGCCAACTTTCGCGGACGAGTGTCGTCAGGGCGACTGGATTGAGACTCTGCAGCGGCGACTGGGTAATGATCAGGACTGCCATCATCGCCGGAACGATCGCGACGGCCAGTAATATAAATAGCGCGACAACGTTGTCTCCGTAATTATCGCCAATAAAATGCGCGCTCCAGATGAAAAATGCGGCAGGCACGGCCGGAAACAATGTCCAGCCGTTCCCGATCAGCGAAAAGTATTCAATTCCCGGTGGATCAGCCTCAATGCCACGCGCTCGCGCCTGTGCCAGCAATATCAGATAGCGAAACAGCGCCGGCACGACCATGGTCGCGAGCCAGATACCCAACAAACTGGCGATCACGATGAGCTGTCCGAGCAAATAGAATGTAATGAGGGCAAGCCCCGTACCCGCCGAGCGCGCCGGAAACGTCAATTCTCGAAAATAATCAGCGAAGCTCATTGTCGTCCTCGTCAGGCTCTTCTCCCGCAACCGGGTCGTAACCTGACCCGCCCCACGGGTGGCAGCGTGCGATGCGCCTGACGGCCATTGCGCTGCCTCGAAATGCGCCGTTCTTGCGCAGTGCTTCGATCGCGTACGCCGAACAGCTCGGCGAGAAACGACAGTTGGCACCCAACAGCGGTGAGATGGCAAAACGGTAGAACTGCACCAGCAGTAACAGCGGCCATGCCAGCAGTCGACCCAATGCTGTTGGCATTACGCGGCCTCTGCTGCCTCGGCAGCAAAATGGTGAATGGCTTTCAGCATTGAGTGCAGGCCGGTGCTTCGCGTGGGGCTCAGGTGCGCCTCGAGATTAAGCGCCGAAATGAATTCCGCCGGCGTTTCGAGAATGTCGCGCGGCCGCTTACCGGAATAAATGCGCAGCAATACGGCGATCAGGCCCGAGACAATGGCCGCATCGCTGATCGCCTGAAACTCCAGCTTGCCGTCATGACTGTTGGCGACGAACCACACCTGTGACTGGCAACCGCGAATCTTGTTGGCGTCGATGCGATATTCGTCCGGAAATTCGGGCAAGCGCCGGCCGAGATCGATTAAATACTGGTAGCGGTCCATCCAGTCGTCGAAAAACTGAAACTCCTCGATAAGTTCCTGTTGCGCAGCTTGAACGTCACTCGTCATAGTGAATCAATCAGGATCGACGCCAGATCGTGCCATCCCGGCCGTCCTCTATTTGTACCCCCGCCCCGGCCAGTTGATCGCGAATACGGTCCGCGGCTTCGAAGTTGCGATCGGACTTTGCTTGCCGGCGTTGCTCGATAAGAGCCTCGATTTCGTCTGTGGACATCTCGCCCTCGGCTTCGCCGGCGAACCAGGTTTCCGGGTCCGTTTGCAGCAAGCCGATCAAATCGCCGCAAGCGTAAACCATTGCAGCCAGACGCTGTTTTTCCGCGACGTCCTCGGTCTTGTTCAGCTCTTTCGCCAGGCCAAACAATTCAGCCATCGCTTTCGGTGAATTGAGATCATCTTCAAGTGCGGCGACCAGCGATTTGGGTACCTCTGCCGAGGCACGGGCGCTATCGTCGACCTCAACTCCTCGCAACGCGCCGTACAGCCGATCAAGCATCCGCCGTGCCGATTCGATGGTTTCTGCGGACCAATCCAGCGGTTGGCGGTAGTGCGCCGACAACAATGCAAGTCGCAGAACTTCACCCGGGACCTCGGTAATGAGGTCGTGCACCAGAAGTACATTGCCAAGCGATTTTGACATCTTCTCCTTATCCATGCTGAGAAAGCCGTTGTGCAACCAGTAGCGTGCGAATACTTTTCCGTCGTGCGCGCAGGTTGACTGTGCCATCTCATTTTCGTGATGTGGAAAGACGAGATCCTGCCCGCCGGCATGAATATCGATCGTCGTGCCAAGATGCTTGGCCGCCATGGCCGAGCACTCGATGTGCCAACCCGGGCGTCCCCGGCCCCAGGGCGAATCCCAGCCAGGCAAATCCTCTGTGGACGGCTTCCAAAGTACGAAATCCTGCGCCGCTTTCTTGTAAGGCGCGACTTCGACGCGCGCGCCTGCAATCATCTCACGAAGATCGCGCTTGGAGAGACTGCCGTATTCAGCATGCGAATCGACGTTGAACAGTACATGACCATCTGCTTCGTAGGCATTACCCTTTTCGAGTAGCAACTCGATCATCGCGATCATTTCGCCAATGTGATCGGTTGCACAGGGTTCGATATCGGGCGGCAACACTCCCAGCGCCCCCATGTCATCGTTGTAGGCTGTTTTGAAACGCTCTGTTATTTCACCGATGGACTTGCCGGTCTCAATCGACGCCGCGTTTATTTTGTCGTCGACGTCCGTGAAGTTGCGGGCGAAGGTCACCGAGAAGCTCCGCCGCAGGACTCGCACCAGCAAGTCGAACACGACGGCCGGGCGTGCATTGCCAATATGCGCATAGTTGTACACCGTCGGCCCACACAGGTACATCGTTACCTTGCCCGGCTCGAGCGGTTCGAAGGCAACTTTTTTGGCGCGCCTGGTGTCGTGTAGCTTGATCGTCATGATGTTCCGTCGTCGACCCGAGTCGAAAAGCGGTCAATGATACCAATATTGCGGGCGATTCCTACGGTCCGGCTTTGCGCTGCGTTTGGCGACGTTTCACAGCGGCGGGTTGCGGATCCCGTGCCGACATCGCTTGCACCTGGCAGGTGTATTCAATCGTGCCGATCAGCCAAAACAAGTATCCGATCAGCTCGATAAATTCTTCGACCGCGAGTTTGACAACGCGCTGATAGTTTTCGCCCATGATGGCCTGCCAGAGCGGCTCGTGGCCGACGAGGCGAACGAATACGAACAGGATGACGGCGCCGGCGAACAGCAAGACCAAACCCGGCGACGGCCACAAACGGCCAAGGGCGATATTGAGACGCTTACGCTGGCGATAGGTGTAAACAATGACGAGCGCGCCCGCGATCACGATGAGAACCTGCCACAGATTGTCAATGAGATAGCGATCAAAAAAATAATCGAGCTCGCGAATCGTAAACGCGAGCGCCAGGCCGCCGAACGGGAATGCGACCGGTCGTTGCGAAACGAAATTCGTCGCCACCCAGCCCATCAACAAACCGCACACGATCAGAATTAACGGTTGAATCATTTCAATAGGCGAGAATTCGCTGGTGCCGAGAAGATCGGCCTCGTCGATGAATACCTGCAGCCGCAGACTGCCCGGGTAGGCGATCTCAAGCTGGGTGAGCATCGCCGTGATGACCACGACGAGGAGAAAGTACAGCAGGTACCGAATCCAGGCCATGGCTCACTATACACCGAGGCTTATTGGCGCAATCGAAAGCGCACACAGGAAGACTCGTCAATGAGCTCCTGTGCAATCAGCCACGCCCGCGCATCGTCAGCGTCTTCTTCGAACCAGCGGCGAGTTGCGCCCAGCCGGAAGCTGTACCCCCAGCTATCCATGTCCTGCATTAGCCGTACGCGCCCGACCTTGTCAATGTGATCCGCGAGCAGAATTTGCAGGTAACAGACCGCAGCCTCCTCAAGATCGCCGCCTCCCGCGTCTTTGTCGAGACTTTCCCGACGTTCTGGTGACATACAAATTACATGGCAGGTCTCGTGCAGCAGTGAATGTATGGGCGTGTCGCTGCGCACATAAACGCATTTTGCGATGATCCCGGCTTCGGACTCACCCCAGAAACTCCCCCTGATCTTCTCATCGCCCTCCTGAATTTCAAGACCTAGCTGGAATTGTTCGAGTAATGCCCGTAATGAGTCGACCGCGACGTCGGAAACTTTGAGCACAGCGCTCATTGCGCAAACTACTGCACGGAGATTTGCTTGAGAACGATGCGCACAAGATCCTCTACGATCGCATTGCGCATTAGCTCTTCTTCTTTCGCTTTGCCGAGGACCAGCCTCTCGTCATAGGTATAATCGCGCGTGACGGTCATGTCCTGCACTTCGAGAAGCGACACATCGCCACTCTGAAGACCGTATTGAATCGTGTAAAAAACCTCATATTCGGTAGGCACGTTGCGCGCCGACACCGACAACACGCGCTGACCGGTGTTGTCGTGATAAATAATGAACACGGCCGTCGCATCATCTATTGAGTCAACGATATTGACGCCCGCCGCCTGCAATTCAGTGCGCAATGCCCTGTAGAAGAGGCTGAATGTATCAACGCTCTGAATATAGGTGCGCTGCATGCCCTCTGGCACCGTAAAGGCACCGGGCATTTGGAAGCCACAGCCGCTGATGCTAAGAGCAGCCAGCACGGAGCATGTCGTGAGTCTAAACA
>Ga0255057_10000340_pt1 | contig 26576 bp, 23 predicted proteins | sample Cases_109_6_MG_FD_189022 | JGI IMG/M metagenome (GOLD analysis project Ga0255057, IMG submission 189022) | Seawater microbial communities from Amundsen Gulf, Northwest Territories, Canada - Cases_109_6 | ecosystem: Environmental > Aquatic > Marine > Gulf | place: Canada: Northwest Territories... | reverse complement strand
GCGGGCGCGGTGTCGGGCTTGACGTGGTCAATGCCGACATCAAGCAGTTCGGAGGAACGCTCGATATAGCGTCGCGACCGGGGCGGGGTTGCATGTTCACCATACGCCTGCCCTTGGTGCTCGCCGTCAACCAGGCGTTACTGGTCGTGGTGGACGACGAAAACTTCGCGCTGCCGATTTCCAATGTCGCCGGCGTAGTGCGTGTCTCCCGGGAGAACCTGCGGCGCCTGGAGGCCGAGCAGGCGCCGTCATTCGAGTATGCCGGCTCTCGCTACCGGTTTGCCCATCTCGGCACCATGCTCGAGTTCGGCGAGCCGAACTACGACCAGTCCCGTCAGCCGTACCCGGTCGTGCTGGTGCATGCCGGTGAGCACCGCATGGCATTTCTGGTGGAGAGTCTCACCGGTCGCCACGATATTGTGGTCAAGCCTCTGGGCCCGCAGCTGTCCGGGATCCAGTGGTTGAGTGGCGCCACCGTTTTAGGCGACGGGCGCGTCGCGATGATCCTCGACGTACCCGCACTCTTGCGCCGCGCCGCCTCTTTGCACGGAGTCGCGCGCGACCGAAGCACCTTCGGTCAACAGACGGTGTCGGCCGAGGATGTCGCGATCGTGATGGTGGTCGACGATTCCATCACTGTGCGCCAGGTCACCCAGCGGCTGTTGAATCGAAACGGTATCGATGTGTTCACCGCCAAGGATGGCGTCGAGGCCCTGGCACTGCTGAAACAACGGCGACCGGATCTGATGCTGCTCGATATCGAGATGCCGCGCATGGATGGATTCGAGCTGGCCGCGACCATTCGCAAGGACGACGATTTCAAGGATCTCCCGATCATCATGATTACGTCGCGCACGGGCAAGAAACATAGCGATCACGCGACCCGGATCGGCGTCAGCCGCTACCTGGGCAAGCCCTATCATGAAGGCGAGTTGCTGGAGAACATCAACTCGCTGCTCGGGAGAACGTGAGTTGGAGCAGGATGAATGCATGGTCCGGTGCTTGGCACTACCCATTGCCGGTGAGCAGATCCTGGTTCCCAATGCCGTGGTGGCGGAGGTGGTCGCCGCGGACACCGTCTCCCCGATCAGTGGCGATCCGGAGTGGTTGCTTGGCACTCTCACCTGGCGGGGCTCGGTGCTGCCACTCGTGTGCATGGAGGCGGCGGTAGGCGGTACCAGGCTCGAGGCGGGCGCCCGCTCCAAGATCGTGATCCTGAAAGCCTTGTCCGCGGGTGAGCCGCGGATGAATTTCGCTGTTCTGGTGCAGGGGATCCCCCACCAGGTGCTCGCGACGGATCACACGGTGACACTGGAATCACCAATAAACAATGGGCGGCCGTTCGTGGCGGCGGACCTGCAGGTGGAGGGCGAGCAGGCCTTCATTCCGAATCTGGACGCCGTTGAAAAGGCGCTCATGGATGTCGTCGACCGGTGGCAGGTCACCGGTTAGACTATTCAAATTGACCGTGATCGGAGCGAATCCGGCGTTGCACACGATCGTGGTGAGCCTGTGCAAGCGCTATCGTTGGCGTGATGGCTGGTTGCGACCGCTGTCTGACGAAGAAAAATAAATGGGATCGTTCGGGGGGAAGAAGAGTTCCCGGCCCGTTGTTGTAGAGGATTTGAAGACGGTTTTGCACGAGTACATTCCGGAGATGCAGCTCCACTAACTGCCCCGACGGATATGAGGAAAAGCAAAAAGCATGGCCATCAATAAGATACTCGTCGTCGACGACGTTGCCACCGATCGGATGTACCTGCGCGAGATATTGACCGATGCGGGCTACCAGGTCATCACCGCTGCCTCGGGAAAGGAGGCTCTGAATCTCGCCAGCAGCGACAAGCCAGATTTGATATTTCTGGACATCGTCATGGATGATATGGACGGTTACCAGGCCTGCAGGAAGCTGACGAGCGGCGAGGCCACGAAACACATACCAGTGGTTATGGTCAGCGCGAACAAGCAGAAAGTCGATAAGCTCTGGGCTCAGAAGCAGGGAGCCCGCGCCTATGTCACGAAGCCGTATACGAACGACGACATCACCAATCAGATACAAAAGTTTCGATAAGTGGCTACCGAACTACTCAGTCCGACGGTAGCGCTGACACGCTACTTCGTAACACCGGATCAGGAACACGGCCTGTCCGGGATGGCGGATGGTTCGGCGCAGGCTCAGCGTTACGGTTTCCGAATCGGAGCGTGCCGGTTTGTGCACGACGTTTCCCTCAAGGTGGAGCTCATCGAGCTTCCACACTGCTACGATTTGCCGAACTCCAGCGTATGGTTTCGCGGGCTGGTGAATTTACGCGGAAACCTCGTGCCCGCTCTCGATCTCAAGAGCCTGTTGGGTGGCGGTGGTCCGGTCGGTGACAGGCAGATGCTCCTCGTGATTGGCAGCGGTAAAAGAGCTGCCGCGCTGGTCATCGACGGCACACCGGACCACATCAGCATCGACGCAGGCAGTCGTGTCGCGCAGCCCCAACACGTCCCCGAGATTCTCCAGGACCACTTGCGGGGGGCGTATGAGTATGCCGGTGAAATCTGGTATCAGGCTGATTATGAGGGCTTGTTCGAATCCTTGGCCCAGCGTACCGCTGAATAACAGAACAACCACGTGGGGATACTCGCGAGATGAATGTCTTCCAACGATGGGACCTGGGACCAGGTGGTCGACTCGACCGATTTCGAGGCGCGTGCCTGATGATTGTCCTCGCCACGCTGGCACCCGCCGCCGGTGCCCAGCAGGATATAGGCGAATCGGAGCTCGAAGATCTCTTGCGGGTGAAGATACGCACGGTACAGCACATGGCTCTCAATCCGCTTCTCATCCGGGCAGTGAGGCAGCAGAATGCATCTGGCCTGACTCCGGAGGAGATTGGCCGCCGGGACGAGGCCTGGCGCGCCACCAAGGAGCTGACGCCCTTCAAGCTCTCGCTGCAGACATCAGCCGCCGGGGGCTTTCTCAGGGCGCAGGTCCAGAGGAGCACGTCGTTCAACGAGGCTTTTCTTACGGACAATCAGGGCGCGAATGTCGCCGCCTTTCCGGCCACCAGTGATTACTGGCAGGGCGACGAAGATAAGTGGAGCAACTCCTTCAATGGCGGCAACGGCCGGATTTTCGTAGGAGCGCTGGAACTCGACGAGAGCACTAATACAGTTGCCGCGCAAGTGTCGGCCCCGGTACTGGACCGAGGCAAGACCATTGGCGTTCTGGTAGTTGGCGTCACGATCAATTACCTGCAGACGAAACGGCAGTAACTTTCGAGGAAAGCACTACAAGGTAGATACATGTGAACAAACTATTCAGCAAATTGAGAATTGGACCTCGATTGATCTTCCTGATCACCGTGCAGGCGATCATTTTGTTGACCATTGGCTTTACGGCGCTCGCCGGATTGACCTTCGCATCGCGCTCTACGGATCTGTTGAACCGATACGTCACCGAAGGCACGAGGCTCAGTTACCTGGCGGACACGATTCAGGGTGAGCTACTCGCCACCGTGCATCGCGTGAATACGGGAGCCATGATCTGGGAAGAGGGGCGGAAGAATCTCGCCTTTGCCAACCAGCAGTTCGAAGAGGACTGGAGAACGTACACTGCTGCCTTGAGCCCCGACGAGGCGGAGTTCATCGAGGACGTGCTGGCACCCGGACTCGCCGGTGTGCGATCGTCCTTCGTCGAATTGGAGCGCTTGTTCAGAAACGAGAATCCCACCAATCTCTCCCTTTTCGTCATTAATGGTCTGGATGAGTTCGTGCAGCCGTTTCTAAACGCCTTGCTCGCGAGCTCCTCCGAGCGCCAACTTGCATCTGAGCAGACCTTCGCCGAATCATTGAAGACTAACAATTTATTCTTCTACGCGAGTCTCGCCGTCATAGTTGTTGGCGTAATCCTGGCCGGTGTAATCGGGTACTTAATCTATCGTTCCATCGGCGACCCGATCGAGCGCATCTCCAACACCGTGCATAGCGTAGCGGAAGGTGACTATGGTGTGCGTGCCGGACTCACCGGCAGTGACGAGTTCGCCCGTCTCGGCACGGCCCTCGACGAGCTCCTGCAGGACAAGGTCACGATGTTGGTCGACGCTGAAGAAGAGAACGAACGCCTCAACGAGTCGGTTCTCAGGCTTCTAGAGGCCGTTGCCAGGCTCAGCGAGCGCGACCTGACAGTGACGGTACCGGTATCCGCCGACGTCACCGGACCGGTCGCCGACGCCATCAATCAAATGGCCGAGGAAACCGGTCGGGTGCTGAGGCGAGTATCGCGTATCGCAAGCCAGGTGGGAGCTTCGTGCGCCACGGTGAACAAGAAGGCCGAGATCGTCAACGCCACCGCCCACGCCCAGCAGATCGAGGCGGAGAAAACCGCTAGTGAGCTGGCGAGAGCATCCAATACGCTGGTGAATATCGCGAAGGTCGCCCGCGCCAGCAACGAAGCCGCCCAGCTCACCACGGAAACGACCCAGTCCGCCATGACTACCGTGACCGGGACGCTCGAGAGCATGAATGAAATCCGCGAGGCGATTCAGGAGACCGGGAAACGCATCAAGCGGCTCGGAGAGCGTTCTCAGGAGATCACTGCCATCGTCGATATCATCAACACCATCGCCGAACGCACTCACGTGCTGGCATTGAACGCCGGTATGCAGGCCGCCGCAGCCGGCGAGGCGGGACGCGGTTTCGCAGTGGTCGCGGACGAAGTGCAGCGGCTCGCCGAAAGCTCACGCGAGGCCACTGCGCAGATCGCGAGCCTCGTGAAAAATATCCAGGTGGATACCAACGACACAATCGTAACCATGGACCGTACCATCAGCCAAGTGGTCGCCGGCTCGCGGATGGCGGAATCGGCGGGCCAGCAGATGATCGCCAGCCAGAAGACCACCGCCTCCCTGGTGCGCTCCGTTGGCGAGATCGCGGCCAGCTCCGAGCAGCAGGCACGCATCAGTAACCAGTTGCGGGAACGTGCAAGCAGCATGCTGTCGCAGACCCAGGAGACTTCCAAGGAGCTCGTGGAGCAGCTCACACAGACGAAAAATCTTGTGCAGTACGCGAGAATGCTCGTTCAATCGGTACGCGTGTTCAAACTTCCCACCGAGGCGAGAGGCTGATCGACGTTCGTCGATGGACAGTCTCCGCCGCTGCGGGTAGCACGTCGAGGCCATGGCGGACAAGGGCGTAGTCGACGCGCTGTGCGCGGAACTCCGGGAGGGCGAATCGGAGCTTGCCGATGCCCTGTCGGGAATCGTCACGCCCGACGCTGCTGAATCCGACGTCGCCGGTCATATTCAGCGCTACGCGGGCTATCTGCGCCGTTTCGCCAACGCGGCCGAAATGCTCGATCTGCCGGCGGTCAAGGAGCTGGCAGGCTTCTTTGAATCGAATGCGCTGGCGCTCGCCGAGTTAACTTCGGAGGATCGCGGACACGTCGAACGCCGGAGCCTGTTCGCCGAGTGGCCGCAGTTGCTCGGCGGCTTTCTCGCCAAGCCCGACGATGCCTCGACTCTGCGTCGACTGATGCTGCAGACACAGGACCCGGCCTGGCCGACGCCCATGGATGAGGAGCAGGCACAGGATCTCGCCGAAAGGTTGCTGAGCGAGGTTCTGACGGGCGATGGGTCACAACCGGACGCGGGATCCTCGGGCGACGTGCCACCGTCTGCCGCCGCCGACGAGGATGATGTGCGATTGAGTTTTACCGATGACATCAATCCCCAGCTCGTGAACGCTTTCCTGCACGAGGCGCCGCAGCACATCAATCGCCTGTCCCGGTGTGTGCAGCGCATCGTCGGCAACCAGGCCGGCCTCGAGGACATCAGTCAGGCCCAGCGTGTCGCGCATACCATCAAGGGATCCGCGAACATTACCGGTGTCGCCGGCATCGCAAACCTCACCCATCGCATGGAAGACATTCTCGAATTCTTCGCCAACCATGAACGGCTTCCGCCAGCGGGACTCGCTGACACACTTCTCGATGCCAGCGACTGTCTGGAGGTGATGGTGGAGCATCTTCTCGGAATGGGCGCGCCTCCGGCGCAGTCGTTGGGCGTGCTGCGCAGGCTCATCGACTGGGCCGGGCGAATTGAACGTGGCGAGCCCATCGATCTACCCGACTCGGATTCCGTAGAGATACCGAATCCCGCCGATCTCACTTCGCACACCGTAAAGCTGCCGGCTTCCGCCAAGCCCACCCCGTCGATGGAATCGCAGGTGACGGTGACTCCCAAAGCCGGATCCGTGCCCAGCGTGTCGATTCCCGCGGCGATCATGCGGACGGCGCCTGCCCAGGCGAGCGCCGGAGCCGAAACGGCCGCACTTCGCGTCCCCATCGACACCATCGACGACCTGCTGCGCCTGGCCGGCGAGCTGGCAACCTCCGTCGTCCAGATTCAGGGCCGCCAGCAGCAAAGCCTCATCCAGGCGGCGGCGCTGGCCGAGCAGAACGCGCTCGTGCAGCAACGCCTGGCGGCTCTGCAGGATTTAGTGCAGCTGCGTGGCGTACCGTCTGCGCGCCGTGCGTTGCTCGCGGTTGCGGGCGTCGATGAGGAAGAGTTCGACCCGCTCGAACTCGATGAATACAGCGAGCTTCACAGCGCCACCAACGCCTTTGCCGAGGCGCTCACCGATTCCCGCGAGTTCGCCGATCTACTGCGTGCGGAGCTGAATGCACTCGAAGAGCTGATGGTGCAGCACGAGCAGGTCAGTTCTGAGCTCAATCACGTCGTGCTCTCCTCGCGCCTGGTTCCGGTATCCACCATCGTGCCGAGATTACAGCGCGGTGTTCGACAGACCAGCCGGGCGACGGGCAAGAATGCCCGCTTGAACGTCACCGGCGACGAGATGCTGATCGACAGCGAAATCCTCAACAATGTCGTTGATCCGCTCATGCACATCGTTCGAAACGCCGTCGATCACGGCATCGAAAGTCCGGCTGAGCGTATTGCCAACGGCAAAGACGAACACGGCAACATCGATTTGGTGTTTTCGCGCGAGGGTGAAAGCGTCATCATTCGTTGCCAGGACGACGGAGCCGGTTTCGATTTTCTCAGAATTCGTGAATTGGCCGTGTCTCAGGAGATGGTTCCGGGCGATCGTCATATGAGTGAGCGTGAACTGGCGCGCCTCACGCTGATACCGGGCTTCACGACACGCCGCGGCACGACCCAGGTCTCCGGGCGCGGCATTGGTATGGATGTCGTAAACCGCAGCATTACCGATCTGCGCGGTACGATGGATATCGATTCGTCGGCGAACGCGGGCAGCACCATTACGCTGCGCGTGCCGCTCACGATGATTTCCATGCACGTGCTGTTGGTACGCATAGGCGAGCGCGTTTTTGGAGTGCCCAGCAGTACCCTCGAGCAGGCGCTGTTTTCCGACGCCGGACCGGTTGTACATGTAGAGGACGAGTGGATTTTCCGATACGCCGAAATTGATTACTCGTTGAGAAATGTGAGCGAGCTGGTGGGGATGCCGGGTTCGGCGGTATCCACACTCGCTCAGCGTGTCGCGCCTCTGCTTCTGGTTCGCACCGAAACCGGACCAGTGGGCGCGGTCGTGGATGAGCTCGTCGATGGCCGCTATCTGGTGGTCAAGAGACTCGGCGATTTCGTACCACGGGTACGTGGCGTCATCGGTGCGTCCATTCTTGCCGATGGCAGCGTCGCGCCGGTGCTCGATATTCAGGAGTTGCTGCGCCAGCCCGTGACACCGGTTATGGCGATCGAGATCGCGGAACCGGAAGGAATTACACACAATGCGCCCAATGTGCTTGTCGTCGATGACTCCCTGAGCGCGCGCCGCACGCTCGCCCAGGTGATCTCGGACGCAGGATACGAGCCCCGCACTGCCGTCGATGGACTGGACGCCATCGACGCGATAGAGGAGCGCATTCCGGACTTGATCCTGTTGGACCTCGAAATGCCGCGCATGAACGGCCTCGAGCTCGCTGCACACCTGCGGGCCGACCAGGGAACTCACGACATCCCGATCGTCATGGTCACATCACGTTCTACGGGCAAGCACCGTGAGCAGGCCCACGCCGCCGGGATAGACGCCTTCATCACCAAGCCCTATCAGGAAGACGAGCTGGCTGAGCAGATTCGCCTACTCATTTCACCCAGATGAACGCAGGGTCTCCACTCTTAGGCAATGTTGTATCGGGTTGGATCGCCTGCAACTTCGACGAAGTCACCTTGTTGATCCCCATGGAAGATGCCGGTGCGCGTGTCGATGCCGACGAGCTGGTGCCGGCCGCGCAGCGACTGGAGCTGGGGATGCTGCGTTGGCAGGACGAGCTATGGCCTGCCTACCGCCTCGACCGAGAGCTCGTGCCGGTCACGTGGCAGATGAGCCCGACGACGGTCGTGTTACCCGTATGCGCCAACGGACAGGCGCGCGGTATCGTATGCGATCAAATTCGCAGCTTCGACCACCCTGTCGCGGTGAGTTTGTATCCGGTTCCCGGTTGCCTGCGCGAACGTCCGTCCCCGGTAATCGCTCTCGGTCTGTATGAGACCTTGCGCGTCGGGTTGGTGGTGCGCGGCGAGAGTTTAATCCGCCATCTTGACGCTGCTCTGGGAGATCGTGTCCGGTGAGTGAGGTGAGCGCACAAGCCTGGTTACTGGAGTTCTCCCGCAACCAGGTCGCCGCAGTCGGTTTGCACGAGCTCCTGGAAGTGCTCTCCAGACCAAAGCTTTATCATGTGCCCATGGCAAGCGCGCGCTGTCACCAGGTACTCGTATGGCGCGATGAGATATTGCCGGTGGTCGACTTCGGCGCCGATCCCGCGAGCGAGCCTGACGATGCAGCGCCAGGCGGCGCGGTGACCGCCATCGCGGTTTATCAAACCGTACCTGGCGAACCGCTGCGTCATGGTGCCCTACAACTGAACGTTATGCCGAAGGCCATCACCGTCGCCGACAATATGGCATGTGCCCTGCCGGAGTCGCACCCGTCGCTAAGTGAACTCGCCATCTCGTGCTTTTTCTACGAGAATCTCGCTATACCCGTCATCGACCTGACGCGTGTCTTCGAAGAATAAAAGGGGACGCACTTATTTTAAGGAATAAAAGGGGACGCACTTATTTTAAGGAGCATTAGATACACTTGTAGTCACTGACTACAAGTGTATCTAATGCTCCTTAAAATAAGTGCGTCCCCTTTTATTCTTTTATTTCAGATCGCCCCAACGCAATTGAATGGCGGTCACCCCGGCAACGGCGGCGGTTTCCGTGCGCAGTGTGCGCGGACCGAGGGAGACGCCGCGGAAGCCCACTGCACGAGCAGCCTCACGTTCATCCGCTTCCAGACCGCCCTCGGGGCCCACCAGGACTGTGACCAAGCCGCCGCTGTACTCCAGATCAGAAACGCTGATGGGTGAATTCGGATCCAGAATCAGATCCAATCCTCCGCACTCGTATCCCCGCAACCACTCTTCCAATGCAACGACCGAAGAGAGTTCGGGAATGCTGTTACGTCCACATTGTTGACAGGCGTGAACGATAACTCCACGCCAGTGCGCGAGTCTGCGTTGCGCGCGCTGCGCATCGAGGCGAACCACACCGCGCCGCGTCAGCAACGGTACGATACTTGTTACGCCCAACTCCACGGCTTTTTGAATTGCGTAATCCGTACGTTCGCCTCGGCCTACGCCTTGAGCAAGCCGTACATGCACCGGCGACTCATTGTCCACATCCCGGTAGTCGCCGGTGCGAACTCGAGAGGCCGCCCGCTGCACCTCTTCGATGGTCGCGGCGTACTCGCCCCCCCTTCCGTCGAACAGCGTCAATTCCGCCCCGGCCTTCAGGCGCAGCACGCGCGACAGATGGCGGTGTTGATCTCCCGTGAGCGTGTAGCGCTCGTCGGCGCCCAAGCGCTGAGGGTGATAAATTCTCGGCGCTCGCTCAACCACCCATCGTCATCCCGTTCAATGTAAACCGGTCCTCCAGCGACAGGGCCGCACGGTACCGCCGGGCACCCGGCAAGCCCGCAAATCAGGCCTCAGGGGGCCCGTCGGCCCCGCCTATACTCAGAGACCCCATCGAGAAGGTACACTATCTGGTTGTGGAACCCGTGGAAACCCTGCAGCTGCTGGTCATCGAATCGACCTCCAACGACGTCGAGGCGCTGCTCAATGCGCTACGCAACGACGGCGTTGCGGTCGAATCCCGGCACCTTTCGGACATGAAGCGACTCGAGGGCTCCCTCGACGAAGGACGGTGGGATCTGCTGCTCTGCGCGACCAACGTCGATGGGGTCGATATCGCCCAGGTCGTCGAAATGGCGAGCGCCAAGGGTCACGACATGCCCGTAGTCGTGATTCACGACCGGGATCCCGATGAAGCTCGCCAGGCGGTAGTCGACGCGCTCGCCGCCGGGGCCAAGGACGCGGTCCAGAAGACCGACGCCGAGCACTTGAAGCTCGTACTGCGCCGCGAGTTCCAAAGCCTTGGTGCCCGCCGTGACGTCCGCCGCTGGCGTGATGCATTGTCGGAGCGCGAGGAACGTTGGCGCGCGTTGCTGCAGGCGTCGCGCGATCCTATCGCTTATGTTCACGACGGCACGCACATACATGCCAATCCGACTTACCTGGATATGTTTGGTTTCGACAGTATCGACGAGTTGACTGGTTCGCCTGTTTTGGACCTTGTCATCGCTGACGATCAAAGTCGTTTCAAGGATTTCATGCGGGCTCATATGAAAGGCGAGGGCGAGGGATCGAGTATCGAAGTCGCCGGACTGCGGTCCGACGGAAATCGTCTGGACATCAGAATGGAGTTGTCACCGGCGACATTCGAAGGCGAGCTCTGCTGGCAACTCATCGTACGAGATCAATCGGAAAGCAACGAAATTCGGGCGCAACTGGAGTATTTGAGGAAGCACGATCCTCTCACCGGTCTCTACAATCGGCAGTACTTCATGTCGGCCCTCGAAAAGGCAGTGGTTGGCGGCGCCGGTTCCGATTCGGGCAGGATGCTTCTCTACCTCGAGCTTGACAACTTCAACGTGCTGAAGGAGACCATTGGCATCGGTGCGACCGATACGCTGATCGCCGAAATCGCACGCACGCTGCTGGGAAGAGTTCCGGAGGGAGGTGTTCTTTCCCGTTTTGGTGACAGTGTTTTCACTTTGATGATGCAAGTCCCCCATATTCGTGCCGCCTGGGATGTGGCCGAGGATTTGCGCAGCGCAGTCGGCGAACGCATCGTCGATGTGTCCGGCAAATCGGTGATCAGCACCTGCAGCATCGGCATCTGCCCGATGTTGAGCCGCGCACGCGCGCCGGAAACGGTACTTGCCCGCGCGCAGCATTCATGTCGAACCGCCAGAAAGCAGGGTGGAAACCGAATCGAGATTCATTTTCCGGCGGGCTCGAACCCGGCCACCGTCAAGATGAACGCCGAGTCACCCGGAAAAATCGTGGCGCAGGCGCTCGATGACGGCCAGGTATCCATGCTCTTTCAACCCATCGTCAATCTCCACGAGGACAATATGGAGGTTTACGAGGTTTATCTTCGCGTCGCCGGTGAGAGCGGCAGGCCGCTCTCCGAATCCTCAATTTTCAGTGCCGAGGTCGATGCCGATGTCGTCACCAAGCTGGATCAGTGGGTCATCGAGCGGGTCATCGAGTTGATGGCGAAACGCCAGCGCGGGGGTCATGACACCCACTTCTTCGTCAAGCTTTCCGAGCAAGCCATCGTCGATGAAAGCATGTTGCTGTTCATCAGCAAAAGCCTGCGCAGTGCGCAGGTCCCGGGTAAATGCCTCGTATTGAAGATCAGCGAAGCGTCAGCAATGAGTCAAGTGAAGAATGTGAAGGCGTTCATCAAGGGATTGAAACAGCTCGATTGCTACACTGCCCTCGAGCATTTCGGCACTGGCTTGACCTCCTTTAACACGCTGCGGCACGTGCCGGTGGATTTTCTCAAGATCGACGCGGATCTCGTGCACACTCTGGCAACAGATCACGAGAGCCAGTCGGCGGTGCGTTCGATCGTGGAGATGGCGCGTTCTTTGAGAAAACGCGTTGTCGCGGTCGGTGTCGAAGACGCCGCCACCCTTGCCACGCTCTGGGACATGGGCGTGCATTTCGCCCAGGGCGACGGAATTCAGGTGCCGAGCGAGTCTCTGGAATGGGATTTCGCTGACAGCGAAATTGGCTGATGCTCAGCCCAACCTACGGCGCTAGATAGAAAGCCCTTTTTCCAACAACTCCTGAATCAACTCGCTGCTGTCACCACCCCCGAAGCTGAGCCCTCCGGATGAGTAGGTAGTGCCGAAGCTTGCCGCCAGATTTACAACTTGGCCCAGGCTTGCGAGAAACTGCTCGTCGCTGAGGGAGCCGAGGGGATGCAAGTAGAGACTCCAGAGAATTCCCCGTGCGATGGAATACCGGGCATCCAGCGCTGTGTCGAAGTTGGCCTGCAGCATGCGGAACATCAGCCCTGGGTCGAGATCGTCCGCGCGCGCCACCGGCGAGATGATGCGCATGCGATCGGCATTCTCGTCGGTGATCACGGTGACAGCGTGTCCGCCGACGGTGGCTCGCCAGAAACCCGAGCCTCCCTCGGCGTTCTCGTCCAGGCGCAGGATCAACGTCCCCAGGCGCTCGTTGTTCATTGGCGATTGCGCGGCCTGCGCGGATGCGAGCGTGAGCGACGCGAGAATCACGGCGAAAGCTGGTCGAAACAGAAAGGAAAGCGTCATTTGAACTCCTCCAGCGGCAACTATCCTCTATATGATCCGTCACAGAGGAAATCTGTTCTGTATCGTCGCGAGCCCTTTACTATAGTGGGATCGAGCCAATCACGTCGGGCTGAAATCCGGCATCTCAGTGAGGAAACACTATGAGGTCACCCGTATTTCTGACCGCCCTGATTCTGGCGGTTTCAGTCTCGGTCCATGCCCAGGACTCCAAGCCACTCACGACCAATGTCGAGAGGTTCAGCTACGGGGTCGGTCTGCAGATTGGACAACAGCTGAAGAGACAGGGACTGTCCGGTATCGATCCGCGGGCGATTGCCATGGCCATCGAAGACGTGCTCGCGGGGCGCGATCTGCGCGTGAGCATGGATGACCTGCGGGTTGCAGCCACCGCCTATCAGAACGAGCTGAATTCCGAGAAACTCGCGAAAGCCGCGAAGAACAAGGTCGCCGGCGACGAATTCCTCGAGGGCAACAGCGCCCGTGAGGGGGTTGTCGTTCTCGACTCCGGGCTGCAGTATCGCGTCGTCGAGTCTGGGGCTGGTGAGTCACCCGCGGAAACCGATACCGTGCGGGTGCACTATCGCGGGCGGCTGCTGGACGGCACCGAGTTCGACAGCTCCTATAGCCGCGGCGAGCCCGCCGAGTTTGGCGTCGGCCAGGTAATCCCCGGTTGGCAGCAGGCCCTGCAGCTGATGCCCGTGGGCTCGAAATGGGAGGTCTGGATACCGGCGGCGCTCGCCTATGGCACCGAGGGGACCGGCGGCATCGGACCGAATGAGACGCTGCACTTCGATATCGAGCTGATTGAAATCAAGGGCTGATTCCAGCCACCGTCATAGTCTGTCGAAAGCGCTCCGATAGGCGAACAGCGCCGGACTTCCGCCCGTGTGCAGGAAGACCACGTTGTCATCATCCTCAAATTGGCCACGGCGCACCAGGTCCGCCAGGCCTGCCATGGCTTTTCCCGTATAAACGGGATCCAGCAGCAGGCCTTCAGTGCTTGCGGTCAGGGCGACGGCCTCGATCATGTCCCGTGTCGGCAGCCCATAGCCCTGACCGACGTAGTCGCCATTCGCACGTACGACCTCGCGGGGCAGGGCACGCTTGCATTCGAGTAGCTCGAGGGTCTCGGCGCAAAGCGCCCCGACCATCTTCTCTTGCTCGTCGGCCGAACGGCTGACGCAAATTCCGAGTACCGAAGTGTCCGACTCTTTAATGTGTAGTCCGGCCAGCAAGCCAGACTGAGTTCCGGCGCTCCCGGTGGCGAGGACCAGATGATCAATGGTCAGGCTTCGTTCCTTCGCCTGCGCCACGAGCTCGAAAGCGCAGTCCACGTAGCCCAGTGCCCCCAGTGCATTCGACCCCCCCACGGGGACGAGGTAGGGGACGCTACCCGTCTCACGCAACTCATCCGCCACGGATTCGGCCGCAACATCCAGGTCCGTGCCGGTTGGAAAATTATGCAAGTGCGCATCGAACATGCGATCCAGCAGAACATTGCCACTGCCCCGATAGTCGCGATCAGTGTCTGCAGCAATGTCCTCCAGCAACAAGTGACAGCCCATGCCAAGCCTGGCAGCGGCCGCCGCGGTTTGACGGGCGTGGTTCGATTGCACGGCACCGGGAGTGATGACGGTATCGGCGCCCTGCTGGCGGGCGGCGGCCATGAGGAACTCGAGCTTGCGGGTTTTGTTGCCGCCCCCGCCCAAGCCCGTGCAATCGTCGCGCTTGACCCAGACGCTCGGCCCACCCAGCGCCTCGCTCAGACGCGGCAACGGCTCCAGGGGCGTCGGCAGATGAGCGAGCCCGATCCGGGGAAAATCGGCAAGAGGCAATTAGCAACTCCTCACAGGTTAGAACTGAAGCCGGTGCTAACGTTCGAATTCTGGAAGCTCGCCGTCCATGAACCAGTTTTCAATCTCCGGATCCCACCACCAGATGGCCTGCTGATAAACGTCTTTCACAATCAGCGTGTCTTCGAAGTAGTAATCGAACTTGACTGTCATGAGTGCTTCCGGATCGCCTTCGGTTTTGGAGTCGATGGCGTAGTCGAAGTTGGTTACGTGCAGACCCTTGAGCTTCGAAAGATCGGGCGGCTCCGCGGTGCCTTCCCGAGGACGAAGAAAACTGGCGGCAGCGCCCATATCACCCCAGCGTACCGCGTGGATGTAGGCGCGCACGCCTTCGTCGAGCTTCTTGGTCTGGTCCTTTTGCTGCAGGTCGGCACAGCCGGTGAGCACTCCCGCAATGAGCGGCAGGCAGGCGAAGAACGGGAGCAACCTCGCGATCATCTTAGGGCCTCCTAGCTGGGTTGAATGCACCCTGACATAGTAACAGTAAAACATGCCGACACTTCGCGCCTCGCCACGCTGCCGTCAATGCTCACGGGTGGCGCGGAAGCTTACTTCCGGCCACCGTTGGCAGGCCAGATTCAGGTTCACCAGCGTCGGCGCCAGATAGGCGAGGTTGCCGCCGCTGTCCAGAGCCAGGCGGTCGATGTTTTTGTTTCGGAACTTCTCCAGCTCCTGGGGATCCTCGCAGTCGACCCAGCGTGCGGTGGTCACGTCGACGACGTCGTAGCTGCTCTCGACGCCGTATTCGTGCTTGAGCCGATGGGCCACGACGTCGAACTGCAACATTCCGACAGCTCCCAGGATCACATCGTTGCCGAGTAGCGGTCGAAAGACCTGGGTCGCGCCTTCTTCGCTCAACTGATCCAGGCCCTTGTGGAGAGCCTTCATCCGAAGAGGGTCGCGCAGCACGACGCGCCGGAAAAGTTCCGGCGCGAAGTTCGGGACACCGGTGAACTTGAGGATCTCGCCCTCGGTAAAGCAATCGCCGATTCGGATGGTGCCGTGGTTATGCAATCCGAGGATGTCGCCGGGATACGCGTATTCTGCGTGCTCGCGATCACGCGCCATGAAGGTGATGGCATTGGCGATCTGCACGTTGCGCTGCACACGGACCTGGAAAAGCTTCTTGCCCGGCTGGTACTTTCCGGAGGTCACGCGCAGGAAGGCAATGCGATCGTGGTGCTGCGGGTCCATGTTCGCCTGGATTTTGAACACGAAGCCGGTGAACTTTTCCTCGTGGGGGTCGACCGTGCGCTCCTCGGCATCCCGTGGGCAGGGCGCGAGCGCATGGGTGACGAAGGCCTCGAGCAGCTCCTCGACGCCGAAGTTGTTGATGGCCGAGCCGAAGAATACCGGTGTCAGGATCGCTCGATGGTAGCGCTCCGCATCGAAGGGATGGCTCGCGCCGCGCACCAGCTCCACCTCTTCACGGAGCTCGGCCGCCTGCTCGCCGAGCTGCTCGTCGAGTAGCGGGTTGTCCAGCCCCTTCACTACCTCGCCGGATTGAATCTTGCCCCCGTGGCGGGCAGAGAAGAGATGCACGCGATCGTTGATCAGATGATAAACGCCCCGGAATCGTTGTCCACTGCCGATGGGCCAGGTGACCGGCGCGCACTGAATGTCGAGCACCGACTCGACCTCGTCCATGAGCTCCACCGGATCACGGCTCTCCCGGTCGAGCTTGTTAATAAAGGTCATGATTGGCGTGCTGCGCATGCGGCACACATCCATGAGCTTGATAGTGCGTTCCTCGACGCCCTTGGCGCCGTCTATGACCATCAAGGCCGAATCCACGGCCGTGAGGGTGCGATAGGTATCCTCGGAGAAATCCGCGTGCCCGGGGGTATCGAGCAGGTTCACTACATAGTCGCCGTAGGGGAATTGCATCACCGACGAGGTCACGGAGATGCCGCGCTGTTTCTCGAGCTCCATCCAGTCCGAGGTGGCGTGGCGCGCGGCCTTTCGCCCCTTCACGGCCCCGGCGAGCTGGATCGCGCCGCCGTAAAGCAGCAGCTTCTCCGTCAGAGTGGTCTTTCCGGCGTCTGGGTGGGAAATAATCGCGAAGGTTCGCCGCCGGTCGGATTCTCGGGCAATTTGCGCGTTCATAAGGGGCCGCGATTATACCCAAGCCTCGCGCCGAATCCAGCGGCAGCCCCCACCTGCTACCCTGTGGCTTGATTTTCCCGCCACCATCCCCGATATCCCATGGATCCACTACAATCCCGGCCGTCCCTACGACTCGACCCATGCGCGCAAGCAAAGCCCTCTCCGTCACCGATCTCCGCAAAACCTACGCCAACGGTTTCGAGGCCCTCGCCGGCGTGAGCCTGGATGTGGAGCGGGGCGAGTTCTTCGCTCTGCTGGGTCCCAACGGCGCCGGCAAATCCACGCTAATCGGCATCGTCTGCTCGCTGGTGAATATTGACAGCGGACGGGTGGCGGTATTCGGTGAAGACCTTGCGCAACATCCTGGCCGGGTAAAATCCCGCATCGGGCTGGTTCCCCAGGAATTCAACTTCAACATGTGGGAGACGCCTTGGGATATCGTGCTTAATCAGGCCGGCTACTATGGTATCGATCGCGCCCACGCCAGGCCCAGAGTGGAGCAGTATTTGCGCAAGCTCGGTCTGTGGGAGAAGCGCTTGGGGCCGTCCCGCGAGCTTTCCGGCGGCATGAAGCGCCGACTCATGATCGCGCGCGCGTTGATTCACGAGCCCGCGCTGCTGATCCTCGACGAGCCTACCGCTGGAGTGGACATCAAGCTGCGACGATCCATGTGGAACTTTCTGCGCGAGATCAACGCAGGCGGCACCACCATCATCCTCACCACCCACTACCTGGAGGAGGCCGAAAGCCTCTGCGAGCGCATCGCCATCATCGACCAGGGCAGAATCGTCGAGGTGGCCAATAAAAAGGACCTGCTCAACAAGCTGCACCAGGAAACCTTTCTGCTGGATCTTTCTCGCCCCATCAGCGATTCATGGCAATCGCGCTACACGGTGCGTGTCATCGATACCACGACTCTCGAAGTCGACGTCACCAGGGGCCAGGGCATCAACGGTATATTTGCGGAGCTCTCCCACGAGGGCATCGAAGTGACCAGCATGCGCAACAAGGCAAATCGTCTCGAAGAGCTTTTTATCCGGATAGTTGCCGATGACGAGGCCGAGCCCGATGTGGATGCGAGCGCCGGTCTCGAGGACGAAGGCGCCGGCCCGAGCGGAGAGGGACTGCCGCGATGAGTGCCGCGCGGCCAGGCTTAATCGCCTTCAAGACCATTCTCCGCAAAGAGATCCGGCGCTTCCTGCGTATCTGGCAGCAGACCATTCTGCCTCCAGCCATTACGATGTCGCTGTACCTGGTTATCTTCGGCAATCTCATCGGCACCCGGGTCGGCGAGATGGGCGGATTTCCTTATATGGATTACATCGCGCCCGGTGTCATCATGATGGCGGTGATTACCAACTCTTACTCGAATGTCGTGTCGTCGTTCTTCGGCGCGCGTTATCAACGTTACGTCGAGGAGATGCTGATTTCTCCGACGCCCCACGCGATCATACTTCTCGGCTATGTAGGAGGCGGTGTTGCGCGTGGGCTTTCTGTTGGTCTCGTGGTTACCACGGTAGCCATGCTGCTTGCGGATCTGCAGCTGCACAATCTTCTGGTAACGGTGCTGGTGGTGTTCCTCACTTCGGTGCTGTTTTCGTTGGCTGGGTTCATCAATGCCATTTATGCTCGAAATTTCGACGACATCGCCATCGTCCCGACTTTTGTGCTGACACCGTTGATGTATCTTGGCGGCGTTTTCTACTCGATCAGCCTTTTGCCTGAACCATGGCAGACGCTTTCGCACTTCAATCCGATTCTCTACATGGTGAACGGATTCCGTTACGGTCTTCTTGGTGTCAGCGATATACCGGTGTTCGGCGCGTTGGCGATGATCACGGTATTTGTCGCCGCATTGTTTTTGTTCAGCATGAGGCTACTGAATCGCGGCGTCGGAATTCGAACGTAGGCTGGGCTGAGCGAAGCGAAGGATTCTTGAGGGGACAGTTTAAGAGATCAGAGTCCGTTTAGGCTCGGACTCCTTAAACTGTCCCGTCAAGAATCCTTCGCTTCGCTCAGCCCAACGATCTCAGCCCAAGCTACGATCTACGTTCAGCTCCTGGCTCAGCATCGCGAGCTTGCGCCCCAGGCCCCAGCGATAGCCGCCTAGGGCGCCGGACTTTCTGATCACCCGGTGGCAGGGAATCAAGTACGAAACCGGGTTTGCGCCGTTGGCCGTTCCCACGGCTCGGGAGGCATTTGGTTTGCCGAGATGGGTGGCGAGCGCCTGATAGCTGGTGACCGCGCCGGGAGGAATACGCAGCAGCGCCTCCCAGACCTGGATCTGGAAAGGTGTTCCGTGCAACAGCACGGTCAGGGGATCACCACCCTTGCCGTGTGGCGCGAACACCCGGGCCGCGAGCTCTGCACCCGGCCCCGGGTCCTCTACCAACTGCGCCTTCGGCCAGCGCGCACTCATGGAGGCCAGTGTGCGTCCATCGTCATCTTCGTCGACGAACGCCAGTGCGCAGACGCCGCGCTCGGTGTGCATCAGAAGGCAGGGTCCGAACGGCGAGTCGTGGACGCCATGGAAAATCACCATGCCCGCGCCGCCGCGTTTGTACTCGCCCGGCGTCACGGCCTCGGTGTTCACGAACAGATCGTGAAGCCGGCCGGGGCTGGAGAGTCCCGCCGCGAAGGCGGCGGCGAGCACGCTTTGCGACGCATCCAGGCTCGCCTTGGCGCGCTCCAGGGTCAGGTGCTGCACATACTTTTTTGGACTCAGCCCAACCCAGCGGCTGAATAATCTCTGAAAATGATAGGGGCTGGAGCCTGCGCGCGAAGCGATGTCGGCCAGCGTCGGCTGCTCCTCGAAGTGCGCGGATATCCAGGTGAGGCTATCCGCCATGCGTCGGTAATCGCGGCATCGCGAGGAGACACCGCGCGGCGCCATCCCCACGTCCCTTGCCGATATGCTCGTAGAGCCGCCCATGGCCGATTCCTCCGTTGCCTGCAGACCAGATGCCATGCTAGCGGCGGCCGCAAGGCTATCCCACCCGAAAATTGCGCAATGCCATCGCCAGAGGCGGGAGGCCGGAGACCGGTGGGCGGGTCAACGGCGAAGCAGGTACTTCTCGCGGAGCAGAAATTTGCGGCCTTCGAGCTGCACGCGCATCGCCTCGCTGGTGACGCCGACCAGCAGCAGCTCGCGCAGCGCGAAGTCGTTCTGATCGGCGAACTTGGCGAGGCTCGAAAATACCCGATCGGTGTCGCTACTCCACCACATGAGGTCGAAAGGCAGTACCAACACCATGTTGTTTCCCGTGGTGGTTGCCATGAGCACGTTGCCACCGGACACGAGCCCCGCCAGTTTTTCAGTGGTCTCGTGGTAATAGGCGAGCATGCGCGCCATGCGCGTGTATCCGAGCGCCGAGATCTCGTCGCTGGCTCGCAGCGCCGCCCGCAGCAGGGCGCCGCGATTGGCCGTCCCCTCCAGGTACACCAGGTAAGTGGTAATTTCGGTCTTGTGCCGCGGCGAGAAAGCCCGGTGACTCAGGAAAGCGTGGTAAAGATCGGGCTCGATGCCCATCGCCTCCAGCGCTGCCTGGTTCTGGACATAGAGCTCGCGCACGGTCTTGCGGGCGATCGCGGTACGCACCGCGAACTCGATACGGCCGCGGTCCACCGTGATCTCCGGCTTGTTGGGGAGTGCTACCGCGGCCATCCCAGCATTGCGGTTGCCGCCGCCACGGGCACGGGCAAGGGTGTCTAGAAAGACCTGCACCCGCGTATTCGATGAATAAATATCCAGATCCAGCTGCAAGGCGACGGCACGCTTGTGAGCGGCCAGGATCGGGTCTTCCGGCAGCCAGCTTTCGTACATGTTCTTTTCGCTGCCGAGCTCACCGCCAGGGCCGCGCGCGCGCCGCTCCTCGGCGTCGGATCGTTTACCGAGTTCCTCGATGGACCGACCCACGTTATTGTTCACGTAGCGACTGATGTCGGCGCTGCCTGAATCCAGGGGCGAGGTCAGAATATTCACTCCGGAACCGCCCCCCGTGCCCATGGCCCCGCGCAACTCAGCTGCCAGCTTCTGATTTTCCCGCTGATAGGCGTCCACGGCCTGGGCGAGTGTGCGGATTTCATGGATGCGCAGGATCACCATGGGAATGGAGGGCACATCGTAGCGGCCTTGATCGGAGTCGACGGTGAACTCGAAGAGCGTGCCCTTGACCCGGAGATTGCTCTCGATCCGGTGAACACCGGATTGCACCAGGGTCTCCGGCAGGACCTGATCGAGCTCTACGTGGGGCGGCTGCTCGTGGGCGTCGGCCGTCAGCTGTGCCTGGGCCGGCACGGCGAGCCATGCAAAAAAGCACAACGCCGCCAACCCCTTTGAGGTCGCGGTCCAGTTCACGAAAAGGTTCTCCGCTCGCTTGCTTGACCAATAACCCTACTGCAAGCTTGGCCTGCGCGCCAGCAGCTTGACGACGCGTGCCGCTGCAAAGCGTGGATCAGCCCGAAAAGAATCCCTTTTCCTGCTTGAAGCTGGGTGCGTGAAGAATGATGGTTTCCTCGCGCACGCTACCAGCCGTACTCGCGGTCACATTGTGTCGCAGCCCCGCGGCGCGCACTACCAGGCGTTTGCTTTTGTGGCTCTGCAGGAGATTCTCATAGCTCGCTTTAAAGTCGGCAAGAGACACCTCTTTGATGGCGGCGGCGAGGTTCTCGCGAAGATCGAAGGCGTAGTGTTCTCTGTCGAGCTCATTCCAGTAGCGCTGGGTACGCTCATCGAGCGTGCTGTCGGCCTCCAGCAGATTGTTCAGCAGAGCGGCCCGGTGCTGCTCGAAAGTCGCCTGATCCAGTTCGGCGATCTTCACGCCGTACTCGTCGAGGAAGGACTCCACATGGCGTAGCAGGGCTCCCGGGTCGGCGATGGGTGATTGTACGACGAAGGCTATGCCAGGCCTCTCTAGAATGGACATGTTGCTGGCGAACACGATATAGCCGAGTTCCTTCTCGGTGCGGAGGGCTTCGAAAAACGCCGGGCCCATCATGTTGACGAGCAGCGCCACCCGCGCGCGACTGGAGAATTGCTTGTCGGGGCCCTGATAATAGATCGCCACGGCCGAATCGTCCTGAGTGTTGTCGACATCCCGGACATAGCTGTCGCCGCTGGCGAGCTTCACCACGCGCCCGCTTGGCACGGACACGGGTTTCGCCGGCGCCACGAGACCCTGCTCGACGATACCCGCGAGCGCCAGGGCACTGTCGCGATCCACATTGCCGTGGGCCAGGGCAACTACGTGCAACTCACCGAGCAACCGGGGTACGAACCGCCGTACGTCATCCGCGGTCACGTCGGCGATGGCGGCGAGCAACTGTTCCTCCGACCAGCTTGGCTCGGTGAGCAACAGGTGCACCTCGCCGATGGCCAGTCTATAGGGAGAGTCCTTGCGGGCATTGTGCAGGCCCCGAATCATATTCTCCTTGGCGATTTCGAAGCGATCGTCGGCAATCTTCGGGTGGCGCAGAGCATCGACGATTCGTTCCACCAAGACGGTCTGCTTGTCGTCGTAACCGGACACGCGCGCGGTGAATCCGCGCACATGCTTGTAGAGGCTGTAACTCAAACCCGCCAGATCGGCATCGTACGAGAACTCCGTCAGCTGATCATTCACGAGTCGCACGTAAAGATTCGTAAGCACCGCATGTCGCGCACTGTCGTTGGCGACTGGCGAGCGTACAGAGAAGTAAAAGTTAGCGAGCGGCAAATTGAACTCGGTGTCCAGCCGGTGCCACAATTCAAAACCGGTACGCTGCACAAGCGCCTCCGGCACGCTTCCCGTACGCGCGTTGGTCTCGAGCGCAAGATTCTCGGGCACGAAACTGTTGGGACCCGGCAGCGCGAGCGCCGGGTCGGGACTCGGCGAACGCCAGCGCGCGAGCGTCTCTTTGTCTATGGGCTGGACGGAATAGTCGACGCTGTACCAGTCGGTGCGCTGGTCCGTATCGAGCCCTTTCGCCATGACAGTCAACAGCACGTTGTCCGGACGCATGTAGCTCAGGTACTCCTGAACGAGCCCGGGGTCGAACTCATCCAGGGAATAGCGACCGCGCAGAAGCTCTTCCGCCGGCAGCAAGTGAAAATCGTTGGACAACGATCGTGCCAGACCAATCGGTTCCAATTTCTCCGCATACAGGAAATGCATTTCGGAGAGCTTACGCTGCTCATCGAAACTCCATTTCGAGATGCCGGATTCGCGCATCAGCGCGATGTAACGAAAGACGTAAGCCACGACCTCGTCCACGTGCCCCAAGCCCGCCGGCGTCAGCTTGACCGAAACACTCATGGTCGCATTGTTCGGCTGGCGCACACCGAGTCCGGAGCTAAGGCCGTCACTCCAGCCTTTTTCCTTGAGCAGCGACAACAGGCTGCCCTTGCCTTCGTGACCGAGCAGGTGAGAGATAAAATGGGTGGGTTTCGACCGCCGGTGCTGTTCAACGGGTGGCACGGGGAAGGTCAGGGAAAGCCCGCGTCGATCTTTGACCGGGACGATATTTACCCGCGCCGGAAGCTGTCCGGAAGCGAACAGCGGTGCATCGACTTCCAATCGCAATTTACCGGTATTTGGTATATCCGAGAATTTTTCTGTTACCCATTTCCGAAGTTGCGGCAGAGGCTCCTTTCCCACGACTGCGAGCGCCATGATGTTGGCCGAGTAGTGGGCCCTGTAAAAGCGAATCAGCTCATCACGAATACTGTCGCCGGCGCGGTCGGCCAGTGTATCGTTGCTGCCCACCGAAAAGCGCGTGTAGGGATGGTCCGGGTTCATGGCCTGCTTCTTGGCATAGAACGAACGTCGACCGTCGCTCGTGAACTTCGACGTGTATTCGGAATGCACGACCTGCCGTTCGCGGCTCACGTACTTCGGCGTGAACGTAGGCGCGACAAAGAATTGCGAGAAGCGATCCAAGGCCGGCTCCAAGTGGTCCTTGTCTATGTCGAAAAAATAGTTCGTGTGGTCGTAGGATGTGTAGGCGTTGTCCCTGCCGCCATGGGCCGCCATGAATTCCTTGTACTCGGCGGAATCTGGAAACTTCTCGGTGCCTAGAAACAACATATGCTCGAGAAAATGCGCGAGACCTTCACGGCCTTGCGGGTCGCTTCCGCTGCCGATATTCACGTCCAGGGACGCCGCCGCCTTGTCGGTGGCGGGATCGGAAACCAGAACCACCTTGAGGCCGTTGTCGAGCACCAATGTTTCGTAGCTGCGTGGATCGTGGGGGCTCTTGATGACCGCCCCGGCCGCCTGGGCGGCGAAAGTCCACAGAAGCAGCGCCCACAGGAGCGATTCTCGAACAAACGCGGGCCACCCTGCCATCGGGGTCTTTCTCGACATGCTTGTCTCCAGTTTTCGGGGCCGATGTCTCTTCGAGACTGGATCACCCCGGGGCGTCTTTTTCGACCGCGCCCCGGGTGACGGGTTCCGACGTCGTCATCGGGCGCCGGCGGAACCGCAGCCGTGCCTGGTCGATTTGCCGATATTCTAGCCTAAGGCCCCGCGCGGGGCTGTTACCGGGCCGTCATATTACCAATCCGTATAGCACTATCCCCTTTTGTTCTTTCAACTCCCGGGGCGCAGCCCATATAGTCACCGTGATTGCTTGTTCAGAGCGCTCACCCGGGTCCGCAGCACATGTCGCACATACACATTGTCCACGAGAACGAAGAATGGAACAGGCCGCTTGCGCATGAGCTGGACGCCCTCGGCCACCCCTACAGGGAGTGGCACCTCGGGGCCGGCCAACTCGCCCTCGACGAGATCCCGCCCGCCGGTGTCTTCTACAGCCGCATGAGCGCTTCTTCCCACACCCGCGGCCACCGCTACACACCGGAGCTCACGGCCGGCGTGCTCGCCTGGCTGGAAGCCCACGGCGCGCGGGTCTTGAACGGCACCCGGGCTCTGGCGTTGGAGATCAGCAAGATGGCCCAGTACGCGGCTCTCCGGCAGCACGGGATCCGGGTTCCCCGGACCGTGGCGGCCCTTGGCCGCGAGCAGATCATCGCCTCGGCTTGCGAATTCCACGGGGCCTTTGTCAGTAAGCACAATCGTGCCGGCAAAGGCCTTGGCGTGCGACTGCACGCGGACGTGGATGAGCTCGTGAGCTATTTGGACGGGCCGGAGTTCGAGCTTTCCGTCGACGGCATTACCCTCATCCAGGAGTACATCGAGGCACCGACGCCGCACATTACGCGCGTGGAATTCATCGGTCAGGAACTGCTATACGCGGTGCGCGTCGACACCTCGGAGGGATTCGAGCTGTGCCCGGCGCAGACGTGCGAAGTCGGAGACGGCGACTGCCCGGTGATAGGGAGTGCGGCGGAAAAGTTCGTCATCGTCGATGCTTTCAACCACCCGCTGGTGGACGCATACCGCGGCTTCATGGTTAGTCACGAGCTGCACGTAGCGGCCTTCGAGTTCATCGTCGACGGCGATGGTCACACCTACACCTATGACATCAACACCAACACCAACTACAATGCGCGCGCCGAATTTCACGCTGGCCAAGCCGGCCGCTCCGGCATGCAGACACTGGCACGTTTCCTCGGAGTGGAGCTCGCGCGCCAGAACATGTTGGATAACAAGGGCTACGATCGTTCCCGGGCGCGTCTGATCGCGGCTTCCCGGTAGGCGATGTAGGTAGTGCTGGCAAAAATGATGGTTCCGCCCACCCACGTCCAGACGTCAGGAACCTCGCTGAAGACCAGATAGCCGATAACGCTCGCCCACACCAGGCGCGTGTAATCCACCGGGAATACCACGGTGGCGTCCGACGCCTTGAAGGCGCCGGTCATGGCCAGGTGCCCCAGAGTCGCGAGTACCCCGATAAGCCCGAGCCACAACAGCTGCTCAAGCTTTGGCGTGACCCACACCGGGATCGCCACGGGCAGTGACAGCGCCGTCAGCAGCACCGAGTTCCAGGTGACGATGCAGACCACCGAATCGGTGCTGGAAAGCCGTTTCACCGTGAGCAGGGCGGCGGCCCAGCAGATCGACGACAGCACCACGATGAGCGCGGCCGGGTTCACCTCGCCGAAGCCGGGGCGCAGGATCACCAGCGCGCCGATGAAGCCCGCCACCACCGCGCTCCAGCGCCGCAGGCGCATACGTTCACCGAGCACCAGCGCCGCGCCGATGGAGCCGAATATAACCGCCGTGAAGCTGAGCGCCGTTGCCTGGGCGATGGGCACTACGCTCAAGCCGTAGAACCAGGTCAACATGGCGATCAGACCGAAGCCGCTTCGCAACATCTGCAGTCCCGGCTGACGGCTGCGGAGACCGCCGATGCCGGCGCGTATGGCTAGCGGCAGGATGGCGAAAAGTCCGAACAGATTACGAAAGAAAGTGATCTCGAAGGGATGCATGCCGTCGCTGACATGGCGAACCGTCGCATGCATACAGGTCAGCACCACGGTGGCCGCCAGCATCAGCAGCGGCCCCCGCAGAGCGCCCGACGACTCCGTTTTTATGCCTGCTCCCCGCTCTTGCCCCCAAGGCAGGGCGGCGACATGGGTGCCGCGCCTGTCCTCGCTCGCCAGCCCTGCTCGGTATAGGTATGCAGAGCGAGTGCATGAACCTGGTTTCGGAGCTCGCTTCCGAGCAGCTTGTAGACCAGGCGGTGCTGCGCCACCAGGTTCTTGTCCTCGAAATCGTTGGATACCACGACCACCTTGAAGTGCGATTCCGATCCCGGTGGCACGTTGTGCTGCCCGCTCTCGTTGACCACCTCCAGGTGCAGGGCCGCCAGGCCCTCGGCCAGCTTTCGCTCGATGATTTCCTGTACGCTCATGGAACTGTCCGGCAAGTGACCAGCGGTCATTATACGGCCATGGGCATTCGGCGTCTCAATACACCATCCGTGAGATTACCCATCAACGTGGCGAGCTTGCGCGCCAGCGGCTTC
>Ga0255057_10000339_pt1 | contig 26583 bp, 25 predicted proteins | sample Cases_109_6_MG_FD_189022 | JGI IMG/M metagenome (GOLD analysis project Ga0255057, IMG submission 189022) | Seawater microbial communities from Amundsen Gulf, Northwest Territories, Canada - Cases_109_6 | ecosystem: Environmental > Aquatic > Marine > Gulf | place: Canada: Northwest Territories... | reverse complement strand
ACAATCAGGCACCGCGCGCACCAAGCCCCAACGCACACAAGGTCGGACAAAAAAGTGCGTTGAAAGTTCACCCCGCGGCCAGCGTGAAACGTGCAGCAACGATCTTCCCCGGATCAGTGCTCGCTCACGACTGCCTTTGTTGAGAACGACCCACCCCGACCCCTCCCCAAGCCAAGGGAGGGGCGCACCCAATCGCTAAAGAACCTCCGCCATTACCTCGTCGGGTATGTCGAAGTTGGCGTAGACCGCCTGGACATCATCGAGATCATCAAGCGCATCCACCAGTCTGAGCACTTGTGCTGCCGAAGATGCATCTACGGGCACGTCGGTTGACGGCATCTGAGTGATGTCGGCGCTCTCGATTCCCAGGCCGGCGGCCTCGATGGCCGCTCTGACTGCCGGTAGATCGCCTGGGCTCGTCAGAACCTCCCATTGCGTTCCCGAGGGCCGGACGTCTTCGGCTCCGCCTTCAAGTGCAGCGAGCATGACGTCGTCTTCCGAACCAGATACCAGCAGGTAGCCACGCTGCGTAAAGAGATAGGCGACCGAGCCCGGCTCCCCGAGGCTTCCGCCGTTGCGGGTGAATGTCGAGCGAACATCCGACGTCGCCCGGTTGCGGTTGTCGGTCAGGCACTGGACGTAAAGGGCCACCCCACTCGGGGCGTAACCCTCGTACCAGATCTCTTCGTAGATCACCCCTTCAACGTCACCGGTGGCACGCTTGATGGCGCGCTCGATGTTGTCGCTTGGAACGCTCTGGTCCTTCGCCTTCTGAATGGCATTGGCCAGCGCCGGGTTTCCTTCCGGGTCGGCACCCCCTTCCCTGGCAGCTATCTCGATTGCCTTTGTCAACTTGCCAAATATCTTGCCCCGCTTGACGTCCTTCGCACCCTTCTTGTGCTTGATGGACGACCATTTGGAATGACCAGACATCAGTTTCCTCCCAGGAATGCCAGGCGATGAATGCGATCCTCGCCGGTGAGCTCAGGGTGAAACGAGGTGGCCACAATGTTGTCCCGCCGCACCATCACCGGTTGGTCGCCGACCACGGCCAGGACCTCGACCTCAGCTCCCACCTTCTCCACCACCGGGGCGCGAATGAAGACCGCGTGAACTGGTTCGACCAACCCGGCCACGTTCAGGTCGGTCTCAAACGACTCCAATTGGCGCCCGAAGGCGTTGCGCTCCACGACAATGTCCAGGACTCCAAGCTGGACCTGAGCGGGACCGGTGGTTGCGCCGGCAAGGAAGATCATCCCGGCACAGGTTCCCAGAGTCGGCATTCCAGAGTTGACGGCGTCACGCAGCGGCCCAACCAGGCCGAAACGATCTGCCAGTTTTCCGATTGTGGTTGATTCCCCACCGGGGATTACCAAACCATCTAATGAGTCGAGTTCCTCGGCTCGACGCACCAGGACGGTTTCCAGGCCCATTCGCTTGATGAGCTCGGCGTGCTCCCGAAAATCTCCCTGCAGAGCAAGAACTCCCAGGCGCACCGCTACCAGCCCCGGTCGGCCAGGCGCTCGCCTTCCGGAAGTTGGTCGACGTTGATTCCGACCATCGGCTCGCCGAGGTCACGTGAGACCTTGGCGACGATGTTGGGGTCTGCGAAGAACGTGGTGGCCTCAACAATCGCCTTCGCCCGGGGGGCGGGATCGGCGCTCTTGAAGATGCCTGAGCCTACGAATACCCCATCGACTCCCAGCTGCATCATCAGGGCGGCGTCGGCCGGAGTGGCCAAACCGCCGGCGGCAAAGTTGACCACCGGCAGCTTCCCGGTTGCGGCAACTTCCAGCACCAGTTCGTGCGGGGCCCGCAAGTCTCGAGCGGCCGCCATCAGTTCTTCATCTTTGAGGGTGGTCAGTCGGGCAATCTCGCCCGAGATAGCCCGAAAATGCCGGACCGCCTCAACCACATCGCCGGTGCCGGCCTCACCCTTGGTACGGATCATCGCCGCACCCTCGCCGATCCTACGGAGGGCCTCACCAAGATTGCGTGCGCCACATACGAAAGGAACCTGGAATGCCCATTTGTCGATGTGGTGCTCCTCGTCGGCCGGCGTTAGCACTTCGCTTTCGTCGACGTAATCGACACCGAGCGCCTGCAACACTTGCGCCTCTACAAAGTGTCCGATTCGAGCCTTGGCCATTACGGGAATCGACACAGCAGATTGGATGCGCTCCACCATGGCCGGGTCGGACATGCGAGCAACGCCGCCGTCCGCCCGGATGTCGGCCGGAACCCGTTCCAGTGCCATAACCGCCACGGCCCCGGCTTCCTCGGCAATCACCGCCTGATCCGGGGTGACGACGTCCATGATGACGCCACCTTTGAGCATTTCGGCGAGACCACGCTTTACCCGGTCGGTTCCTTTTTCCATCCACTGATGTTACCGAACCCCCGCAGATCTGGTGAGGAAGCAGTCAGCAATCGGCCAGAATCTGTGCCGACTGCTGACTGCTGACTAAATCAATACGAAACTGTGCCCTCTAGCGGGGTCACGTGGATCCAGGTGCGGCCGGGAGGAAGGGACAGCGGACGGCCGGCGAGGTCGACGAACCTGAAGAACTCCTCCTGCGTGTCGCGAATCCATGCCCCCTCGAAGGCCTGCCCGCCACGGAAGAGCACCATGTCGCCGGTGCCGGTGACCTCGTAGTCCTTGACTTCGGCCAGAGCCGAATCCTTGCGCCCGGTGTCAAGGGTTTCCACGAAGATCACGACCACGGAATCGGCCGAGATCGGCTTGTCGAACGCGTCGACGGCGTCGCGGCCGTCTTGATAGCGGCGATAGGCGCCGTGGTCGAAATCCCAACCGACCTGGTTGGCGCCGGACATCACTACCTGAATGCCCTCGGCCGGCGACCCTCCAACCGGCGTGCGGGAGTCAAAGTCGAGAAGCGGCAGGACTTCGCCGCCCCAGTTGTTGTCCGGCAGTTGGGTCGCGTCGTACATGAGCGAGTACACGTATTCGCGGCCCGGCTCACGAAAATAGCCGGCGATCCTCCCATCACCCTCATCCGACGCCACCTCGGCGATCGACCGCCGCACCGACGACACCCCACCGCTGTGCAAGACTCGAGCATCGAATGGCGCGATCAGCTTGGGATCGACCTCGCGCAGGCTGCGGACCGGCCCCACGATCTCCGGATAGTCGGTGTGGAAGACAGCCAGCCAGCGCCCCACCCCACCCTCGACGATTACTTCCATCACCAGGTCGGCATCGTTGATGCCACGCTGCGGACGGGCCGCCGACGCATTAGACATCTTGACGATCAGCACTTGTCGATCAACCCCGTCGCCCACCAATCCGGTTAGCGGCTGAAACAGGCCGGGATCGATCGTCGTGGTGGTAGTGGGCGGCAGCGTCGTCGTAGTCGTCGTAGTCGTGGTTGCTGTGGTGACAGTGGCGCCGGCAGGTGGCCCCGGGTTGGTTACCGGTTCGGTAGCCGCGTCGGCTCCGGGACCACACGCTGCGGCCACCAGAGTTAACGATATGAGGAGGAAGCGCATTCTCACAAGTAAGGGGGGAGGTTACCTGCCTGCAATTTCGACGGCCTCGGCGTAAACCTTTAGATAGTCGGAAACAACCTGGCGCCGATCGAAAGCCCTCACCCGGTCCTTCGAGCGACGCTGGTACTCCGATCGGACATCCTGGTCGCGCAGAATGGTTCCCAAAGTCCTCGCAAGTGCAGGTGCGTCCCCGGGCGGGCTGTAGGTGGCGGCGTCCCCGGCGACGTAATGAAAAGACGCCAAATCCGAAGCCACGATCGCGCATCCGACTGCCATCGCCTCCAGAAGGATCAATCCGAAGCTTTCTCCGCCCGTGTTGGGTGCAACGAACACCGCGGCCGCTGCCAGCTCTTGCATCTTCGCTGCATCGTCAACTTCACCGAGGAAACGAACTCCGGACCGGGCCTCTCGCCGGGACCCCATGACCACCAGCTCGGCCCCGGGAACCAGGTGACGCACTGCCGGCCACGCCTCGAGGACGACCCCGAGGCCCTTGCGGGGCTCGTCGCGTCCCAGGAAGGCGACGCGCAGAGGGTGGCGGGTGACTTGCACCGTGAGCTCACCTAGGTCTATGGCATTGGGAATGATCCGCACCGGGCCAACGATCGAGCTCACGGCTTCAGCCGCCACCGGGCTCACGGCGGTGGCGACCGATAGATTCCCCGCCAGGCTCGACCAGCGCCGACGCAACAGCGAGTAGAGAAAGCGAACTCCACGTCCCGGGTCGGCATGAAAGGTGCCCACCTTGGCTATCGCGGGCACACGCAGCGCCCCCAGCGCCACGGCCGGCACGAACGGCTCATGGATATGAACGACGTCGGCGCCGGCAATCGCCTTTTCGACCGCCGCGGCCGTGCCTCGAGACAGCCTTACCGGTGCCACCGATCGATTGGTTCGGACGCCCACCGCATGCCCCAGATACACCGTCCCCTCAGGGCCACCTTTCGAGCCCGGCGCCACGAGCCAGGCTTCCTGGCCCTCGGAGCGCAGCCATCCCACGAGGAGCCCGGCCTGCGCTTGCACGCCCCCGGGGTGATCAAGGCTGTACGGCGACACCATTGCGATCCTCAAGAACGATCCGTTCGATCCGAGGGCCATAGCGGCTGCAGCACATGCCATTGAGTCGGCCGGGCCCGAATGAAGTCTTCGAAGTGCCCGGCCAGCTCCTGGGCCATGTCCTCAATGGTGCCCTCCCGCAATGGTGGTCGAACAACAAACTCATGCCCTCGTCCGGTCTCACGAAAATACGTCGCGACGGGGACCACCCGGGCCCCGGTCCGTTTGGAAAGCACAAAAGGCCCTGCCGGAAAGGTGGTCTCCTCTTCAAAGAACTTGACCGCCACCCCCCTGCCGCTCAGATCGCGATCGGAGGGCAGCGCCAACGTCCTGCCGCTTTGCAGCAGGCTCAACAATCTGGTGGAAGCTCCCTTTTCCACCAGAACAACGTCGATTCCGAACAGCGCCCTCTGGTCGATGAACCATCTGCTGATCAGCGGATTGGGCAGAGCTTCGGCCGCCGCCACCAAATCCAGGTTGTCGGCAGCCCCCTGGAGGCCGGCTGCCTCCCAATTTCCCAGATGCGGCAGCGCCAGGATGACCCCGCCATGTTTTCTGAGCTCGCGGATGTGCTCCATTCCTTCGACGCTGGTGTGACTCATCATCTCGTCCAGGCGCCGGGGACGCACCCAGAAGGTTTCGGCCCAATAGCGCCCGTACGAAGCAAACAGCTGGCGAGTCAATCGGCGCAGTGGCCCGTCGGGGCCCACCACCCGACGCATATTGGCCTCCGCTATGCGTCTTCGCCCGGGCGCCAGGTAGAAGGCCACGATGCCAAGCACCTCTCCAGTCTTGCGCATGGCCGGCTCTGGAAGCAGCCCGAACAAGCCGGAAAAGATCCGGTAAGCCAGATACCCCGGATAGTGCCGCAGGCGGTTCATGACGAAAGCTGTGACCAGGACTTCCAATAGCGCTGCAGAACCGTTATCCCGGTCAGGACCACCATGGGCCACAACATCGCTTCCATCCCCCACCAGTCCAGGCCGACAGGCCCCGCGAGCGCACAAAACAGAATGATGCGCTCGGCCCGGCCCATGAGGCCCCCTTTGCCTTCGCCTCCCGCTGCTTCGGCCTTCGACCGGATGTAGGGAATCAGCATCGAGTTCCCGAGCGTGAGCACCGTAAGCAGGACGAGGGTGGCGTCTTCGGCAACGAACCAGGCCACGCCACCGAACATAGCCAGCTCGCCGATGCGGTCCGAGACTGTGTCGAGAAAGGCCCCCCGGTCAGATGCGGTGCCGGTGAGCCGGGCCACGGCGCCGTCGATACCGTCGAGTAGCGAGCCGAGGCCTATGAAAATTACGCCGGTCACCGGGTGCCCCAGGCCCAGGATCACAGCACCGGAGACCACCAGCAGCAATCCGCTCACAGTGACCGTGGGTGCACTCAACCCCACCCACACCAGGAGCCTGGCAATGGGGTCGATCAAGTACTTATTGAAGAAGGGTCTGGCTCTTTGGTCAATCACTATGGGCCTACGAGGGGGAGCAGCATTGTCGGAGTTAGTATTGCCGCACCGGGCCGAATGTGTCGCCTCCAGCCCGCAAGGAGAATGAATGTTTAACACCTCCGAGGGAGAGCTGAAAATCACCGCCGACGGTGGCAAGAAGGTCAACTTCGCGACTCTGACCGGATCGGAAGGAGACGTCGGCATCGACGTTGGCAAGCTGCGGGCTGAGCACCACCTGGTCACACTCGATTACGGCTTCGCCAATACCGCCGGATGCCAGAGCGCCATCAGCTTCGTCGACGGAGATGCTGGTGAGCTGCGCTACCGCGGGTACAACATCGAGGACCTGGCGGAGTACTCCACCTTCCCACAAGTTGCCTACTTGCTGCTAAACGGCGAGCTGCCTACAGCCTCACAGCTGGAGGAATACGAGAGTGCGGTTCGCAGCCACACCCTCCTCAACGAGGAAATGAAGCGCATGTTCGACGCCTTCCCCCGTAAGGCTCATCCAATGGGGATCCTCTCAGCAGCTACCGCGGCCATGTCCACTTTCTACGAGCAATATCACAATCCCCGTGATGCCGATTCCGTCCGCGAATCCACGATTCGCCTGATGGCCAAGCTGCCCACGGTGGCAGCCTTCGCTTACAAGAAGTCGATCGGGCAACCGTACATGTACCCGCGCAACGACCTCGACTACACGTCGAATTTCCTCTACATGATGTTCGGGCTCCCCGTTGCGCCCTATGAGCCCGACCCGGTTGTTTCGCGAGCTCTCGATGCCCTGCTGATCCTCCACGCCGATCACGGGCAGAACTGCTCGACCTCTGCGGTGCGCCTGGTCGGCTCGAGCGAAGCCAACTTGTTTGCCTCAGTGGCCGGAGGCATGAACGCCCTGTGGGGACCTCTTCACGGAGGAGCCAACTCGGCCGTGGTTGCGATGCTCAACGACATCCACGAAGACGGCAACGACGTTGCCAAATACGTCAAGATGGCCAAAGACAAAGACGACCCGTTTCGGCTGATGGGCTTCGGCCACCGGGTATACAAGAACTTTGATCCCCGAGCAAAGATTCTCAAGGGATTCGCCGGCAGCGTGCTGGAGCGGCTCGGCGTGGACGATCCCCTTTTGGAGATCGCCAGCAAGCTGGAAGAGGTCGCTTTGAGCGACGAATACTTCATCGAGCGCAAGCTCTATCCCAACATTGACTTCTACAGCGGGATGATCTTCCGAGCCCTCGGCTTCCCGCTACGCATGTTCACGGTGTTGTTTGCCATCGGTCGGCTGCCGGGTTGGATGGCGCATTGGCAGGAGATGATCGAGGATCCCAATACCCGGATCAGCCGCCCCCGCCAGATCTACGCCGGGGAAACCGCCCGCGACTACGTGGAACTAGAAAAGCGGGTTTAGCGGTCGTCAGGGTTGCCTTCGACATAGACGTCCTCCACCTCGCCGTTCACAGCGTTGATCCGGACCAGGCCGCGCTCGGCCGGTGGCTCGTCCGCCGAGAACACCAGAACGTTCCATACCGGGCGCGATCGCCAGCCCACGAACCCGAGAGCCGCAGAAGCGTGCCCGACGGGAAACTCGGTGGAGCGATTGGCGATTGACAGGGCCTCCCGCTCACGGATGCCGAGCTCGAATGCCGCTAAGAAGTGATAGCCGCCGATCACCAGCAGGAGCCCCACCACTATCCACATGCCCGCGGGCAGCCCGCCGGCAATGCCCAGCGCCAGGAGCGCCGCCCCACCCAGATAAAAGGCGCCGGCTCGCCGTCTACGAGTGAGGCTCGGTACCGTGAAAGGCCCGAGCACGGAGGAATCGAGGTCGTCCGGAACACCCTGCGCTCGAGCTACTTCCTCGGGTATCTCCATTACTTCCTCACCATTTCTCGCAAGCGCCCCCAGGTATCGGCCAGTGCTTCGGGAAGCACCCGCGCAGAACCGACGGTGGTCATGAAATTAGTGTCGCCCCGCCACCGTGGAACCACGTGCAGGTGGAAGTGTCCCAAAACTCCGGCTCCGGCGTCGCGTCCCAGATTGGCCCCGAGGTTGTATCCATGAGGGCTCACCGCCGCATCGAGCGCTAATTGCGAGCTGCCCAGGAGTGCCCAGAGCTCTGAGACCTCTTCAGGATCCAGCTCAGCCGGGCCGGCGACATGGCGAAACGGTGTCAGCAACATGTGGCCGTTGGTGTACGGATAGAGGTTGAGCACCGAATACACCGCCTCTCCCCTCTCCACCACGAACGTCTCATTATCGGGCCCGCTATCCGGCAACTCGCAGAACAGGCAATCGTCGCTTTGAGACTCGCCGGTGACTTCGGCCATATATGCCGCGCGCCAGCCCGCCCATAAGACGTCCATCAGGCCGGTGGAGCGCACAGAGCTACCAGCCGCTCCCCCGCCTCATTGGCGGAGACGCCTCGCTCCTCGGCATCAGCGTCACGCAATCGCAGCCCCACTGTGCCTTTTTCCACGTCATCATCACCGACGACCAACACCGCCGGAACTTTGCTGGTTATTGCTCGCCTGACTTTCTCTCCGACCGTGTCATCGTGCTCGTCGATCTCCACCCGGAGGCCCCGGGCGGTGAGGCCGGCAGCCACCTCGGCCGCATAGTCATTGTGCCGGTCGGCCACGGGGATTATCTCGGCTTGCACCGGAGCCAACCAGCCGGGGAAGGCGCCGGCATAGTGCTCGACCAAAATCCCGACAAATCGCTCTATCGATCCGAGGATGGCCCGGTGGATCATCACCGGCCGCTCTTTCACGTTCTCGGGGCTGTTGAATTCCAGCTCGAAGTTGGCGGGCTGCGCGAAGTCGACCTGTATCGTCGACATCTGCCATCGACGCCCTATGGCGTCTCGGATATGGACATCGATCTTCGGGCCGTAGAACGCTCCCTCTCCTTCGGCCAGCTCAAAGGGCAGGTCGGCCTTGGCCAAAGCCGCGCCCAGAGCCTCGGTCGCCTTGTCCCACAGAACAGGATCGCCGATCGCTTTGTCGGGCTTGGTGGACAGGTCGGCTTCGATCTCGGTGAAACCGAACTGGCGCAGCATCATCACCGTGAAGTCGAGCACGAGACCGAGCTCCTCCACAAGCTGTGACTCCATGCAGAAAATATGGCTGTCATCGACCGTCAGGCCCCGCACCCTCATGAGCCCATGCAGAACTCCGCTGCGCTCATACCGGTACACAGTGCCAAGCTCGAACAAGCGCACCGGCAGTTCCCGATAACTCCGCGCCCGCGACCGGTAGATCAGGATGTGGAATGGGCAGTTCATCGGTTTCACGTAATAGCTGTGTTGATCGTCGGCGGCCATAGGCGGATACATTCCGTCGGCGTAGAACTCGAGGTGCCCCGAGGTCTCCCACAGAGTCGAACGAGCTACGTGGGGCGTGGAGACAATTTCATAACCGTGCGCGAGATGAGCGTTGCGGCTGTAGTCCTCGATGATCTTGCGGACCAGTCCCCCTTTGGGATGCCAAAGGGGGAGACCGGCGCCGAGCTCCGGCGGGAATGAGAAAAGGTCGAGCTCGACACCCAACTTGCGATGGTCGCGCTTCCCGGCCTCCTCCACTCGCGCCAGGTAAGCCTCGAGCTCCTTCTTGTTCTCCCAAGCGGTGCCGTAGATGCGTTGCAGTTGGGGATTGTTCTCGTCCCCCCGCCAGTAGGCCCCGGCGCTCCGGAGCAGCTTGACCGCTTGAAGAAAGCCGGTGGAACGAACATGCGGGCCCCGGCAGAGATCGACAAAGTCATCATTGCGGTACAGACTCACAATGCTCTCGCCGACTCCCTGGCTCGCCTCGCCATCGGTGATTATCTCGGTCTTGTATGGCTGATCGGCGAATAACGCGACCCCCTCGTCCCGGCTTATCTCCTGACGCTCGAACGGCTGATCTTCGGCGATAATCTCCTGCACCCTGGCGTCCAACGCCTCGAGATCGTCAGGCGTGAAAGCACGGCCGACATCGAAGTCGTAATAGAAGCCGTCATCGATGGGCGGTCCGATGGCGTACGCGGCCCCGGGGAACTTGTCCAACACCGCCTGGGCCAGAACATGAGCAGCTGAGTGGCGGATGACAAACCGGCCTTCCTCCGAAGAGTCCGTAACGACCTCAAAGGATCCGTCTTCCTCGAGTGGTCGGGCCAGATCGAACTGCTCGCCGTTGAGCTTGATAACAACGGCCGCGGCTGCCAGTCGCTCTCCGATGCTGAGAGCGACTTCGAGGCCCGTGGTCCCTGAGGGAAAGCCGGCGACCGTCCCATCCGGGAAGGTCAGCTCGATTGAATCTGCCACGAAAAGACCCACTCCCTAGTTAAGCTTGAACGCCAGAGGATAGGCTCCGGAAAGGGTAGCTCCGCCCCATGGAAGCAGCAGACATAGCTAGAAAGCTCTCAGGCGACGGCCGCATCCTCGAGGTGGGGACCGGCGTCGGTCGTCTGTATCGAATCTGGGATGAAGGTGGAACCCGCCTGGTCAAGGTCTACTCGACAACCGCCGCCGAGCGGCGCGAGCAGCAGGCGCTGGAGAACCTGACCGGACTGCCCGGCCTACCCACCGTCTTGTCTCGGGGAGAAGATGGCGGCTACCCCTGGGCGGTCTTCAAAGATCCCGGCAAGTGGAACCTGGCTTCACTGCCGGAGAGCGTAGGCCTCGGCCGTAAGGCCGGCGAGATTCTGCGGGCGCTTCACTCCCGGGTCTCAGATCACTTCAGCAATGTAAGTCATGGCATCGATCAAGAATGGATCAACGGAGACTTCCCGGCCACCTTCAAGCGTCTCGTCCGCTATCGAGGCAAGCTCCACATTCCAAGCGAGATCGTTGAGAGTGCAGCCGATATCGCGCCTCCCACGGTCTCCAGCGGAGTTGTTGTGCACACCGACCCCAACCCGGAGCAGTTCTACGTCGACGACGACGGAAACATGACTTTGTTCCACTGGGAATGGTCGACCCTGGGCGCCCCGGAGTGGGACTATTCGAAACTGCTGTGGCTCACGGGACTCAAGGCCGGCCTCGACGCCGCCACCGGAGTCTCCGAGGGATACGGCTCGGACATGACCGACGACGAGCTCCAACGATGGGCGGTGTATCACTCGGGGATGATGCTGGTCTCAGCAGTTGAAGTGAGTGATCAGCAGCTCCGGGGAGCGAACTGGTTGGTTGAAGAGCTCACCCGGGCGGTTGCGGCCGCCGGTTTGATCGGCTGAGCCGCCCCAGCTTCTCTAAATCCGCGAAAACCGTGCTTAGAGCTTCTAGCCTGCGCGCATGTTCGAAGCCGTGGTAGCCATCGTCATATTCAGCGCCCTGGTGCTGGCCGGGGGCCGCCAGTCCCCGACCCGCTCTCCCACCTTGAGCCTCGTCGATTCACACGACCTGCCATGCCCCTGGTGTCGGAGCGCCACACTCGAAACCGATGAATATTGCGTTGGGTGCGGTCAGCCGTTCGGCACCACCACGCAGCGATCCACTCGCTCCAAACCGAACCCCAGCGAGCGATAGAGCTCCAGGGCAGACGGGTTGGACGTATCGACGTAGAGAATGCACGTCTTGTTTCCTGAGCCGGCCAGGTAGTGCATCGCCTCGACCACGATCGCCCTGCCGAGCCCTCTCGCCTGATAATCGGGGTGAACCCCGACTATGTAGATCTCCCCCACCTCGGCCGAGTGGCGCTTGGTCCAGCAGAATCCGGCAAGCCGGTCGTCGGCCCAGGCCAGCCGAAAACCCTCGGCCTCGAACCAGTCGCGCCCAACTCGCTCGTTTAGATCGTCGGTGGTCCAGCGTCCGTTCTCGAGGTGTCCCGCAAAGGCCGCGTTGTTTGTCTCCAACCAGGCGTCGTCGTCTATGCCGGGCCGAAACTCCCGCACCTCCGCCCAATCGGGAAGTAAGACGTCCTCTGTCGGCGGGAGGGCTCCCCGCAGCTTGTGCAGCTCACGGAGCACCTCGGTTCCGGCCTGCTCGGCCAGACCGATCGCTTCCCGACCGAAAACCCACCAAAGCAGGCGCCCGTCGGCGTGCGGCCTGGCGGCTTTGAGAAGGCCCTCCACGGTTTGGATGTCACGATGCTCCGGATGAACGGCCATCTCCAACTCCCACGCGTCGCTGGCTACGTGGCGCAACAGGTGCGCATAACCGATGAGTAAACCGTCCGCTTCGGCAATAAAGCCGGCCCCCAGACCCCTCTCCCGGAAGTCGACAAACTTGGTCTCACCGAGCGGCGGAAACCCGTCAACCTCCGACAGCTCAGCCAGAAGCTGCCCGACCTTCTCACCATCGTCCCCGGGCTCGAAAGGACGCACAACCATGGCCGCACCCTAGGACCCACCGACCGGAGGAACCTCTTATGTCCTCCTGGGGGAGGACCGCCTGAGCGGAGCGAAGGCGAGAAGGGGGAGGCCTTATTGGCGAGAGCCGATCCCCCTTTCCGTCACCGGCTCCGCCGGCGCAACCCGACACCCCAGGGAAGGAGATAGAACACCCGGTCAAGCGCCGGAGATCCGCGGCCGATAAATGCCCTGCACCTAGTGTGGTTTTTTCATGAGCTCAGTTGGCCTAGTCCTCGGCGGTGGTGGCATTACCGGCGCCGCATATGAGTTTGCTGCCTTGATGGCCATCCGAATGGCTACCGGCTGGAATCCCAATGATGCCGAGATAGTCATCGGGACGTCGGCCGGGGCAACGGTTGCGGCGGTAGTGCGCGCCGATCGCCTCGAGATCGACGTATTGACCAGCGGTGATCGTACCCGCCAGGAATACGTCGATCACGTGTCAAGCTTCTTGCTGCGCCGCACCCGTCCCCGCGGCTTCGGTCGTTGGCTCCGCCACGGGTTGCTGCCGGGACTTCGCAAGCCCGGATTGGAGATGACGCTGGGTGGCCCGGCTGTGTTCGATCCGCACGGGGTTGCCGAATACGTAGATTTGCTGGCCGGCCCTCTGGCCAGGTCCTGGCCCGATCAGCTCACGTTGATCACTGCCTTCGACCTGGCGGAGAAACGCATGGTGGTCTTCGGAGCAGACGACGGTCCTAAAACGGAACTGCGCATGGCCGTGGCCGCCTCCTCCGCCGTCCCCATGGTGTATCAGCCGGTGACCATTGGCGACCACCACTACGTCGACGGAGGCATCGCCTCAGGGACCAGCGCCCATCTGGTCTTCGAGTACGCCAAGAAGCCGCTCGACTTCATTTTGATTATCGCGCCCATGGCCGCAGAGGAGGCCCGGGATGGGGCCCGCTTCTACGAGGGCATCTTCGACCGGATTGGATCCGAGTCGCTCGACAAGGAGCTGGAGCTCATCGAGGCCACATGGCCGGAAGTGGACGTCGTCGTGCTCCGCCCCGATGATCGGGTCCTATCGGCCGCCCGGCCTAACCCGATGTCGGTGGAGGCGTTAATTCCCACATTCCTGCGCACGCTGGCTTTCCTGCGGCGTGAGTTGGCCCAATCTCATGTTTGGGACCTGCTCAGGTCCCACCTGGTCAAGTGAGCGGAACTGCCAGCGTGAGCTCCTCACCGCAAAAGCCGTCGACCGAGTCGCGGGCGGCAACGACGAGCTCACGAACGCTTGCCGGAATCATCACCTGAGAGAGGCTGCGGGTAAACGGCTGCTCGTCGACATGGGGGTGTGTCAAGACCCTGACCCCCAGAACGTTCCCGGACGAATCACGCACCTCCCAGGCGTCGGCATATTTGTCCCACCCGGTGTCTTGCGAGCTCACGGTGACGTCAAACCGATAGGTCCCGGAACCGTCTCGTGTCACCACCGCCTCTATCACGTCGGCGCACATGTCCGCAGGCTCCAACCGGGTCGTTTCATTCCCCCCCTCTGTCCCACCGCAACCTGCGGCGAGAAGTGCCAGCAGGATCAAGCCGGCCTTACGCAGCCGGGAGCCTGTCATGGCACTTGTCCCCATTAGGCTGCTCATCATGAAAGTGACAATCGAGTTCTGTCGTTCTTGAAACTACACAGACCGTGCGGTCGGCATGGCTGGACAGCTTTTTGAAGAGTTCGGGCAAAAATTCGAGATAACCCTGATCCCCACCAGCGGCGGGGTGTTCGAGGTCGACTTCGATGGCCAGGAAATATTCTCCAAGGACACCCTGCAGCGCCACGCTGAGTACGAGGAAGTCGCCCAGCCAATTAGAGAGATCCTCTCCCAGCTAGCACCACATAAAGCGGTGGACAAAAACCACTAACTGTGTCTACACTCTGAGTGGTGGCTAACTGAGGAGGGCCTGATGTCGTGGGCGGCAAACGCTCGGAAATTCTTGATTGCTGCGATCGCATTCGCGCTGATAGTGGCTTCAATCGCAATCGCCAGCTGGGCTGGTACCGACTCGACGACCGGACCTGTGCCGTTCGCTCCGGTGTTTAGCGTTGGGGCGCCGCCGATCGACACTGATGGGACCTTGAAGATCGTCAAGAACCTGGGTGGCGGTTGGCCTGATGGTGCGTTCATCTTCCATTGGGAGTGTGACGACAATGACACCACAAAGGGGTCGGCCACTTTCCCGGATGATTTCACGGGCGCCAATTACACAGTAACCCCCGATATTCCGGTAGGAACCAACTGCTGGGTCGAAGAAACCGACGGAACGCTCAGCGTCTCCGACTACCTGGTGACGACTCACATCGAGAGCGCCGCCGGCTTCCAGGCCATCAACGGACGCAACGTGCCAATTGATAACTCAAAGGGGCTGAACACAATCCAGTTCATGAACGAACTGTGCGATCCGTACCTCAGTTCCTGTCGACCCGGCTAACCAGACCGAGCCAACAACTGTCCAGTGGCCGCCTCCGGGCGGCCACTGGCTATTGGCACTCTCGTTTTCCTGGTCGCGAACTCAGGAATAGGCCGTCGTCGTCCGATAGCAGGGGTTGGTGAAAACTGGGGAAAAAAGACGGCGGATGCGTGCCAGCAATAAGACCGCCGAACGCGAGTGGTCGGCCAACAGCCCGCCGAGTAAGCCGGCGGGCTCATACATCCTCGGCCTCGGGTTAATCGGCCTTCTGGCCATCGTCTCCAGCATCATCGTGTCTCGCGAGCTGGCGGTGCAGACCCGGGATGTCCGGATAGTGAACTCGGCGTCCGATCAGCCCGGGCTCACATACGAAATCACTCAAGCAGTCGACACGATTCATCGGGCCGAGTCACCAACAACAGAGGACCTGGCAGCCCTCGAGTCGGTCCTCGATCGGTTCGTCGCCGTTCACCTCGGCCTGCGCTTTGGGGACTCCGAGCTTGGGCTACCCGGCCAACCCAGCAGCGAGAACGTACGTCTCTTCGGCCTGGCCGACGCCCCGTTCAAGTCGATAGTGGCACTCTCGCGGGAAGCCCTGGAGGGATCCACCTCAAACCAGGGCGTGCAGGCAGTCGCGACCAGCGGTGACGCCTTCCGGGCCCGAATGGACGCCATCGTCTTTCAGTATCAGCTAGAGGCCGAGCAGAGAGCGACCAACCTTCAACGGCTCGAGTTTGGCTTGCTCAGCGTCAGCCTGCTGTTGCTCATGTTCGAGGGACTGTTCCTTTTCCGGCCGGCTGTCCGGCGCAACACTCGCAAGTGGCAGGAAGCCCGCAACCGGCATGCCGCAGAACGTGAGCGGGACAGGGCCCGTCTCGAGTACCTGGCCCAATTCGACGCGTTGACCGGGCTTCCCAATCGAATCTTGTTCCGCGATCGCCTAAACCAGGCGCTGGCCAGGGCGGCCAGAGAGGAGCGCTGGGTGACACTTCTCCACGTGGACCTCGACAACTTCAACGTCGTCAACGACGAGATCGGCCATGAGGTGGGTGACGCAGTGCTGGTCGAGGTTGGCAAACGCCTCACCGGAGCCGTAAGGGAATCGGACACTGTCGCCCATCTAGGGGGCGATGAGTTCACCGTCATCCTGGAAGGAGACCGTGAGATCGACGGCGCCGAGCGCGTGGCGCAGAAGATCATCACCGAGCTCGCCACGCCCCACCAGGCTGGAGACCTCAAGCTCTATGTCACGGCCAGCCTGGGCGTCGCCATCTACCCGATGGACGGCCGGGGAGCGGACGAGCTGCTGCGGGGAGCTGACCTGGCAATGAATGCCGCCAAACGGGCGGGGCGCAACTCCTACCGACTCTTCACCTCCGATCTTCGCCAAAACAGCTCCGAGCGACCGGCGCTGGTGACCAGCCTGCGGCAGGCAATTGAGGACAATGAGGGCTTGAGCCTCTGGTATCAGCCCAAACTCGATCTGGCGACGGGTGCCATTTTCGGAGCAGAGGCCCTGCTGCGTTGGCAACACCCCGAGCGGGGCATGGTGATGCCGGGCGATTTCATCCCCCTGGCCGAGGAAACCGATCTAATTATTCCCCTTGGGCAGTGGGTAATCGAGGAAGCCTGCCACCAGTCCCAACAGTGGTCGGGTGATAACGACGACGACCTGGTCCTGTCGGTGAATGTTTCCCCACGGCAGTTCCACCACGACGAGTTCGTTGAGTCGATATCCGCAGTGCTGGAGAGAACCCGGATGGATCCCACCAATCTGGAGCTGGAGTTGACCGAAAGCACCCTGATCCGCGATCTCGACCAGGCGTTCGACACCCTCAACCGGCTGCGAGAAATTGGAGTGAGGATTTCCATCGACGACTTCGGAACCGGGTATTCCTCACTCAGCTACCTCAAGCGGCTCCCCATCGACATTCTCAAGATCGACCGGTCATTTGTTGACGACATCACCAGCAACAGTGACGACGCCGCCATCTCCGAGGCGATCATCAGCCTGGGACAAACCCTTAATTTGCATGTCATCGCCGAAGGAGTCGAGACCAGCGCTCAACAGGAGATGCTCACCGCCATGGGCTGCAACTCGCTGCAGGGCTATTACATCTCGCCTCCCCTGCCCGTCGGTGAGTTCGAAGCATGGCTGGCCGGCTTACAAGGCCGACTGGCCAGCTGACACCGCGACAGCCACCTCACCCCGGCGTCATCTGCAACGCCCCGAGCAATGAGCTCAAACGATTATCGAACCGTATGGGCGTCGCGAAGGAATGCGACGCCCGGGATGAGGCGGCGGCCGGTGCCGTGGGCTGGCGGTGCCCCTCGGGCTCAGGAGCTGCCCACAGTTGATGTAATGGACACTGCGGCCGGGAAGCGTCTTCATGCTGCCACGTAATCAATAACGCGCACGGCCGCCCGCCGGGCACTGGCAGCGTCAGTGATATCCGGTTGAGTATTGATCCCAGCGACCGTCCCGTCGTCGAGAGTGGCGACCTCGGCCAGGCGGACGCCGGCAGCCTCGAGGACTTCGCCGGCTGCACGGACCGTGTCCGAATCCTTGCCGGTGACCACTTCCCCGCAGACCAGGAGGCTCGTTTGCACATCCCCCGGATCAGGATCATCGGAGTTCAGTGGTATGGGAACGCCGGAACTGGACAGCCGGCGTTCCCATACCGGCCAGCCTGCCCCATTTCGCCACGATTCGGAGTCATAGCTATTGATGACCCGCATCGGGCCAAGGCTGGCCGCAGCCAACCAACTGGCGGTGACAGCGGGGTCTCCACACAGTCGGCCGGTGATCGGTTGCTCGAGATTGGTCTGCGGGCAACGAGACCATCGCAGCAGCAACCCCCGTACCGGACAATCCTGGATGTGGACGACATTGCTGCGCAGGTCGAACTCCACGGACCCTATCTGGTGAGGATCGATCTCCCAGACCGGAATCTGGTCGTAGCGCAGCATGGTCGAGACCATGTGGGCCACGAGGTCGCCGGCGTGGGCAACGATGACGATGCCCGGGTCATCGCCGGCGCAGGTGGGAGTCAGTTGCAAGGTGTCTTTCCGCCGTCGGCGCTCCCGCCAGGATCCGATCGAGGTGCGACGCCCGGAACGGGAGGCAGCCGGCTGCTCGCTCCGCCGTTTGCCTTGCGTGCGGCCCCGGAACGCACTGCGATTTGTCTCGGAGCCGCGGCTATTCCCGAACCGGGCGCCACGGGCCTTGTCGAGCTCTAACGGCCATGGCTCGCCGGGAGAAACTCCGCGCATCGCAGCCAGTGAGGGCACGTTGGGGGATGTCACCTGCGCTACCGCGCCGGCAACTATTTGGGGCCAAATTTCCAAACTGTGTGCTGGGGTCACCATTTGCAGCCTCCCGTGTTTGCCGAGCCCAAGCTATGTCACGCCTATGTCGCGATCGTCTTGCGTGGCCTGAGGGGTACCCGACAACCTTGCGGCCACACGACATGTGGCGCCCTTCACCTCTTAGAGCGCGAAACACTTTCGCATTCTTGATACGAACACCACTACCGTGCAGCAGGTGAGTGGCCTCCAGATTCGTCTGTTTGGGGGCCTGCTCCTGGAGAGCAGCGGGCGCGACCTCCCCCGCATTCCGTCGCGGGTTGGGCGATCTCTGTTCGCCTACCTCGTCCTGCACCGCGACCAGGAAATCACCCGCGACCTGCTGGCAGGTGTCTTCTGGCCCGATATGCCAGATCCCCGGGCCCGACGCCGACTCAGCCAGGCACTCTGGCAAGTCCAGACTCACCTGGCCGACTGTGGAGTCGGCTCCGAATACCTGCTTACCGAGCCCCATGCCGTCCGGTTCAATGCCACCGCTCCCTATTGGCTCGATGTGGAAGCGTTCGAGGATGCCCTCGCCGGCTTCAAGAGCCTCCCCGAGGGTGCCGCCCTGACGGCAAGCGAGCTCCAGGAACTGGCAGCCAAGGTGGAGCTCTACCGCGGCGACCTGCTCTCGGGGTTCTACGACGATTGGATCCTGGTGGAACAGCAACGCTTGCGCCAGAGCTACCTGGAGGCGCTAGGCCATCTGGCCGTTCTCTACAAGAGCCGGGGCGAGTTCGAACCGGCCCTGGCTTACGCTCGTCGCCTGGCCCTGACCGACCCACTGCGGGAGGACGCCCACCGGGAGGTCATGCGACTTTCTTTCCTGGCCGGACGGGCCAACGACGCCCTACTGCAGTACGAGGTTTGCTGGTCGACACTGCAAGACGAGCTAGGAACGGAACCGGAAGCCGCCACCACCGACCTCTTCGAGTCGATAGCCGCCCAGCGCGACGCCGGCCGGGCCCCGTTCCTTCCAGCCGCCCGCTCACCATTGCTCGATGTCTCAACACCGATCCCCCTTGTCGGCAGGAAAGAACCGCGCGCCGGCGCCGTCGCCATGGTGGAGGGGGCACTGGGCGGGCGCGGTGGCATCGTCCTCGTCGAAGGTGAAGCCGGTGTCGGCAAGACCCGGCTCCTGGAAGCCATCGCCGAGGACGCCAGCTGGCGCGGGCTCGGTGTCGTCTGGGGCGAGTCGGTCGAGGAAGGCCCCTCCCCCTCCTACGCTCCCCTGACTGTTGGCCTGTCACGTGCCATTACCCACCTGGTAGCCGAACAGTTGGCTGCCCAGATCGATGGCGTATGGCTGCAGGAGATCGGAAGACTGATTCCCAGGGTTCGGGAATGGCTCCCCCGGTTGCCCGAGCCGGCCAGGTTGAAGCCGGCCGAGGAGCCGGAGCGGATGTTGGAGGCGATCAGCAACACAATGATCGGGCTCGGTCGCATCACGCCACAGCTAATCGTGCTCGACGACTTTCACTGGGCCGACGCCGACACTGTCGCCGCCATCCGCCACCTGGCCAACCGTCTGAATGAAAGCAACCTCGTTCTGTGTCTCGCCTACCGGAGCGGGCCGGCTCGTGAGCGAGCCGAACTGTGGGAAACGCTGCGCCACCTGGACGCGTCGGCACCCACGCTGCGAGTCCCGCTGGCCGTCCTCAACGACGCCGAAACGAGAGAGCTCATCCGTCTCAGCTCCGAAGCCGAGGTCGACGACGCATTGGCGGCCAGGCTCCATGAGGAGACAGGAGGAAGCCCACTGTTTGTTCTCGAGACCTTGCGGGCAATGCACGAGCACCAGGTGGCCGCAGTAACCGGCGACGGAGGCGATGTGAGCCCGGAGTTCCCCCTCCCCGACACGGTTCACGAGCTCATCTCACGGCGGCTACAAACCCTGAGCCCGGCCCAGCGCCACGTCCTCAACATCTTCGCGGTTCTGGGCATGGAAGCCGATGCCGACCGCGCATTGGCCGCCAGCTCAGGCCTGCGGCCGGAGTTCTTCGAGAACCTGGCGGCTCTAACGCACAAGGGCATACTCCACGAGCGCCATGGCCGCTACCGCTTCCGCCATCAACAGGTGCAGCGGGTGGCCGACCTGGAGATCCCGGCTCGAGAACGGCAAGCTCTCCATCACGAGCTTGGCCGGGCCCTGGTTTCGCGCCACGACGAAGCGCCCGAGATCATCGCCCATCACTTCGCCGGCGCGGGTGAAGCCGTCGAGGCGGTGCAATACTCCGAACAGGCCGCCCTTGTTGCCCTCGAACAGCGGGCTTACGCCAATGCCGCCGCTCACTACCAAACCGCCCTCGAGTGGGTCGGCCCTGCGCAATCGAGCGCAGAAGTTCGGTTCCGGTTACTCGCCGGGCACGAGGGGGTGCTGGATGTAGTGGGCAGGCGGTCCGAGCAGGAGGCAACCCTCGCTTCCATGGAGGCGCTCGTGGTGGAGCTTCCCGAGCTTGGCGCCGCGGTATCCCGGCGGCGGGCATGGCATCTGGCCCACACCGACGAATTTCGCCAAGCAGCGACGGAGGCCCGAAGAGCTCTGGCGGCAGACACAGCTGCCGGCGATGATGCCGCGGTCGCCGAGGACCACCACGTGCTCGGCATGATCAACCTCTGGTCCGGCGACCCCTCGCAGGCAATCCGGCACTTGCGGGACGCTGTCGATACTGCAACCGGGCGCCGGCTGGCCGACGTGCGAGAAGCCCTGGGACGGGCGCTGAGCGCGGTGCAGCAATATTCAGAAGCTGCCGACGAGTCCAAGACCGCCCTGGCTCTGTTTGATGCCGCGGACGACCGCCGTGGCCAGGCCGAGGCGCTGGGCTCTCTGGGCATCATCACCATGGAACAAGGCCATGCCGAGGAATCCCTCAGCTACTACCAACGTGCCATCGATGTCTGCCGGGAAATCGGGTATCGCCACGGAGAAGGCGTGAACACCGTCAACCTCGGCAATGCCCTCTGGTATGCCGGGTGGATCTCCGGCGCCCTGGAGAAGTTTGCCCGAGCCATCGAGATCTTTGGGGTGATCGGTAATCGGCGCGGGCAAGCGCTGGTGGAAGCCAACGCCGCTTCTCTTCACCATACGCTGGGCGACGATAAAACCGCGGCCGGGTATTGCCGACGCGCCCTCGAGTATTTCATGGAAGTCGACAATGCAGACGGGGCCGCCCAGGTGCTCTGCAATCTGGCCGACATATCCCGCCGCGCCGGCCGGCTGGATGAGGCCGAGGACTATCTCGCCACCGCCCTTCACTCAATTGAGACAACCGGAAATCAGTGGCTGGCTGTGCAGGCACTCCAGTCCCGAGCCCTTCTCCAGCTCGCCCAGGACCTCGCCACCCGGGCCGTTGCTACTGCCGACAAAGCGCTGCGATTGTGTCGCCGGCTCGGGTTGACCGACTTCGAGGCCGGGCTCTTGTCCGTGCGAGGAGTCGCCCTGCTGGCTTTAGGTGACACTCGCCAGGGCGCCGAATCCACGGCGGAGGCCGTCAAGCGGCTCAAGTCTGGCACCGACCAGGCCTACCTCGTTCCGTTCCGCCACGCTCTCGCGCTGAGAGAACTGGAGCGGGAGGATGAAGCAGCCGACTTGTTCCGCCAGGCTCACGACCTTCTCGCCGAGACTCTCGGCGATCTCTCCGACTCTCAGAAAGCCGTGGCCATGACAGTCCCGGAGTTACGAGCTATTGCTGAGGCCATGGAATCCGTTGAGCCCACCCTCCTCACCGTCCGCCTGGCACGAAAGCGAGTGCCCACTGGGCGCCCCCTAACCGACTCGGACCGCACAGCGGTGCGCTGGACCATCACCTCCCCGGAGGACGATGGGTGGAAAGATCCGGTTGAGCGACGCCGCGGTCGCCTACGCCGACTCCTCGAGGAAGCCGACGGGCAGGATGCTGCCCCCACCGTGGACGACCTGGCGCAAGCCCTGGATGTCAGCGTCCGTACCATTCGCCGCGATCTTGCCTCCCTCCGGGCCAACGGGTTTCGGGCTTCCACCCGGGGGCACAGTAACTAGTCCGTTTTCCCACTATCTGTGGTTTTAGCCCTCTAGTTTTTCTCCGCCCCGCCGATCTCCTCCCCGAGAGAAGAACCTCGAAAAGAGGAGGAGATTGCATGCGCCGAATACTTACTATCGCGTTTTCGCTGGTCGCAGCGATGGCGCTTTTCGCGCAGTCCGCGTTCGCGGCCGTCGTGAATATGCGTTAAGGACGTCAACAGTCCCGTGGAGCGAAGGCCGGGCCTTCGCTCCAACGCGTTCGGGTAGATGTAAAACCAGTTGCCATCCAGTGCCGAACCGTGGAATACTTCACAGCGCTGGCGGATAAATTGAGAGAGGCGGAGTCAGGCCCCGGGAGGGATGCACATGACTCAAAGCTCACGGACGTCCGGCAGACGGAGCCGGAATACCACCGAGGCGAGTCTCGCCGCCAGTACTCAACGCCTGAGAGGTCTTGGCTCGGTCAACGCATCGGTGAACTCCGAGGCCTTTCCGATCATTGCCGAGCCGGAGTTGGAGAGGACGATCCGGAGCGTCCCCGACCCCGACGAACACACCAGCCGCTGGTGCCCGACGACCGGTCACAGCATCCTGGTCGGACCCGACCGCGAGTGCCCGGCTTGCGGCAGCTGGGCCCCGAGTACGTAAGAGCCTGCCGGGCCTACTACTTTCATCCTCCCAGGCGCGCTTAGCAGCGGAATGTGCAGCTGAGGAAGCTCCAGAGGAATAATCGCATCCCGGTCGTGGGAGATTACAGAAGCGACCAGTCGAGCGTCTAGCCGCCCGACGAGCTCGATCCGGAAGAGCCGGATCCGGAGGATCCGGATGAGCTGCCGGGCTTTGATGACTTTTTCGACTTCGTCGACTTCGGTGGCTGGGGCTTTCCGGAGCGACCGCCGGGCTCACCGACGCCGCGATAAACGTTCGTTTGCTTCTTGGACAACTTGTTGTGACGGTCGCAGGACGCGACCGACCCCGTCCGCCATTTTCCGTGGCAATAGTGACTGGTAGCCAACGGTTCTCCTTGATGTGAGTCTCCGGCCGGTAATACAACCAGACTCGCGGGCAGAGTGTTCCCTTGTACGGGTAGAAATTGGCGGATATCTCGAAGGAACCGCCACTTCACCGATATTCTCCGAACCATGATGCGTATCCGCATCGCCGTCGGGGCGCTTGCCGCGGCTCTTGTGCTCGCCGCATGCACCTCCGCCGGCGATGCCACCAATGAGGCCACAACCGCAGTAACCAACCCATCGACCACAACAAGCCTGACCACAGCCACAACCACAACCACGACCTCGACAATCACGACCACCTCCACCACCACAACTACAACCACCACGTTGCCGCCCCGGGCGGTGACGATCACGATCGAGCCCGTCGCAGCGACCGTGATAGTGGGCGACGCCGCCGGCATCGTCCAGCGTGTTTCCGGCACGTTCTCGGGGTCTGTTTCGGGCACCGCCCACTTCACCGTGAGGGCGCCGGGATACGAGACGGTCGTCGACTCGCTGGGCCCCGACGAGACGAGCTCGCTTGTCTGGCTCGACAAGATAGGCCAGGTGCTGGACAAGACTCTCGAGTTCGGGAGCGGTCCCGCCCCGAAGCAGGTTGCTTTCCGCCCCGGACACGATGAGTTATGGGTGACCCTGCTGGGTGGGAAAGGGTTTGAGGTCTACGACCCGATGACCGGAGATCAACTGGCCGCGGTTGAGCTTCCCAGGGCAGGGTCGGTGGAGGTCATATTCAATCGGGAGGGATCAATTGCCTACATCAGCCAAATGGAGACTGCCTCGGTGTACGAAGTCGACGCTGATTCCAAGGAGGTGCTCCGCCGTTTGCCCACCGAAGGCGTGTGGACAAAGGTCATGGTGCTGTCACCGGATGAGCAGACCCTGTGGGCCTCAAACTGGGTGAGCAACAACGTCAGCGAGATCGACCTGACGACCGGTGAGGTTCGGCGCAAGCTCCGCACCGTCACCACGCCCCGCGGCCTCTATGTGACGCCGGATGCCGCCAAGCTTTACGTCGCCGGGTTCAACAGCGGCGAGATCCAGGTGTTCGACCTGGAGACCGGCTCGGGAACGGTGATCCACCGTACGGGTGGCGCCATGCGCCATCTCGTCGGCAGCCCCGACGGCTCCCTGGTTTACGCATCCGACATGGCACGGGCCGGCGTGATCGTCATCGACACCACAACCGACGAGGTCACAGACCTGGCCGAGGTCGACCGGACACCGAACACCATCGACCTGAGCCCGGACGGTCGAGTACTTTACGTGTCCAACCGCGGGCGCAACAATCCCGAGACCTACTACAAGCCCGGGCCCGAATGGGGCACAGTGGTGGTGATCGACGCCGCCACCGGTGCCTATCTCGACGCCATCGTCGGCGGCAACCAGACCACCGGCCTCGACGTATCACCCGACGGGACGCTTCTCGCCTACTCGGACTTCCTGGACGACCGGATCGTCATCTACCGGATTCCGCCGTATGAAGAGCTCACCGCCGGCCAGGGCGGACGCTGGGAGGAGCACCAGCTCGAAAAAGTCAAGTAGATGGCAACGGCATGCCGCAGGGTGCTCCCCGTCCCGATGAGCCGGGCCTGCCGAGGGGTAATCTGCTGCCACGTTGTCAGCCGAACCGTTCACTTACATCTGGGCCTACCGGGTGCCGCCCGAGAAGGTGGATGAATTCCGGCGACTCTATGGGCCCGAAGGCGCCTGGGTGCGGTTGTTCCGGCAAGCACCCGGATATGTGGAAACCGACCTGTATCGGGACCGCAACGACGGAGACCGGTACGTGACGATTGATCGCTGGGAATCTGAGGAGGCGTTTGAGAATTTTCGTGCAAGATTCGCTGAGGAGTTCGAGCGGCTTGACCGTGATGGGGAACACCTGACCCTGGACGAAACACCACTGGGTGAATTGGGGCCCATGGCATAGTCGACGAGGCGCGCGCAAGTCCGATCGAGCTTGGGCCGGCTGGTTGCCGGCCCCGACCTCCGCACCGACGAGCTGGCCTGCCCGCACGGGACTCGAAAATTCGGGCGCACGACCGCAGCCCGTATCGAGCGGCCCTGGGGAGCACTGATTCCCGACCAGAATCCGAAGGCGGTACTCTCAGTTCCATGCCCACGACGCCGTCGAAGAATCTCGACCCGTTCCCCAATCCGCACGCTACCCGCGACTACACCATCAGGTTCGAGGTTCCCGAATTCACCTGCATCTGTCCGCTCACCGGCCAGCCGGATTTCGCCCATTTCGTGATCGACTACATCCCGGATGAGCTGTGCGTCGAACTCAAATCACTCGAGCTCTACCTCTGGTCATACCGGGACGAAGGCGCATTCCACGAGGACGTCACCAACCGCATCCTGGACGACATCGTCGCGGCCGTCGGCCCGCGGTGGGCCAAGATAGAAGGAGACTGGAACATTCGAGGCGGAATCCGTACCCTCGTCACGGCGGAACATCACAAGGCTCAGTAGCGCCATCGTGAGGCCTGGTTCCTTCCACCGCCCACTTGCCACGGTCGGGCTTTTCTTGTCAAATCGGGGTTCGGGAACGCGGGCAGATTGGCGTCCGTGCGTGGGGTGTCGAGGATCTTTCATTGTTCAGTGCCCCGGGGTCGGTGATCTCCGAGTCGCCGACGCAACGCACACCGATGTGCCACGCCGGGTCGCGGCTGGAGGCCCGTGCCCGACCGACCTCCGGCCCGGTGGTGACGGTCGCAATCGGTTTCACCGTGCATTGCCACCGACTCTCCGCTCCCTCCATCGGTGAGATCACACGCGGGCGACCGGGCGCCGCTGCCCTGGTTCCAGGTGCAGGTAGAGTCGTGGCACGTGGCAGATCTTCCGACCGGCACGGTCAGCTTTCTTTTCACCGATATCGAAGGCAGCACCCGGCTTCTGCAACAACTCGGCGAGGCCTACCGCGGGCTGCTCGACGACCACCACCGGATCATTCGTGGAGCCATCGAGGACGCCGGAGGAGTACGGGTCAGCACCGAAGGCGACGGTGTCTTCGGCGCGTTTGCTAGTCCCCGGGACGCCGTGACTGCGGCCGCGGCGGCGCAACTTGCGCTGGCTCGACAAACCTGGCCTTCCGATGTGGAGGTCTGGGTTCGAATGGGAATCCATACCGGAGATGGCGTGATCGGTCCCGATGGCTACGTTGGCCTCGACGTGCATCGGGCGGCCCGGATCGCCTCGGTCGGCAACGGCGGCCAGGTAGTTGTTTCGGATGCGACCCGATCGCTGGTCGAGAAGGAGCTCCCCGGCGACCTGGGGCTGCTCGACCTGGGGCTGCATCGTCTCAAGGACCTGGCCGACCCCGAGCACGTCTACCAGCTCCTGATCACGGGACTGCCGAGCGAGTTTCCGCCATTGCGGTCGTTGGATGCGGTGCGCAACAACCTGCCTATGCAATTGACGAGCTTTGTAGGGCGCGAAGCGGAGTTGGGCGAGCT
>Ga0255057_10000338_pt1 | contig 26658 bp, 32 predicted proteins | sample Cases_109_6_MG_FD_189022 | JGI IMG/M metagenome (GOLD analysis project Ga0255057, IMG submission 189022) | Seawater microbial communities from Amundsen Gulf, Northwest Territories, Canada - Cases_109_6 | ecosystem: Environmental > Aquatic > Marine > Gulf | place: Canada: Northwest Territories... | reverse complement strand
CCATCCAATAGGGCTGCTCACCGTGGTCGTTCCTTTGAACAGACCAGCTGACTGTGATTAGCGTTCGCTGGGTCGCCATCTCGGACGCAAGAGAGCGAATCCGATCGGGGTCCACACCCGAAATGTTCCCAGCCCACTCTGCTGTCTTCGGCAGGCCGTCCTTTTCGCCGAGTAGATACGAACGGAGCTGAGCCCAACCATTGCAGTAGATGTCGAGGAACTCTTCGTCTTGGGCACCGGCGACCAGGAGACTGTGGGCGAGTCCGAGCATGTGTGGTCGAGGACTCGGTCTGTAGACGGAGGCCCGATCTGGCAACGTTTTGGACGTACCCGGTGGTGTGGCTACTTCGTCGATTTGGATTGCCATGTGAGGCCGAGGCCTGCAAAGAGGAGAACAGCGAAGGACGCCATCCAAAGCCAGGTTCCTGTGGCAGCCCAGTCGACTTTGTCGAGTTGGGCGTCGACGATCGCCAGACCGACGATCGGGATGATTCCCCCGGTTGCCATGGTCAGTCCGAGTGTCCGTTGCTCGATGTGGGCCGCGCCGTGATAGACCAAGAGTGCTCCGAGTGCTGGCGTCAAGTACGCGACGCTGTACATCCGACCGTGAAAGTCGTTTACGGGCCACGGCCAGAAGTTGCTGAACGTTGCTGGTGCGATGAGGAGCCCCAAGCCGTAGAGTCCGAGAGCCATCGTGGGAACCAGGAGAATCGTCCGCCACGGTGGAGCAACGGCAACGGGATTGTGTGGAGCGAGGTCACGATACAGCCACATGTGGTAGAGGGCGTTGGCTGGGATGACGAAGTACAGCAGGAACCAGAGCCAGGAGCTGTAGAAGCCGAGATCGAATCGATCAATATTTGCCAACGAAACGACGAGCACGATCGAGGTGAAAAGGAAGATCATCGGGAGCACGATGCGTGTTGGGGCCCAGCGTCTCGAGATCACGGTCATGACGGTCGCTACGAGCGAGGCCGAATAGATTGAGCCGAGCAGCAGTGCGTTGAATCGGGTGAGTCCCCATGGCCACTCCGGTGCGACAACCCACGGCAGCAACAGGAGCCCCACCCCTGCGCCAAGAAGGACGATCGACTCGACGCTGGTCACCCAGAAGAGCAGGTTCGATATCCGCGGGTTGGTATCGGTCGCTGTTGGGGTTCGGCGCATGACAGATTCCTGGGTGTGTATGTTCCAATCGGCTCGGCGGCTGCAAAGTAGCAGCTGGAATGGCGGTGCAGCGCTCAGTGCCCTGGATTCACGAAGCGGTGTGTGAGAGGGCGGGGTGCGCTGACCCAGAGCGTGTCTAGGGTGCCTGCATGGCTGAATATTCGACGACACTGATGTTCCCCAGCGCCCATTGAGACGACTTTCGGGTTCGTCAGTGATTTTCGTAACGCGGCGATATGGGATCCGCGAACATACACCGCCTGCAACGAGACCAGCGGCCCGATTCGTGTGGGTCGCCTTCCACCTCTCTTAGACCGCCGTAACTCTTCCTGTTGTAGACGCCGTTGACGTCTTCTGAGGGGTCGGTGGATTCTTGGCGAGCGCCTCCGACGTAGTGGCAGTTCGAAAGCCTCCAATGGAAACGCCAGAATCGACTCCGACCAGGTACCTGACGGAACCTACCCCCATATCGCTCGGCGCCCCCTTGTTGGCCACGGTTGACTGGCCACTGCTTAAGCTCTGGTTCAGATCAATAGAGAGGAAGTTCCGATGCGGAACGTCAAGCTTGAGCGGACGTTGGCTGTAGCTCGGTCCAGTGTGTGGGCCGTGTTGGCCGATTACCCCAATATTGCTGACTGGAACGACGGCCTTAAGAAGAGCTACGCCATCGGCGATGCGACCGAGGGCGTCGGAGCCCAGCGCCAGACCGAACTAGTCCCGGACGGAGCGATGAGGATGAGAGAGACCGTCGACGAGTGGGTGCCCGAAGAGAGGATGGTGATTGCCATTGACAAGATAGAGAAGATGCCTGTCAGGCAGGCCAGGATGACGTACACCCTTTCCGACGGCGGCGAAACCTCGTTGTTCTCCATGAGCTACGAATACGAACCCAAGGGTGGGCCGCTGGCCTTCATTTTGGGGCTAATGATCGACCGGCAGATGAACAAGGGCCTCAACGGGTTCGTCGACAACCTGGAACCGGCGGCTCAGGCTCGGGCAGCCGCCTGACGAGGACGGCCACCCCCTCCCATAACGGCGGCACCTTTTATGGGCGGGGGCGTTGGCTCTAGAACGGAGCGGGCCCGATTCCTCTGATTAGCCCGAACCGTGAAGCAGAACCGATGTAGTCGCCAACGATCTTCACTTGGCCCTCACGTCCGCCGTTTAATCGAATGCGGGCCACATCCTTCCAAACAGGGCCGGTCGCCGCTGCCTTGTCGATAGTCCCACTCCACTCCCTGGACTTCCTGCTCCCCACCGAACTGGACTCCAGAGTTACTTCAACGGTGTCGACCACGTGGCCCGACACATCCAAGAGTTCGGCACGACCGTTGTAGTTGCCCATCTGATCCCTTCGTCAGCTCGAATCAATGATGGTCGCTACTCGGTGCAAACCACCCTTCGGGTCTCTTCGAATCGAACAATCGTCGGTGAGGCCGAAGCAAGACATTCTTCATATTCTCGACCAATTCGTTTCGTGAGGTCGTAGAACCTCGACATGCCTATATCGACCCGCACATTGCGGCACCTGTGTGCCGACTGTCGGTTGGATTGGCGGGTCCTTTGGAGGCTCGCGAGCATTGTTGTCCGCTGCCAAGTCTCTTAGTTCCGAGTCACCGAACGTTTTTGGACTTTGTGTTCTGTCGACCGACTGGAATGCCTTCAAAAGTAGGAACTGAGTTTCCAGAGTGACTGATGACAGTTGACAACGCCGAAACGAACAGAGCTTCGATCGGAGCACGACGGTTCGGATACGCAGTAGCGGTTGGTATCAACGTCTTACTCGTCGTGGTCGTCAACAACATTCTGGGCTGGGGGTGGTTGATCGGCGACGCGACCACCCGCACCAGTACTTCTCCAGGGCCAGGTTGCGGTTTGGCCACGTCCTCGACACGAAGTCCAGCCGCGCCGATGTACTCATCTAGCACCGCAGCCCTCATCGTTGCGTCATCCATACATCCAGATCATGGCTTGAAAGTCGAGCGTTAACGATTCCGCTGGCCTGCTAGACAATTCTCGCACTTCATTGAGTGCGAATGCTGCACACTTCAGCTCCGAATCGTCCACACGCATCGAAAATCACACATCCCACCAACACCCGCTCCATTCGCCAGCCACAAGCCGCACATAATGATCTTTTATGTTGTCGAGTTGCCGGCGGGTGGACAGGACTTGGGTGGGCCACACCGGGTGGGGTGGGTGGGGTCGACAGCTCATTATCAGGACAATGCTGGTGAGCATGTCAGCCGGTTGGTGGGGTCAGACCTCGCCCACGATTGTCAGATCATGTGGGGTAAATGTTTGTAAATCTGGCGGGCACATACCGTTTGAGACACCGCATGATCTCTGGAGTGGATAGGCCGTCAATTCTTCTGTTTGTCACGTAGGCACTGGTTTCGGGATGTGACCTGATGCGGGTTAACACGATCCGCCGACGGTGCCAGTTTTGTCGATGACATTCTCGGAAATTGAACTCCTCGAGGGTCACGGGATCAGGACCGTCGCACCCAGAGTGATGCCGGACTCGACGGCCTCGTGTGCTTTCACGGCATCTTTCAGCGGGTACTCGTAGTTGATGTTCGCGTCCAGGATCCCATCGCCGATGGCCTTGAACAGATCTCGCGCAGTCCTCTCAAGGTCCGTGCGCTTGGCCACATAGTGCATGATCGTGGGCCGCGTGATGAAGAGCGAGCCGCGTCGTCCCAAATCCTGAATGATGTCGATCGGATCGGGCGGGCCTGAGACATGGCCGTAGGCCGCGCAGACCCCCATTAGCCGCAGGCTGTCCAGCGAGTCCTGAAGCGTGTCCTTGCCGATGGCCTCGTACACCACTGCGCAGCCGTCCCCACCGGTGACGTCCCGGACGACGTCGACGAAGCTCTGCCGCGACCGGACGACCGGATGATCGCAACCCGCCATGCGGGCGGCCTCGGCCTTTTCCTCCGTGCTGACGGTGCCGACGACTGTCGCTCCGAGGGCCTTGGCCCATTGACAGAGGATCAGCCCCATGCCACCGGCCGCGGCATGGACCAGGATCGTGTCACCCGGTTGTACGGCATAGGTCCGGTGGAGCAGATAGTGCGCAGTCATGCCCTTCATCAGAAGCGCCGCAACCTGCTTGTCGTCGAGCCCGTCGGGGAGATGTAAGAGTTTGTCGGCGGGATAGTTCCGCACCTCCGAGTAGCTGCCTAGGGGCGGGATGCCGTACGCCACTCGATCGCCGGCCCGAAACTCGGCCACGCCCTCGCCGACACCTTCGACGATGCCAACGCCCTCAAACCCGATCACCACCGGACAGGGCGGCACCGGCCAAGGATGCGAAATCCCGCCGCGGTGGTACGAGTCGGCGAAGTTCACCCCGACTGCCGTGTGCCGCAGCCGCACTTCGCCGGGGCCGGGATCGGCCACGGTCCAGTCTTCCCATTGCATTGCGTTGGGCGGGCCCAGCTTGTGGATCACCTGTGCTTTGGACATCGTCTGCTCCATGCGGGGGCGGATCCATCGAGCGGAGTTTCTGGCCCTTCGACTCCTGCGGTTTGAGGCGCAGCAAATGAAACGTGCTCACGCTGGCATGGCGACCCGTCCGCTATGACAGGCATGCAAAGGGAGGGTTCAGAAGCAGCAATACCGCAGATTAGCGCGACGACCTGGTGCGCCGTATCTGTACGTGACGGGATCAACTGGACTCAGGTGCATCTCAATGCAGCCGAAAACCAGGCTTGGACGCTCTCACCATGGGCGGGGCGGGTTTGGTAGCGGTTGGATGGCATGACGGTCCGGACAGTGATGTTGATGCGGCGTGAGTACGAGATTGCGAGCCACACATACGGCGGCGACTTCAGGGCGGCCAGGCGACGTCTTCCTATGGTGCCGGTCAATGAGCGAAGCTGATCGTCGCAGCTGGGATGTGAGGTACTCCGCAGGGGGAACGGCTGCTGTGGAGGCACACGGGCCTCCTCCTGTATGGGCCGAGTTCGAGGCGGTTTTTCCAACTGGGGGCTATGCACTTGAACTTGCGTGTGGATGTGGGCAAGGTGCTGTCTGGTTGGCGGGCCGTGGGTTGGATGTTTGGGGTGTTGACGTCTCGCCGGTGGCTATCGATTTTGCCCGTGAATTGGCGACGCTGAATGGTGTAGGCGGCAGGTGTCGGTTTGAGGTTTTTGACCTTGACGGTGGGCTTCCCCAAGGCCCAGCCGTCGATTTGCTCTACTGCTACAAGTTTCGAGACCCTCGACTCCACCGAGACATGATCGAAAGACTCAGGCCAGGTGGGCTATTAGCCGTGGCTGTCCTGAGCGAGGTCGGCCAGGGTCCCGGTACTTTCCATGCTCGGTCGGGTGAACTGCACGATGCCTTCTCCCAAGGTGATCTCGACGTTCTCCATGAGGGTGAAGGAGAGGGCGTGGCGTGGATGCTGGCTCGACGACAATGACTCCAGTGCGCGCTCCTAGACCGCGGTTATATGCGCTCCATGATGCCCGGTGAATTGGGGTCTTTCGACGCCCCTGGATGACTACTTTTCTGTGTACCAGACGGCCAAAGCTAAATGGGACCAGTTGATATTTGGTTGGGACAGGTCGTTTGTGTTCTCGATGAGAATGTTCGGATGGTCAGCGAGCCACTGATTCACATTGGCTTCTAGGGCGTCGAACTGTGTCTTTCGGTTGCCGGACTGCACGGAGAACAGTTTTAGCTTCATGCATGCTTCCTTCGTCTTGGTGAAGCTCAGGATACCCAATGGGTATCGACCCTCAGGAAGGCACTTATGGGCGAGCTTTCTTCTCTTGGCTACGCTCGAAGACATAGAGAACGGTTGGTGTCGGCGTCGCCTCAGTCGCGGTGACAGGTCCCTGAGCTGGGTCGCTTACAGTTCTTGTCGTGCAAGTTCCCGGACGTGTGGTGTGAGAGCGTCTCCAGTGATCGAGGCGGGTGTGTCGTGTTGAGTGTCCGCCTGGGTGTCCATACAGGCGACGTGATCCGGGATGAAGGTGACTACCTCGGTCTGAGCGCAAAAAAGGCGGCACGGGTCGCCGCGGCCGCCGACGGTTGCCAAATACTGGTCTCCTGAAGCGCGGTGAGCATGATCGAAGCCACAGAGTTCGAGTTCGGCGAACCGATCAACGCCCAACTCAAAGGCATCCAAGGAGTCCACGTTCTCCGCCCCAGCGCATGGCAATCACCTGTCGTAGAGTTCTCGGCGTGAACCGGCTCCACCAGCGCTATTGCGTCTCGGAGAAGTGGCGTGACGAAATGGTCGGTGAAACTCTGCCTTGGGTCCTCGAAGATATGGAGCTCGATGGCCCGGTACTGGAGATCGGGCCGGGTCCCGGTTTGGTCACCGACGCTCTCGTGCAGTTCGGCGTCAAGGATCTCACGACATTGGAGATCGAACCCGAAGCGGCCGAGCGTCTTCGCCGGCGCTATGGAATTCGGGTGAGGGTCGAGGTTGGAGACGCTGCTGACATGCCCTTCTCCAATGCATCGTTCGCCATCGTGCTGTGCTGCACCATGCTGCACCACGTCCCCAGTCGGGAGTCCCAGGATCGGGTACTCGTCGAGTCGCGTCGTGTGCTTCGCCGGGGTGGGGTGCTGGCAGGAAGCGACAGTCGCACAAGCCTCAGCTTCCGGTTGTTTCACATCTTCGATATTCACAATCCTGTGGATCCGGATAGGTTTCCCGAGCGCCTGATCGCAGCGGGGTTCCACGACGTGTCCGTTGATCAAGTCAAGGATCGCTTCCGATTTCGTGCAGTCGCGCCGGAATGAACCACACTCAGAAGTAGCGGTCGCTGAGAGTGTTGTCTCCTATCGGAGGTGATTGTCGTGGCGAGCGAATTGGGCTAACGAGTCGTCGGATGGAACCACTCGTCTCTACGCCGTTGATGAGCAAAACCTCAACACCGAAGGGCATCCTGGCACCTGTATCGTCCTTGAGGGGACCCAGCAGGAAGTCGATGCCTACATCGCCAACTATGTGGCGGAAGGGCGCAACTATCTAATTCCTGGCCTGCTTATCGGCTACGAGGACTGCTCTTGATCGGTGCATTGCTTCCTTCTCGGAGACACGAAGAGAGTGAAAGCCAGTAGCGGCGTTGGCCACGTGGGGCTACGCAAAAGCGCGGCCTGCACTCTCGCACATGACGGCATTGTTGGGCGGCCGCGAAGGCATGAAGCTTCTTGGCTGCAGTCATAATCCGACCTCGAGGGTGAGGTGATGGGCGAGATGACCACCGCCGACACCGATGTCCGATCGATTGGCTGGTTCATTTTCGGGGTTCGCTGAGGAACTCGGCGATTCGCTCCCGCACCGCGGGGATTGTCTCTTCCTCGAACCACGTGTTCTTGGTGAGCCAGTTGCGATTCCGCGGCGAAGGGTGCGGCATCACAATCCGCTCGGGGAGGTACTCGCGCCAGTTGGCGACCGTCTCTGTCAGTGTCTTGGCCCGATCGGAGACGTACCGCTTCTGGGCGTATGCGCCGATGATCACGTCGAGCCGGTCGTGCGGCAATTCGGCCAGCAGCCGATCGTGCCACAGCGGGGCACACTCTGGGCGCGGCGGCTTGTCGCCTGACGCGCTAGACCCCGGATAGCAGAACCCCATCGGAACGAGCGCGACAACGCTGCGGTCGTAGAACTGTTCGCTCGTGACCCCGAGCCAGCTGCGGAGCGTCTCGCCGCTCGGGTCGTCCCACGGGACGCCTGATCGATGCACGCGTCGGCCCGGCGCCTGGCCGATGACTACGACGCGCGCCGAGCTCCCCGCTTGCACGATCGGGCGCGGGCCGTAGGGGAGGTCCTCCGCACAGACCCGACACGCCCGGACCTGGGCAAGAAGTTCGTCGATCGGTGTCACGGCCGCCAGACCGTACCCTTTACACGCCGACCTCGGTGCCAACAACAACGCCCTCATCTGTTCAACCCGACCGTTCCGACTCTTCGGTGTTGTGGTCGCCACATGGGATAAGGCGGATCGAGGGGCCGAAACAGCATCAGTGGGATCCGATTTGCCCTCCCCGCGATGGGTTTAACGGTTAGGACGATCCTCCTCCACCACGGTGACCTCTTGGTCATTGAGGAAACGGGCAAGGCCGACACCCGACGACCCAGTGTCCTCCACACCAACCCGTTCCACCTCACCGAAGCCGACCAACCGGCCGAGAAGATCCTCGAAACCAGAAGCGTGGGCGAGAACCGATTCGACACCCAACAACCCGCCGTTGTCGTCGATGGCTGCTGCCACATTGGTGTCAGCGTGAGTGTCGACACCACCAGCAACACGACGATTCCCATCGCCGCCCCTTCTCGTGAGGCCAGTGGGGTGACAAAACCACCGGGACGGCGGCCGTGACCCGACCGAACTGGAATTAGCAGTTCAACTGGCGAACATCGCCCGACCGGTGGACACCACACCAGCCACAATCATCACTTCCAGCCGGTTATGGCGGATGATCTGACGGCAGATGTCACCGATTATGGATGGAGGTTTGGCGACAGCTCCCCGGCTAGTCGTCCAACTCTCGAAGGAATCCTTGGACTTCCGCAACGAACCGCGTCCAGGCAGGCTCGTCTTCGAGCATCAAGTGGTTGCGGCCTTCCAGAGGAACAAATCGTGCGTTGGGAAGTAGTGAGGTCATCAGACGCCCTTGCTCAAACGGGATTTGCCGGTCCTCTCGGACAGACAACGCAGATGGCTTCCGCGGTGGAACAGGCTTCCCCGATCTCAACTTCCCCGGGTTCTCCGGCGAGGCGACCGACTGGCTCAACGCCAAGCGAGACATCGTTGGCATCGGAGTTGACACCATGAGCTTGGATCCCGGGAACTCGGCTGACTTTGCGGTGCATGTGAGCTTTCTCGGAAGCGGACGTTACGGAATCGAGAACCTTGCCAACCTCGATAGGATCCCGGCCAAGGGCGCTCTCGGCTTCGTCGGGCCAATCCCATGGGAGGATGGCTCCGGCGGTCCATGCCGTGTGCTGGCCACAGTCAATGGGAATCGGTAAGAGCCGACCTCAGAATCGAGTGTGCTCACACCGACTGCTCGGCAATGCTGAAAGGTGATAGCGGGCGGTCGATATAGGGCCCCTGCTCAGGGGGTCGCTCACGATGGTCATCTTGGGAACAGGCGTGACTCCGGCCAAGACCCCGTGCCCCCTCCTCAGGAGAAACACCTATGTGCGGCTGTTGTCGTCCAAGTCAGAACACAACAGGTCTAGTAATCGTTTGGCGGAGTTCCGGTCGAAGACGAGTTCGTTTCTCGAATCTCGACGCCCACGCTGCCCCCAAAATGTCGAATCCGACCTATGCGGTGCTCGTTACACCCTGTAGGTGTTGGACTCCGATACCGAGACTCACCCTGCGGATGTAGATGATCAGCTTTTCCGCGGGTTCCGTCTTGGGACGGTCATCGCGGGGTGGGGTCCGGCTTGGTCTCGCTTCTTACCCGGATCGGTTTCGAACCCGCCAAAGTCGTTCTGGGCGCCGAGCCTGTATCTTGCATGATCGATATTGAGCCGTGTGAACAATCGGAGAATTCCCGCATGAGTTTCGACCTGGATGGAAAGGCAGCGATCGTGACTGGTGGGGCAACTCTCATCGGCGACACGGTGGTTGCGGAACTGGTTAGAGCAGGCGCCAAAGTTGTATCAGCCGACATCAATCGTGAGGAGGGGCAGCGCCGGGCAGATGAATACGGCGGTCGAGTCGTGTTCTCAGCTACAGACGTGACCGAAGATCCTCAACTCGAGGACCTCGTCCAGCTCTGCGTCGATTCGTTTGGTGGAATCGACATTCTTGTCAACGCAGCGGCCACCTACCTCGACGACGGCCTGGAAACCAGTCGTGCCAACTGGCTCGCGGCCCTTGATGTCAATCTTGTTTCCGGAGCCATCCTCACAGCCAAGGTTGCACCTCACATGGAGAGACGCGGTGGCGGCTCCATCATCAACTTCGCGTCGACATCGGGCAAACGAGCCACCCACTTCACGTTTGTCTATGCCGCCTCCAAAGCGGCGATCCTGGGTGTCACTCGCGGCGAGGCCGTCCAGCTTGCGGATCGCGGTATTCGGGTCAACTCGGTGTCACCCGCTTGGGTTTGGAGCAATCCGGTGGCCAACATGTCCGGTGGAGACCGAGCGCTGGCTGACGAGGTGGGAGGGGAACTTCACATCCTTGGCCGAATCGCCGACCCCGAAGAAGTGGCCAGAGTGGTGGTGTTCCTCGCTTCGGATTGGGCCTCGTTCATCACTGGTGAAGACATTGCGGTTGACGGCGGGTACACCGCCCTGGGTCCTGGTGCGATGGACCGATCGCATCGTGACAGATTGCAGGCTCACGATGATTGAGTTTAGAAAGGGGACTGTTTCCCCGTTTTTTCACCCAGGCGGGGAACCCCACACAGAGACCTCGAAGTTGGGCTTCGCCGAACTCCTCGAAGACCAAGTCTTAGACCCAGGCCGGTGGTGTCTGGTGCTTGTGACGGGACGGTCATCGACAGTTGGGAGGACCCCGGTTAAGTATCCGGGGTCCTCGGTCACGTTCTCACTCTGGCCTAGGGCAGCGTGAAGCTGTAGAACTGGTTGTTCGGTTCTCCGAAGGAGTCGTACCCAGTACCCCAGTAGACCGATCCGTTGACGACGGCCGCGCCCGAAGCGCAGGATCCACCGGCCGCGAAACTCCAGAGGACGTTGCCGGTTGCGGCGTCGATGCCGTACATGTTGCCCTCAACACCGAGCGAACAGACGTATACGACGCCGTTGGCGACAGTCACCGCGCCGTACCCAGCCGCCCCGGCAGGGTCGGGTGTCTGCCACAAGATCTCACCAGAGGCAGGGTCGAGAGCGGCCCAACCACCGCTGTTGACGGTTTCACCGCCGATGATGTCCCAGGGGTCGCCTGTAACATTGGACACAGCGGTGTAGAGCCGGTCGCCGTCGTAAGCCGAACCCCACATGATCCCACCCAGTACACCGCCGGGGCCTACCTGAGTAGACCAGACGATTTCCCCGGTTTCAGCATTCAGGGCCCAGAACTGACCACTCTTCTGGCCGACGCCGAGCAGACCGGTCTTCTTGCCGTGATCTTGTACGTCGTACAGGATCGGTGCCTGCCCGAAGTCGAAGTCAGGTCCCGCCGGATCCGGGCAGTTACCGACGCCTGGCTCCAAGAACAGACATGAGACCGTCCAGACGTCAAACGGGATCACAACGGTCGACCACAAGATCTCACCTGTGTCCATATCAAGGGCAACCACAGCGTCGAAGAGGTTCCCGTCATCGAGACATGCGGCCTGGGCGGCCTCGTCTTCACCAGCTGCCGTGAGACAGGCAAGAACCGAGTCCGGTACCGAGTAGTTGTTCCCGGTTGCGATGTACACCGCACCTCGTTTGGTGTCAACTACCGGGCTACTACCCCAGATCGCATTACCGCTGTAATCAGGTGAGGCACCCGTCGTCGGCACCATGCTGGTCTCCCAGAGGATGGTGCCGGTATTGGCGTCGAGGGCCATCATGGACCCTCGGAACGAACAGCACTCGTAGTCCGGAATGAACGCCGCGAAGGCTTCCTCGAACGAAGCCACACCGACATACACCACATCGTCGAACACGGTCGCCGACTGGGTGACGATCGCAAACGGGTGGTTGCCGACACTCGTGCTCCACAGAAGGTTCCCGGTGTCGGCATCAACCGACATCACCCGGGCACCAGCCCCGACTCTGCCTCCCTGGTCACCAAAGATCAACGCACCCTCATAAATGGCAGGCGTAGTTCGCGCAAAGACGCCTTCGGTACCGACGTAGTCGACTCCAACCGACCGAGACCATATGACCTCACCCGTGTCGCGATTGGCTTTGTAGAGGTTTCCGTCCCAGTCCGGGAAGTACACAGACTGCCCATCGACTGCTGGGGTCGCGGAAACGTCTCCGCCCGTCGTGATAGACCAGGCCACCACCAGATCGGCGACATTGGCTTACGACGAACCCCCATTCAAAGCGGCTACTCAGATCATGGTGAACCTGATCGCAATAGTGGTCTTGGTGCGGACCCTTCAGGTCTATCCCTTCGACTTCTCGGCATACGACTTCCCAATCGACATCTCGACCTTCGACCTCACCTGGGATCTGGTGGCTCGCCTCCTCATAGGCTTGGCAATCCTGGGGACGGCCATCGCCGTCGTCACCGAGGCAATAAAACTATCCCGAGCTTTAGACCGCACATAACGGCGACTTATGTGCCACATGGGATCGGGAATCAGGCGAGGAGGGAGATCCGAGATGGGAACCGTAAGGGGGTATTTGTTCGTCTGAAAGGCATGAGGGTAGCGATTGCATGCTTGGCGCTAATGGTTCTTGTCGTCGCCTGTGGAGACGGAGCAGTCATCGACGATTCGGCTTCTAGCCCGACACCGGAAATGATGGCTGCGGCGCTGGTGGAACTCGTCACCGTGGATCACACATTCGGCAGTGGCCCCTCACCGTTTATTGAATACTTGATCCAGGAGCGGATTGACCCATCAGCTGGCGCCCCGACTGCATCAACCGATGAAACAACTCGACCGCTTACCGACTCCGAGCGTGGAGCGATCGAAGACGCCCTGTCACCATTCGGCGCCGTGCGTTGGATCGCCGACCCTGCTGACTATCGGACCGATGACTTGGTGCCGACGATCGAAGGAGCTGCGATCCTCGGCGTTGGCGAACCTATCCTCGACAATGAGTCCGGTCTTGTTCCCGTCTCAATGTGGTGTGGTGGCGTATGTGGAACTTGGCTGACCTACCGACTCGACTTCATTAGCGACGTGTGGGCTGTCACAGGTATCGAAGGACCGATCGCTGTCTCGTAGTAGTCGCAGTCATCAACCTTGGACCCTCCATATGAAGGAATTTGCTTTGAAGGACACTTCGCCTCGTGGTTCGAAGGTGGATCGTTTTCCCACAGCGGGCTGGCTTGGTTAGCGGGGGCGCTTGGTTAGGATGTGCTCATTGCACGGTTCACGTGCTTCGCCTTTCTCTGCTTCTGTCGTTCCGTCGGTGTCGCAGCGGGGTGCTCCCGTTTTTCGGTCGATCTGACCGGAATCTGAGCTACTCGGCCTGTCAGGTGCCAACAAGTAGACGGTTCAGCTCAAAGGAGCATGCAATGTCCACAAACATCTATGTGGGGAATCTCGCGTTTTCTACCGATTCGTCCGACCTTGAGCGCTTGTTCGCCGAGCACGGTCCAGTCACCAAGGCTCAGGTGATTTCCGATCGCGATACCGGCCGCTCCCGCGGCTTCGGTTTCGTCGAAATGGGATCGGCCGAGAGCGCCCAGAATGCGATCAGTTCGCTCAACGGATCTGACTTTGAAGGCCGCAGCCTCAAAGTCAACATCGCCAAAGAGCGTTCCTGACCCATTCGACTCCACCGCGCTAGCCGGCCGCTAGGCCAGAGATGATGCTGTCTTCTCCGGTCTTGGCGTTCCCAAGAGCCCAGTCTGTTGGCCGGCATGGCTAAAAGCCGAGGCGAAGCGGTCGCGAAGCGAGCGAGGGAACAAGCTCGTGTAGTGAAGAAACAGGCCAAGCAGGCCAAGCGTGAAGCCCGAGCGGACGACACCGCCCACCTATCGGCTACCAGCGAGGCTGCCCTTTTCGAGGAGTTCGCCCGGCTCAGCGCCGAACGTGAGGCCGGTGCGATAAGCGAAGACCGCTACACCCGCGATCGGTCTCGAATCCTTGCCGAACTCGGAATCGAAGCCGACTGAACATCGCACCGTGACGGGCAGTCCGGCGGGCCAACGAGAGTCGAACCCCAATAAGCCCTGGGGGAACTACGCGACGCTGGCCTCGTGAACGACTGACTACGAGGCCGAGGGCCTAGTGAGGCAATGCTCGGAGCACCGGAAGACCGGTCTCCGTGACATTCTTGGCGGGGCACCCTGAAGGCACCTTCGGGACACCTCGACCCGATATCGCGAACCGCACATAATGCAGCGGCTATCGGCGGGCTGGTGGCGTTTATCTAGGTGAGGCTCTTCCTCAGCTCAAGGCGTATTCGACCGCTTCAATGGCGGACATTGCGACACCAACATCCCACGCCTTCCGATAAGTCGTCTCGTCCAAGCGGTCTTTAGCGAGGCTGTATTCGGGCTCGCGGTCTGCAAGCCGCAGGGAGGCATGCGCCTGTCTTGAATTTCCCAGCAACTGTGAAGAGGCTCCATACAGAGTGACAGCCCGGCCTAAGTCGTCGTTCCGAACGAGGAGCTTGCTGATGGCTTCCATAGACCGGACCATGTTGGCCCGGTCCTGAACATCGGCAGCCATCGACACGGCTCTTTCTAGGCGTTCTTTGGCGACTTCGGGGAAGTCGTCGAGTTCGACGAGACCTAGTTCTCTTTCGGTGTTGGCTGCGCAGTGATGATCCCCAATTTCTGTGAGGACATCCAAAGCGTTGGTGAGTACTTGATGGGCGTCCGCTTGGCTGGCGGCTCGTTTCACCATGCCTAGTTGCAGGAGGGCGTGACCCTCTCCTGATGGCGAATCGAGTTGACGAGAGATGGTGAGGCTCTGTTCGAGCCATGCCAGCGCATCGGCAGGGTTGCTTTCGGAGGCCATGAATCCAAGGTGGTAGAGAGAGTCGGCTGTCTTGAACATGTCTCCAAGTTCTCGGAAAAGTGCGAGACCCTCTTTTTCGGTTTCCATCGCACGTTTGGGTTGTCGTCGGAAGGCTACGTTCCCGAACATCGAAAGGGCGTTTGCCAGAGCCCACGAGTCGGCGTCCGTTCGGGACAGTTCGATGGCCTTTTCGAGGGCAGCTATCGATTCATCGTCTTCGCCGAGCCAGCTGATTGCGTACCCGTGAAAAGCCATAGCCTCTGCCAGAAGTTGTTTGTCGTCTAGCTGCAAAGCCAGATCTAAGACCTGGGACGCCAGCATGGCTCCTTCCTCTTTGTCATCAGATATGACCATCTGCATTACGGCTAGTGCTGCTCTGATGCGGAGGGCGAGTGATAGATCCTCGTTCTCGAGCAACTCGGCTGTCATCCAGGACCTACCTTCAACCCAGTTTCCGAGATGCTCCCAGTAGGCGCCCAGTGCGGCGACGAGGCGGAGAACAAGAGCGGACTCGCCCGCACCCTGGGCCCATGTAAGGGCGCTCCGCATATTGTCGTATTCGGCGTCGAGAACATGAATGGCGGTGTCTTGTCCTGGACCTCGTAGCGCTGAATTCAACACCTCGGCATGATTCGCAAACCCTTCAGCATGGTTGCGACGAAGCAGTTCAGGGTCTCCATGCCCGACTAGCTGCTCTCGGCCGTATTGTCTCAACGTTTCAAGTAGTCGATAACGAGTCCCTGTTTCATGGCCCTCCATAACGACCATCGACTTGTCCACCAGATCCAATACCAACCCGTCCGTATCTTCAGCGTCAAGCCCGTCTTCTGCACAGATCATTGCCACCGTTTCCAACGTAAATCCACCACTGAAAACCGACAGTCGCCTGAAGAGCATCTTCTCCGTGACGGCTAGGTGGTCGTAGCTCCACGCAACCGTCGCTTCCAAAGTCTGTTGTCTTGGCAACGCTGTACGACTTCCGCCAGTCAGCAACCGGAACCGGTCGTCGAGATGTTCGGCGATGTCATCCGGAGAAAGTGACCGAATCTTGGCGGCCGCCAACTCAATGGCAAGCGGCAGTCCGTCGAGTCGACGACAAATCCGAGCCACTGCATCGACGTTGCTCTCGTCCACCAAGAAGCCGGGACGGACTAATGCCGCCCTCTCGGCGAATAACTCGATCCCATCGTAAGTCAGCACATGAGCGGTGTCTTTGGTTGCTCCTCGCGGGACGCCGAGGGATGCCACTGGGTAGCTCACCTCGCCTGCCATTCCCAGAGCTTCACGGCTGGTTGCCAAGACTTTCACCTCAGAACCCGCTTGGAGGAGTTCTGCGGCGAGAAGCGCTGACGGGTCAAGCAGGTGTTCACAGTTATCGAGGATCACCAGAACTTCCTGATACCGAACCACCGATGCAAGCGTCTGCAAGATGGCCTCGCCTGGTTGGGGCCGAACTCCCATTTCGGCTGCTAGTTGGTTGGCGACCAACTCCGGGTCGGTGATCTGTGCCAATTCTGCCACCCAGACTCCATCCGAGAACTGTTCTTTGATGTTCCCCGCCAACTGGTATGCGAGCCGGGTTTTTCCTGTGCCCCCCACGCCGGTCAACGTCACCAGGCGATTTGTCTCCAGTAAGGCAGTCAATTCGGCCAGAATCCTCTCTCGTCCGACAAAGCTCGTCAGCTGCACAGGCAGGTTGGTTCTGACATCGTCATCTGACCTCAGCGCCGGGAACTCGCTGGGTAGTCCGCTGATCAGCAGTTGAAATAGATGCTCCGCGTTGCTCAGACCTTTAAGACGATGGCGCCCCAAATCCTGCAATCTCAGATTCTCAGGGAGTCCAGAATCGACCAGCGATCGGGTCGGTTCAGAGATCAACACCTGGCCTCCGTTTGCTATTGCCGAAATTCGAGCGGCGCGATGTACCGCCAGACCCACATACCCGTCAGGGCCGACAACCCCTTCACCGGTATGGATGCCCATTCGGACGCGAACCGAGACGTGAGAAGGCCACGTTTTGCTCTCTAACGCAACTTGCGCCGAGACAGCTGCCTCTATTACGTCATTCGCACTCGAGAAGACACCAAAGGCCCCGTCCCCTTCAATGCTGACCCGTATCCCTCCCGCTTCCTCGATCGCGTTCTGAAGAACGAGATGATGTTCTTCCAGCAAGTCAACGTAGACCTCACCGAGTTCCTCGAGGAGCTTGGTGCTGCCTTCGATGTCCGTGAAGAGGAAACTGACCGTACCGGTCGGAAGATCTGCCACGCCGAACGACGATAACGACACTGAACGGTCAACCGACAAGATGCCGGTCTACATCAGCGCCAGCACGTCTCTCAGCACTCAAAGAGACTGAGACTCTCAGCGTTATTGACCCCTAGCTGTCCCCACAAACAACGTTCACATCCGCACATAACGGGGCGACTTCAGGGGGAACGTTGCAATGACCACCGAAAATCGCACCGGTTATTGGGGACTTTGTCGGACCTGAGCTATGTGAGGATGAGTTCGATGACTGGGATGGTCCGGTCGGTTCCAGCTTGGTAGGTGGCGAAGTTGTCTATGGCGGCGGCCTGTCTCGCGTAAATGGCGTCGCGTTCGTCGCCGACAATTTCTACGGCCTTTGCCGATGACGTGTCTGCGCCGATTTCAACGGTGACGGTCGGATTCGCCGTGAGGTTGTGATACCAGTCGGGGTTGGTATGACTGCCGCCCTTTGACGCAAAGATGAAGGCGCGGTCTCCCTCTTCCCGGTAAACGAGCGGACTCAGGCGTTCTAGGCCTGATCGAGCGCCGGTGGTGTGCAGGATCAGCATTGACTTGTCCCCGAACCAGCCGCCGACCTTCCCATCGTTTGCCCTGAACTCCTCGATGACTTTGGCATTCCATTCAGACACAGCACGTCCTTTTTTTGGTGGACACCAAGAAACTCGTCGGAATGATGCACTATTCCCTCTGCCCAAGGGTGGGTGGGTCTTGAAGGATCCCGGTGTCGAAGTGGTCAAGTGCGGCTGGTCGCTGAACGACCATCGGACCAAGCGGCGTCAACCGCAGAATCGCGATATCAGACCCCTCAGAGCCCGGGAGGCGAGTAGGCAGTCATCGGCCGACACCCATTCGGTGTCTGTCATCGCAGCCCCGAACGTACGTCGCCCTGGTCCAAACATCACTGTGGGGATCCCGCGCGAGCATCCATAGCCGGCGTCGAACGTATTCCCGGAGTGCACGACGGTCGACCTAACTTCAAGTGACTCCAACTCATCGAGCAACGAGGTGACCACCTGATCATCGGCCGAAACCTCGGCGGGGAGCATCACTGCCCCTTGCGAGACCAATACCTCGAAGTCGAGCGCTGAAGCGAGGTGGGATCGAACGGAGCCTACGGCGTCCTCAGGGTCCTCACCCGGGAGGAGGCGGCGGTCGACGAGCAACAACCCGTGTTGAGGGATCGTGTGAGGCGCCACCGGCTCGAAGCGCAGCTGATAAGGCGTCACCGTGGCCGGGCCGAGGTCGGGGTGTGGTTCGGGAAGCGGCGCCGTCGCCAGGGCGGTGAGAACCTCGGCGGTACGGGGAAGTGGGTTCACCCCGAGCGTCGGCTGGCTCGAATGCGACGAAACGCCGGGAACCTCGATGTGGACGTCGACCCTTCCACGGTTGCCGATGGAGACGTTCAGATCGGTGCCGAACGCCAGAACGGCACGTGCCGCTCGGACACCCAGGTCGTCGATGATCCTACGAGATCCACCGTGGCTGCTCATTCCTTCGGTGTTGACGGCCAGGATCACCGGCCGCTCCAAAACGGCTGGCAGCTTCGCCACCGCATCGAAGGCGGCAGCCATCGGCCCTTTGTTCTGACTGGCCCCCTGCCCGACTGCGACCTGGCCGTGGACACCGAATTTTTCCCCGTTCACCAGTTGACCGGCTAGCGTGTCGTCCATCTCGTTGCCGTGTTGAGAGACGATGTAGGTCTGGATCAGCAAACCATCGTGGGCCGAATCGAGCAACCAGATCCCCGTCGGAGTGTCTCACGATGTGATCGGGCTCGAGGGCCTCGATCATCGGCAACACCGTTCCGTCGATAGCGGCGAGGATGCGGGGGTCTCCAGGATGGATCTCGTGCGACCCTCGAGGAACCTCAGTCGAAGTCGGTAGCAGGGTGAGTAACCGATCCATTATCGTGCCTTGCGCGCTCAAATCCCTCCTCGTTTCCCGGCGTTTCGGCCCTTTCATCGATTCATCGTAAGCAGCATTCAACCCGGCGCCTCGGCCGAGTGTGTTTCTGGTAGCTCGGCAAGATCGCACCGTGAAATTCGGAATTCTCCTTCCCCACTTTGGCGAATACGCCAGTCGCAGTGCAGTACTCGATGGCGCCCGATTGGCCGAGTCCGTCGGATTCGACTCGGTGTTCACGCGCGATCACGTTGTCTACGAGCCGCACTCGGGAATCGAGAACGAGGACACGACCTTCTACGACTTGCTTACCACGATGGCAATGGTGGCGGCCGTGACCGAGCGCATCACGATCGGCACCGCGGCACTGATCCCGTATCGGCACCCGATCAACATGGCTCGCTCGTTGGGGACGATCACCGCCATGTCAGGTGATCGCTTGCTCCTCGGCCTCGGTACCGGGCGCTTCGACAGGGAGTTTGAAGCGGTCGGCCTCGGCGACGTCCCCAGGGTCGAGATGCTCAAGGAGACCATTCAGATCCTCCGGTCGTTCGTCGACGATGGCGTGACGTCTCACCACAGCGACATTTTCGAGTTCTCGGACGTCTCCGTGGTCCCGGTGCCCTCCAAGCTTTCCATCTGGTGGTGCAGCGGCACGCCGGCCTCGGCACGGATCGCCGTCGATCTGGGCCTGGGCTGGCTCCCGGGGCGGATCACCCTCGACACGATCCGACTCCGACGCCAAAGGATGGCCGAACGCTCTGCCGCCGCCAGTCTGGCGATGCCCCGTATCGGAGTGGTGGCACCTACCCGGATCGGATCATCGCGTGAGGAGGCCATCGAGAGTGTCAACCTGGAGGGCCTGCTCAAGTGGGCCAACGACTAGGGCAAGTGGTGGGTGAAACCGGCATCGGGCGGCTTTGAGACGGCCGACGACCTTCAGGGCTCACTGATCGCCGGTTCGGCCGACGACGTCGTCGCTGAAGTGGCGGCCTTCCAGGAAGCCGGCGTCGACTACTTGGTGTTCGACCTGAGAACGCAGTTCGACCAGTGGATGGACCTCATCCAACTCCTTGGTGAGGACGTGTTGCCCCGGGTCCGCTGAGCCGGCGAATAGTCCCGGCGGCTGTGATAGGTCAGACTGCACGGTTGCCAACTCCGACCTTGAGGGCACCCCGCTGAGACCTCGGAGCGACGTCGCGAACCGCACATAATGCCTCCGGTTATGTGCGGGCATGTTGGGTCGAATCGGGTCGTGGCTACAGTGGACGAGCGTACGTTGAATGCGTACGACGCCCGCTCCGTTTCTGCTTCCGCCCAGCGGAGCGACCGCAGGACATGCAGGTACTCGTTGGTTGCCGGAGTGGATCAGCCCCCAGCCCGGCCAGGCGCGGCGTGAGTCCTTGGCGGTTCGAAGCTTCGGAAGGAGCACTTATGTCCAACAACCTTTACGTGGGAAATCTCACGTTCAACACCACCAGCTCTGATTTGGAGTCGCTATTCGCCCCACACGGCGAAATCAACAAGGCGCAGGTGATCACAGACCGTGACAGTGGCAGATCACGCGGATTCGGGTTTGTAGAAATGGCAACGGCTGAGGGTGCCGAAGAGGCGATCAGTGCTCTTAATGGGCACAGCGTGGATGGCCGGGAACTCACTGTGAACGTCGCCAAAGAACGGTCCCGTTGACTTCGAAACCCAGTGGTGTAGAAAACCTCAAAGCTCGATGCGGTGGATGCGGACACCCTCATCAAGAGCATCGTGGTGAGGTCGGATGCTCGGTGCCGAGATGCCAGTGCACCGAATACCGGGCTCCCGATACTCAAACGAGCAGTCGCAAACGGTCAAATGACTAGATGATGTGATCTCGAGATCGAGTTGATGTACGGCTCGCTAACAAGGCTCTTTGCCAGCCAACCCATCTCGATGTTCCAAGCAAAGGATCACTATGGAGACTGATCAGGGAGAGAGCGGAGCGTTACGAGCGGGAGCGCAAGGAAGATCACGATCGCTACGAACGAGGCGTAAGGAGGCAGCCGAGAAAGCCGAACGCGAACGGGCCGAGCAACATAATCGAAACTCCCGAAAGCGTGATGAGAGGTCTGACGATTGAGCGAAGTAACCACCTAATCACCCGCACATAGCGCGCTCTTCTGCTGTACCTGTCGGTCATTTTCGGCTTGGGAGTTGCGGTGGGTGGCTGCCGGGGGGCTAGTAGGGCGAGGGGGTTGGGGGCCGTGGAAGCCGTACCTGGCAGATCTATCCGTTTGATTTTTCAGGACATGACTTTCCTGTCGACATTTCGGCTTTTGAATTCACTTGGGATATGCTGGCCCGTGCTCTGATCGGCGTGGCGATCTTCGGTGTGGTGATAGCGATTGTCACCGAGACGGTGAAACTGTTTCAAGCACAGGAGCGCACATAGCGGCGCTTATGTTGCGGCTAGGTCACCGCATCAGCGACGGCCCATGGTTGTTAGGGCTGCGCCTTGCCACCGGTCAAATGTCTGGCAGGATGCTCGAAAGGTCCCAGGGATGTGCCTCTGTTGCGTCAAATTGCAATACGACACCGGGTGTCTCCCGTTGCTCGACGAATCTTCGACCTTTCTCTGCACCCAGATAGCGACCAGCTATGGCGGAACGGACCCGGTTATCTAGGTCGGGCATAAGATTCGGAGAGCGTTCGACCCTTACCCCACGAAACGGTGCGACCGTCTCAAAAACAATCAACGAACAATCTTGGCGTCCCCGCAGATGCGACAACTTCACATCCCCTTCAGCAATGACGACCTCGAACCTACGATCTTGGAAACGAAACCACACCGGCGACACAGAGGCAGTGCTGTCCTGACGGTATGTAGTGAGCACGGCGGGCGACGGCGAATCGAGCAGCGTCTGAAAGTCGGTCGGCCAGATCGCGGACATCTAAGCGAATTCGTGAGCGGCCATCACCTCACCCTATCCACACTGGCCCGACTCCAGTCGCGTACATGACGGCTGCGAGATCAAGCCGAGTTTGACCACACATGTTGATTCTTGAGTCGTGGTGCCGGCGGTTTGTGGGCAAGCTCTTGTTACGTCCGACGGTCCGTCAGGTAGTGGGTGGGGGGATAGGTCATTGTGAGCACAACGTTGGATGGGCGGACGGTTTGCGTGATTTTCTAGACTCGTTGGGAATCGACGATCCGCCCGTTTCTGGGTCCAGGTTGTACGTGGCACGCTGGGTCCTTGCGGGCCATTCTCAAGAATTTGTCTCGGCAGGCCGACATTTAGATGGCCTTGTCTTCCGCGTAGGCAGGCGACATAGGCACGACTGAGAGGAAATCACCTATCAACGATCCCTCGCTAGTGACTGTGGCCGTCGCTGAGCGCCTTTCACAGAAAGGGGCCATAGCTGAGTTGGGACAACGCGCCCTGCTCGGCCGTGACGTTGATTCACTTTTGCGATTGGCGGTCGGCCTTTTGCGCGAGGTTCTGGAAGCCGAGTATGCCGAGGTCCTTAGTCTGCCCGCCGTCGGCGAGTCTCTGGTATTGGTCGCTGGCAGTGGATGGCAAGACGCCGTCCAACTAGGAGATACGACCGTTCCAGGCGACGGCAACTCCCAAGCTGGTTTCACACTCCTGTCAAGCGAACCGGTATTTGTTGAAGACCTGAAAAACGAGACCCGGTTTGCGAACTCCGCGCACCTGCTCGCTCACGGCGTGGTTTCGGGAATGAGTGTGGTTATCCAAGGAAGGGAACTCCCGTTTGGAGTCCTCAGTGTGCACAGCACGAGCCACCGTCGTTTCAGTGTCGACGATGGTGACTTCCTGCGAGCAGTCGCCAACGTCCTCGGTACTGCCGTCGAGCACAGACGTTTCGTCGAGCAGCTTGAGCAGAGCGCTCGGTACGAAACGGCATTAGCCGAGTGCGCTCGGTCTCTGCTTGCTAGTTCGGGGGAGGATCGGATTCAGCGTGCGCTTGGAGCGCTATTCGTCGCAACGGAAGCGACCTATGTGTTCCTTGAGCGCAACGTCGTCGACCCAGATTTGGGTTTCTGCTCACAATTTGTCGCTGAGGCCGAGGATCAAGCTTCCCTCAGTCACGAGTTGGACAACGAATATTGGGACCTTGTTCCTTGGGAACAGATGCCCACCACGCGCCAGAGCCTGGAAAACGGTAAACCAATCGTGATAATCCCAGCCGACCTCAAAGGTCTTGAGTACGACCAATACGCCGCGGACCCCTATCCGGTGAAGACGGAACTCGAAGTCCCGATTTTCGTAGACGGAGAGTGGGCAGGCCTCATTGGCTTTTCAGATCAGACTGAGGTGCGCCACTGGAGTGACAGCGACATTTCTCTGCTGACTACCACAGCGAAGATGATCGGAGCCTTCTGGGAACGTGAAGCCGATCGGGACGGGTTAGAACAATTGAACCGAGCCAAAGACGCCTTCCTGGCAAGCGTCAGTCACGAGCTGAGGACCCCCCTTACTGCGGTGGTGGGCTTCGTTCAGATCCTTCACGAATCCGCAAACACGATTTCGGAAGGAGAACGCGCTGAGCTTCTCGAAATGGTGGTTGCGCAAGGCTCGGACCTCACCAACATAATCAGTGACCTTCTGGTTGCGGCTAAAGCCGACATGGGCGAGTTGAGGGTTACGAAGGTTCCAGTCAACCTGCGCGCTCAAACTGCTCAGGTGATGGAGTCCTTCGAACGGAAACAAGTTGCCGACATCGAGGTGGTCGAACACTCAGTGCGAGCTCTTGGCGATCCTGACCGGGTCCGTCAAATCATTCGTAACCTCATCTCCAACGCTCTCCGATACGGTGGCGACACCATCCGCATCGAGCTGCTCAGCGACGACATCCATGCCAAATTGCTGGTCTGTGACGATGGAGCCGCAATACCAAAAATGGACCATGAGCGAATCTTCGAGCCCTACCAACGCGCCCACGACGCTCCCGAACTTGTCGATTCCCTAGGGTTGGGGTTAGCGATCTCCCGGCAGCTCGCCCGCCTCATGGGCGGCGACCTCACCTACCGACACGAAGCCGGCGAGAGCATCTTTGAGTTCACGCTCCCGCTCATCCCCTAATGACGCTCGTCCCCGTTGATGGATCCCGCAGACTTAGCTGCACCCATTAACAGCCGGGTGCGAAGTCGGGCTGGCCGGATTCGAGTGGGCGGTGTTCGCCCGTTGAACTGCTAATTCCGGTTCGGCTCGGGTCACGGCCGCAGGCTTTCGATCCTTCGTTACGGAGTTTATGCGTCCGTCTGGTGTGGCTATATAGTCAGTAGGCGACGAGATCGCTCTTTCCCAACCACTCTCCGTGGGGTAAGGTTCAACAGCGGCAAGGGAGGCCACTGCGGCGGATAAGCCAACGCGTCTGAAGTTCTTCGATCGAGGGGCAGTTCTCGTTGAGCTGGCCGTCGCGCTTCCGCTCGTCATGATGCTGATTCTGGGAATGGTCAGCGCCGGAATCGCCTTCAATAACCAACTCGCCCTCACTCACGCAGCCCGGGAAGGTGGCAGACACGCCGCCACGCTTCCGGTGACGAACTTCGGGTCGATGAACGCTTGGCTCGACGCCGTGGCTATTGGAGTTGTCAACGACTCAACGGGTTCCCTTGGTCCAGGTGTTCCCGGACACCTTGTTTGCGTTGCCTATGTGCACCCTGATGGAGTTGTGGGAACAGATCAAACCTCTAATCGCATCGACAATGCAGGAGTTATCTCCTACAGCCCGGCTACATGCTTCGCCGATGGCCGCCCCAACTCGGAGAGGCGTGTCCAGGTAGCAGTAGCACGGGAGGCCGACTTCAACGCACTTGTGTTTTCGTCAACTCTGACTATCGATGCTGAGGGTGTCAATCGTTTTGAAGCGGCCGGAGGATTCTGATGACGCGTCGTCTGTTCCATAGGTTCAGAGCTGACGATGGAGCGGCAATTGTTCTCATAGCGGTGTCGATGATGTTGCTGATCGGGATGGCAGCTCTGGCGGTAGACCTGGGCGCACTCAGAGAAGATATCCGGGCGGACAGACTCGCTGCCGATGCTGCTGTCACCGCCGGCGTCGCCGAGATAAATCCATTTTCCGGAGCCGACGGACAAGAAGCCTGTGAGGTGGCGTGGGATTATCTGCTGCTCAATATCGAGGACGAGGGGGCCTCGGTCACAGCGCCCAATTGCGCCCTTCTTGCGGGAAATTGCATGGCCGCGTTGCCAGTCACGGTGCCGGCGTCGGCAGGGCCCTATTCATTCGAGATCACATATCCTGTGCCCGATGGCAACCCATTGATGGGAAGTCAGGCAATCAACCCCCTCTTTGACGGTGTTTCGTGTCAGCGTCTCGGTGTCAGCATCGAACGAACTCGAAACCATTGGCTTGCTCCTATCCTCGGCTCCAACTCAAATTCGACCAATGTCAGCGCGGTGGCCCGCAATGCTGCCGGTCCCGGTGGCGGCGAGATCGTGCCGCTGCTGGTCCTCGAGCCGATCTCTTGTGATGCCCTTTACACAAGCGGACAGGGGAAAGTGACGGTCAGTTGGTTTATGGACACCCCAGGGTTCATCGTCGTCGACTCCGACGGGTCAAAGACCGGTAACCCCAACGCTTGTATCGGAGCTTCCAATTGGACCATCGACTCAAAGGGCAACCTGAACGGTTGGATCAGGGCGATTCCAACACCGTCCGGGATACCTTCGGTGATCCTGTCTTATGCATTGTCGGGCGCAGCCGGTTCAAACCCGGCCCGAGCGTACGACGTGGGCGACTTAACCCTTCCCGCTGTCGGCATCACCGATCCAGACGAGCTGCTGATGCCGCAGACATGGTTCCGTATCTACCCCACACCCTCATTTACCTCGCAGCGAATCACCCGAGCGGCGATCGACCATCGTTACAACTGCAAAGGGTCTTATCCTGATTACCCACTCGATCTCAATGACTCCGGGTTGGGTGGGGTTCCGATCAGACCCTGTCTCGAAGCTCCGGCGCCTCATATCGATAATCTGGTCGTGGAATATGGGGCCCCGGTGGGGGTACCACCGATGGGCGCTTTCCAAAAATGGACAGACTTTTATCCGTGCAGCGTCGATATCCTCACCTGGGGACCAGCACCCATTGCGGAGGCCGGAGATTGGTGGGTGGACTGCCCTAGCGGATTCATTGTCAAGGACTCAAATATTGTCACGTTCAGTGCCGGAAATGTGGTCTTCGATGGGGACGTCGACATCCGAACATTCGCAACTCTCCAGGTCAACCCGACACCAGTAAGTGATCATGTCGTCTTCGTGCGCAATGGTGACTTGAAGAAACGAGCTCAGTCATCGATTTTCCTGAATCAGACCATGGTGTTTCTCCAAAACGGTGTGCTCGACATGGATGGAGGTTCCGGTGGTCTCACCTGGACCGCGCCGCTGCTGCCGACCAGCAACTTCGAGGATCTAGCCCTGTGGTCGGAGACTCCGGACCTCCATTCCATCGGTGGGCAGTCAGGCAATACCCTCACCGGCACCTTCTTCACCCCATTTGCCGACCCGTTCAAGTTGACCGGTCAAAGCGGTCAGTTCCAAACCGACGCTCAATTCATCACCAGACGTCTCGAAGTCACAGGTCAAGGTGAGGTGAGGATGCACCCCGATCCCGATCGATCGACTCCTATCCCAATCAAGGAAGTACGCCTTATCCGTTGAATCGAGTCCAACAGACCAAGTCGAAGTCACATGTTGTGAGGAATAGTGAAAG
>Ga0255057_10000337_pt1 | contig 26707 bp, 24 predicted proteins | sample Cases_109_6_MG_FD_189022 | JGI IMG/M metagenome (GOLD analysis project Ga0255057, IMG submission 189022) | Seawater microbial communities from Amundsen Gulf, Northwest Territories, Canada - Cases_109_6 | ecosystem: Environmental > Aquatic > Marine > Gulf | place: Canada: Northwest Territories... | reverse complement strand
CTCGCGAATTCGAAGGCGAGGCTATGGAAAAGTCTTCCTCAGGAGCCTTCCTCCGGCCCGTGTTTGCGAATCCCTCGCCGAAGTCGAGGAGCTCTTGATCTCCAATCGTGCGCGGACCACCATGGTCGCTCTTCACGACTCTGACTAGGAGGGCAACCGTGACCCAAGCTGCTGTCGCCAAATATGGTTCTGCTGCGATCCCCGAGGCCGAGCACCGGATCGAACCGACTTTACAATCCAAGCTGGATGAAGCCTTGGCGATCCTACAGGACCACAAGAAGGAATGGGCGGCTCTCGATGTCGATGAGCGGATCGACCTCCTCGAAGAGCTGCGCGACGGTGTCATGAGAGTCGCCGAGCGGTGGGTCGACGCGTCGGTCGAAGCGAAGGGCCTCACTGCGGGCAGCGCGCAGGAAGCGGACGAGTGGTTGGGGGGCGTCTCGTTGGTCGTGCGCAATCTCTCGCTCCTGATCGACTCCCTTCGCGACGTTGCCAAGCACGGTGCGCCCCAGCTCCCAAAGAAGGCATTCAAGCGACCCGATGGGCAAGTCGTCGCCCCAGTATTTCCAACCGACATGTGGGACGCGCTACTCTTCCAGGGCTTCACTGCCGAGGTCTGGATGGACCCCGAGCTCGAGCTCGACGACCTTCCGAATCAGCAGGCCGAGTTCTACCGCGCACCATCGCACACGGGCCGCGTCGCCCTGGTGCTCGGAGCCGGAAATGTGTCGTCGATCGGCGCCATGGACACGCTGTACAAGATGTTCGTGGAGGGCGAGGTTGTGATCCTCAAGATGAATCCCGTCAACGAGTACCTCGGTCCGATCCTCGATGAGGCCTTCGCACCGCTGCGCGAACGGGGGTACTTTCGCGTGGTTTACGGGGGCGCCGCCGAAGGGGAGTATCTCTGTCAGCATCCTCTCGTCGAGGAGATTCACATCACCGGCTCCGACAAGACTCACGACGCCATCGTATTCGGGGTAGGCGAGGAAGGTGCCCGTCGAAAGGCGAGCCGCGAGCCACGCAACACCAAGCACATCACGAGCGAGCTCGGCAACGTGAGTCCGATCATCATCGTTCCGGGCCCTTGGTCCAAGAGCGATCTCAACTTTCAGGGCTTGAACGTGGCGTCATCCCTCGTCAACAACGCCGGCTTCAATTGCACCACGACACGCGTGATCATCCAGCATGAGCAGTGGACGCAAAGGGAAGCTTTCCTCGAGGCCGTCAGAGGCGCACTTCGGGAGCAGCCTGGCCGAAAGCCTTACTACCCGGGCGCCGAGGACCGGCACCAGGCATTCCTAGAGCAGCATCCGAATGCCGATCAGTTTGGCGGCAAGGGCTCTGGCAAAGTACCGTGGACGCTCATCCATCATTTGGACCCAAACAAGACGGACGATGTGTGCTTCACGACCGAGGCATGGTGTGGGCTCACCGGTGAGGTGGCGCTGTCTGCCGACTCGATTGTCGAATACATCGACAAGGCTGTCGAGTTCGCGAACGACTCCGCCTGGGGCACGCTGAACGCGTCGATCATCGTTCACCCGAAGGCACTCAAGGACCCGGCCGTCGCCGACGCGGTCGAACGCGCCGTCACCAACCTGCGGTTCGGAAGCGTGGCGGTAAACCACTGGGCTGCATTGGCCTATGGTCTCGTCACCCCAACCTGGGGCGCGTTTCCAGGTCACACCCTCGAGGACATCGGTTCGGGACGAGGTGTCGTTCACAACACGTACATGTTCGACAAGCCTCAAAAAGCCGTAATTCGCGGGCCTTTCCGCGTGTTTCCCAAGCCCGCTTGGTTCGTGAACCACAAGACCTCCGCGGAGCTCGGGCGCAAGCTCACCTATTTCTACGCCGACCCTTCGGCCACTCGCGTCCCGAGTATTTTGCTGTCTGCGCTCAAAGGCTAAGTCAGTCGCGGTCGTGCGCCTTGTGCGAGGCGCCGCGCGATCAGCCCTCTTTCTCGGACTCCGTCAGCTCTGCGTAACTGCGACCCGGCTCCGCTTCGAGCGCGACGTCGAATCCCCTGCGCTGCCACCCGGCCTCTTGAAGCTGCCCAAAAGAATCCCGTGCGCCGTCGTATCCAGCCCGTTGATCTAGCACGTTTTCGTAGCCCGCTTGCACGAGCGCCTGCACCGCTCGGAGCGACCGGCCGCCCATCTTGCAGCCCACCACCAATTTCGCGTCCCTCGGAAACACGGACTCAACCTCGGTGAGAAACTCGGCGTTTGGGCGCATACCACCTTGCGTCATGTGCGCGATCGGAATGTTGTATGCACTGGCGGGATGGCCCGCCTCGAACTCTGGGATCGAGCGAACGTCGAGGTACACGTAGCCGTCGTTCTCCATCAGCGCTTTGGCTTCTTCGGGCGAGACTCTCTTGACGGACATGGTTTGCATCAGCTCGTTGTGTTCTCCAGGAACAGCTTCTCTAGGGTTTGCAAGTCCTGCACCTGACCTTCCGACGTTATGCGCCCCTTCTGCATGATCACCACCCGGTCGCATAGCATCTCGACGTCGCTCAGGATGTGGCTCGTGAACAGCAAGGTTTTTCCTCGGCTGCGTTGCTCGAGCAGCACGTCCCTCACTTCCTTCCGCCCGATGGGGTCGAGTCCGCTCATCGGCTCGTCCAACACGAGGAGCTCCGGATCGTGCAGCAGCGCCTGTGCCAAGCCGATCCTTTGCATCATGCCCTTCGAGAACTTTCCGATCGGGCGGTCGACGGCGTCTCGGATCCCCACCTTGTCGATCATCTCTTCGGCCCGGGCAAGCCTGGCGTTCTTTGGGATTCCGACGAGGCGTCCACAGAGGTCGAGGAACTCCATCGGCTTGAGATACTGATAGACGTAAGGGTTCTCGGGCATGTATCCGATGCGTTTCGCTGTTTCACGATCGGCTGCATCGCGCCCGAAGATGCGAATCTCCCCTGCGGTCGGAAAGATTAGCCGCAGGATCGCCTTGATCGTAGTGGTCTTCCCGGCGCCATTTGGGCCGAGGAGTCCGAAGATCTCCCCCCGCTTTACGGTGAAGCTCGCGCCGTTCACCGCCTCCACACGCTTTCGAAAGAAGCCAATGTGGAACACCTTCCGGAGGTGTCTCACCTCCAGAACAGTCTCGGCCTCATTCATCGAGCACCTCTCGAACGCTTCGAATCACTTTTTGGATCTCCGCATTACGCATTTGGGGATACAGTGGGAGCGCGACACCACGAGAGGCAATGTGCTCGGAAATCGGTAGAGACTCATCGTGTCCGGCAAAGCTCCCGAGCTCGTGAACCGCGTACGAAAGCAGTCCCACCTCGACCCCCCGCGCCAGCAATTCCTCGCGGAAGGCATCTCGGGCTCGCCCCTGTGGGAGCACGACGCCCAAGGTTTGATAGTTCGATTCAGCGCCGGCGGGGGTGGCTTGCAGATCGACGGTGTCACCAAGGGCCTCACGATAGAGTACCGCGATCTCACGACGCCGTCCCACGATCTCGTCGAGCCTGCGAAGCTGCGTAAGCCCGAGTGTCGCGGCGATCTCGGTCATTCGAAAGTTCCCAGCGGGCACGACAAACTCGGTCGCCAGCTGTCCATGGTTCCGCAGGACTCGGAGTTGCTCGGCGATGTCGTCGTCATCGGTGAGGCACATCCCGCCTTCACCGGTCGTCAGGATCTTTCGAGGATGAAAGCTCAGGCACGAGATCACACCCATGCCCCCGCATGGGCCGTCGGAAAACCGGCTGCCGATCGCGCATGCGGCGTCTTCGATGATCGGTAGAGCGCCAAGCGCTTCACGGATCTCAGTCGATCTCGCTGGGTTGCCGAACTGATCGATCACGATCGCCGCCTTCACGTCTGCGGTCCGTACGGCAGCAAATGCCTCACCCGTGCCGTTCCATTCGTGCGTGTCGACATCGATGAATCGGACGCGTGCGCCAGCCAACCTCGACGCATGTGCGGGGCTCGGCCAGCTGAGGGCCGGGCAAATTACCTCGTCGCCTTGACCGACCCCGAGAGCCTTGAGTGCCAGTTGAAGCGCTGCTGTTCCGCTCGACACCGCGACCGCATGACGTCTCCCGACCAACGCGGCTACAGCTTGTTCGAAGCGCTCGACCAGCGGCCCCTGAGCCAACTGTCCGGATTCGAGAACGGCGGCGACAGCGCGCTGCTCATCCTCGCCGATCCATGGTTTTGCTAGGCGAATCAAGCCGACCACATAGTATCAGCTCGGACGTCATCCCAACCAGATTGCGGCGCTCGGGCCGACAGTTCACGCTCAGAGGGTGGAGCTTTCACGACAGATCGAAGCGCTGGAGCGCGCCCTAGGGCGCCTCGGCATTCGCTTTCTCGAAGAGGAGCTGCCGGAAGAGGCCCACATCGACGGCGGGCTTTGCACCGTCGACGGCGAGCAGGTGGTCTACCTCTCGCCCGCTGCACCCCCGTGGCGCCGTGCGGAGGTGCTCCTCGATACGCTTCGCCGACTGCCGCATCGCAACATCTGGCTTCCACCCGAGATCCGACAGCTGGTAGTCTCCGTCCGGGCATCCCACGATCCGGACGCCAAGGAGGGTGATCGTTGAGTGGTCTCGGATTGGTGCTTTCAGGAGGCGGCGCGCGCGGCGCATACGAGGTCGGCGTTCTCGAGTATGTCTTCAGCGAGTTTGTGGACGCCCAAGGAAGGCCACCCAAGATCGATCTGATCTCCGGTACGAGCGTAGGGGCAGTCAACGGCGCGTTCGTAGCGTCCAGCATCGAAGATGTACCCAACGCAGTGAAGCGAATGACTGCACTATGGACCGGGCTAGAGCTGCCCGACGTGCTGGGCTTTGGGCTGCGCCAGGCTGCCGGGCTCTACCGAGTCTTGCTCGGCGGCACCCAGGCCCGCGGCGTGTTCGACCCGACCAACCTTTCGGCGATCGTGGGTAGGAACATCCGCTGGCGCAACCTCCGGCGAAACATCCGCACCGGCGCGCTTCAGGCGTTAACCGTGAGCACGACACGCGTCGGGACAGGGCAGCCGGTCATCTTCGTCGATGCCACGCCCGGTCTCGGAATCCCAAAGAGCTTGGGACTCCATGCGCTCGTTCGAAGAGCGAAGATCGGCCAGCATCACGTGTTGGCGTCCGCCGCGATTCCTCTCATTTTTCCGGCCGTCGAGATCGGTGATGAGATCCATTGCGATGGAGGCCTCCGCCTCAACACGCCCATGGGTCCGTCGGTTCACCTCGGGATGAACCGGCTCTTGGTCATCGGCCTTTCCACGCCTCACGTCGCCGGCCGGAGCGCCAAGCGCGACGGGCAGTATCCGGGCGCTCCGTTCATGCTCGGCAAGGTCCTAAACGCGTTCCTTCTCGATCACGTCAACACCGATCTCCTCGAGGTGCAGCGCATCAACGACTTCTTGAAGGACGGGATTCGCGCGTACGGGCCCGAGTTTATCGACCGCATCAACGACGTTGCCAGGGCGCGCGGCGCCCTCTCACCACGCCGTCTCTTGAGCTCCCTCGTGTTGCGTCCCAGCGTTGACATCGGACAGGTCGCCTCGGACTACCTCGCCTCGAACCGCGTTCGCTTCGGGAAGAGCCTCGGCCGCGCGTTCATCAATCTGCTCGATGTGGGCGCGGGCGCCGATGCCGACTTGGCGAGCTATCTCCTGTTCGACGGCGGATTCGCCCAAACCCTCATCGAAATGGGGCGACGAGACGCCCATGCTCGCCGCGACGAAATCGAGGCGTTCTTTTTCGAGGATCCAGAAGCGGTCCTATCCACAGGAGCGACTGTGGACACTCTGGAACGTTCGGACTCCAACCCCCCGGAATAGCAACGTCTTCAGTCGTGGTTCATACTGTGGGAAAACCGGGGAATCCTGACCCATGGTCATCTAGACTGTAATATTTTACCTATATCGTTCAGCGTGATAGGCTCCAAAAGTGGCACAACCCAGCGTCGCCCACATTTCTGAGAACGCGACTCAGGTGTCTCAGCGTCTCGTTCAGAACATCGCGCGGGTGGTGCGGGGCAAAGAGGACGTCATCAAGCTGGCCGTAGTCGCGCTTTTGGCGCGAGGCCACCTGCTGCTCGAGGACGTGCCCGGTGTCGGCAAGACGACCCTCGCACGCGCGCTCGCAGCCTCGGTCGGTGTGGCGTTTCGTCGTCTTCAATGTACATCGGATCTGATGCCGACCGACGTGATTGGCGGCAATGTCTACAACCAGTCGCAGGGCACCTTCGAGTTTCGCCCCGGGCCGATCTTCACACAGGTGCTCCTCGCCGACGAAGTCAACCGCACGACGCCGAAGACGCAAAGCGCCCTTCTCGAGGCCATGGATGAGCGGCAGGTCTCGATCGACGGGGAAACCCACCGCCTCGAAGAACCTTTCTTCGTGGTCGCAACCCAAAACCCGCAAGAGTTCTACGGTACCTATCCGCTGCCCGAGTCGCAGCTCGATCGCTTTCTCGTGCGTCTCAGCATTGGTTATCCGCCTCCCGGGGTCGAACGAGAACTTCTCAACCGACGCGGCGCTGACCCCGTGCGGCAGCTCGAACCTGTCATGACGTCGGCGGAGCTTCGACACGTTCAGCAGGCGGTCGATTCCGTTCGCTTCGACGACTCGATTCTCGACTATCTCCACCGAATCGTCCTTGCGACACGAACCACCCCGCTTCTGGCCGTCGGCGTCTCGACCCGCGGCGCGCTCGGCTTCGAACGAGCGGCGCGTACGCGAGCGCTCGTCGAAGGTCGTTCGTACGTGTTGCCCGACGACGTCAAAGCTTTGGCGGGCCCAGTGTTGGCGCACAGGATCAAGGTGAGCGGGGGTGTGGCGGGCACGGTGGTTCGCGACGATGCGGACCGGGTGATTCGCGAGCTGCTCACGGTCGTGGCCGTGCCGCTCTAATCGGCCGAGCGCGATGCGGATCTTTCGACGAAGGAGGAGCAGACGAAAGTTTCGGCTGACCCGTGAAGGTCGCGCTTTCCTCTTCGTCACCATCGGCGTCGGTCTCGCCGCGGTGAACACCGCTAACAACCTGCTCTACTTGGTGCTCGGTCTTCTCTTGAGCTTGCTCCTCGTCAGCGGAGTTCTGAGCGATCTAGCGCTTTGGAGGCTTCGGTTGAAGAGAAAGCTTCCGGGCAAGATGTTTGCCGGTAAGCGCGCGCTCATCGAGATGACTGCCCTCAACGACAAGAGGTGGCTTGCGAGCATCTCGGTGGAAGCAGTCGATCAGCTCGATGGCGTCGAGACCGAGCCGGCGCGCTTCCTGCGTGTTCCGCCCGGCGGGTCGGCTAGCGCCACCTACGGCTTCCAGGCTCCGAAGCGAGGGCTCGTCGAGCTCGGCGCTGTTCGCGTGGTCACCCGCTATCCCTTTGGCCTCGTCGAAAAGGGGTACACGGTATACCTGCCAGACGAGATCGTCGTATACCCGAAGCTCCTCGAGCATGCCCCTCCGAGGGCATTCGAGCAGATGCCCGGAGAGGCGGCTCCCATGCACCGCACCGGCCACGGTACCGAGTTCGCCGGAAGCGTTCGATACTACCGGGAGGGCGACGAAGCCCGTGACATCCATTGGAAGCGAACCGCTACGCGCGGCGAGCTAGTCGTTCGTGAGCGCGACCAGGACTTGAGCTTGTTCGTGACGCTCTTCGTCGACAATGTCCGGCCGGGTGATGTCGAGGACAAGGTAGCGTGGAGCGAACAATTCGAGCAATCGATCTCCGAAGTCGCGACGGCAACTGTCACCTATCTCAACCAAGGGGTCTCGGTGCAAGCCCGGTCAAGCGACGATGCATCCCCGCTCGTTCTCGGCGGTGCGCCCCCGGATCCGATTTGGCACTTTCTCGCGATGCTACGTCCGACGCGCGCGGATTCGCCGCCCAGCACCGGAAAGAGTCGGGCCGCATGAATTTCGCGCTCGCCCACAAGATCGTCACCTACCTGTTCGCGGGGCTCGGCCTCGTCGCGTTGATGCTCGGTGGTATATTCGGCCCCGTCGAAAGCACGCTCGTCGTCGTGGCTTTCGTGGCAAGTTGGTTTGTAGAGGGTCCGTTGTTGGACCGGCCCGGCTACACTCGTTTTTGGAGCGTCGCGGCGGTGCTCGTCCTCCTTCTGCAGATCGCACGGACCTTCGCCGGGGAAGCCGTCCTCACCGTCGGGGTGGAGTATGCCGCCTTTCTCCAGCTCTCGCGCCTTGCACACCGAAAGAGCGTGGCCGACTACCAGCAAATCGCGATCCTCGGGTTTCTCCACTTGATCGCTGGCACCGTCTTGTCGTCCGGTCTCGACTACGCGGTCATCTTCTTCGGGTTCGTGATCGTGATGCCATGGATGCTCGCTCTCACGCATCTGCGCCGGGAGCTAGAGATTCAGCACGGCGTGGGGACCCCAATGCTTCAGGCCGAGCTTCAAAGCCGAGAGCTCCCGACGCCCGCCTTCTTCGGAGGGACGACCCTTCTTGCGGTGCCGCTCTTTGTGCTCACCGCGGCGATGTTCTTTGCCTTTCCACGCGTCGGCTTTGGATTGCTCTCCAACCTGGGCGCGCGCGTCCAATCCGTCGCCGGCTTTGGTGACGACGTTGAGCTCGGAGGATTCGGCACCATTCGAGACGACCCAACCGTGGTCATGCGCGTGAAAATGGCCCAGATGCCCAATCCGCCTCCCCAGTCGATCGGCTTGAGGCTTCGGGGAACCTCCTTCGACCGGTACCGAGAAGGCCGCTGGTCACGTACGCACATCGCGGGGGAAGACGTGCGCCGTCTGCAGGACGAATATGTCTTGCACCGCCCCCCGAAACCCGACGACGAGCAATACGAGATCATTCTCGACCCGATGGAGGAAGCGGTCCTGTTCATTCCCGAGGGCACCGTGGCCTTGCAGGTGCCACCCGTTGTCCGGTCGGGTCGCAATCGGTACCGCAAGATCGTCTACGCGCCCGGCCTGGACCTCCGCTATCGCGATCGATTCGATGCGCCGCTCACGTACCAGGCCTTTGCGAGCCCTTCGGAGCGAGCCTTCCCGGAAAGCGTGCCCCAGAAGCTCCAGGAGCGTTACCTCGAGGTCCCAGATGGCTACGAGCGGATCTCCGAGCTCGCCCAGTCGATCGCTGGGGGTCTCCAGAGGCCGATCGACAAAGCCCAGCGGATCGAAGGATTCTTGCGGGGTGGCGGTGGTTATCGCTACTCGCTCGAGCAGCCCGATACCGAAGGGAAGGACCCCCTCTACGTGTTCCTCTTCGAGGCGAAGGCCGGCCACTGTGAATATTTCTCAACCGCCATGGCCATCATGATGCGGTCTCTCGGGTTGCCCGCTCGAAACGTGACCGGCTTTCTCGGCGCGGACTACAACCCGTACGGAAAATACTACGCGGTGCGAAACGGCAACGCGCATAGCTGGGTCGAAGTCTTGCTCGACGGCAAGTGGGTCACGTTCGACCCAACGCCCGCCTCGCGGCAGGTCTCAACCGTACCATTCGGGCTGGTCGCGAAGCTTCGCCAAATGATGGACGCCCTTCGGGTGCGTTGGGCCGAGTACGTCGTCGAGTTTAACATCCGGGACCAGGCCCGCGCGCTCCGGGGACTCGCGGCCTGGTATCAGTCGCTTCGGAGCGATCGTCGAGCCTTCGCGTTGCATGACGAAACCCCAGATGAAAAGGAAGGCGGCCTCGACGTTCCCCTCCGTCCGGATTGGCGGTGGTTCGTCGCGATCATGAGCCTCTTCGGTATCGGGGTGCTCTTGGTTCGCTGGAATCAAAAACGACGGCGCCAAACTCGTGCCGGGCGCCAGTTGGACCCCGACAGAGATCGCGCGGTTCGACTCTATCTCTCGCTCGAAGACAGCCTCCGGCGCACAGGTCAGGCGCGACCTCCCGACATCACGCCCTCAGAGCACGCCGATCAACTTGGACGTTCCGGTTTCCCGGCGGCCGACGAGGTGAGCACCATCACCGATGCGTACCTCGCGACGCGGTTCGGCGAAACGCAAATGTCTCCGCACGACTATCACCGGCTGCGTCAGGTGAGCCGGAGCGTCCGCGCCAAGGCGAAGAGCCCGCCTACTGCGTGAGGAACAAACCGGCTGCGACTCCGGCCGCTCCCAAGAACACGAAGGCGACCACGAGCGCGACGACCTTCAACTTGCTCGCCTTCTTGGCCGGGGCCTCGCCGGTTTGCGCGCGAACGGCGGTCGTTGGTGTTCGCTCGTTGGCGGCGGTTGGGGGTCGGAACGTCTTGACCGGTTCGGCCGCTCCTTCTTTCTGACGTGATGGCGGGTTGAGCGATGGCCCCATCGGTCCTGCACGGGGTCTCGCAACGCCGATCTTGTCGTCCTTGGCGGTGGCCTCCAACCAGCCCATCGTTGCTCCCGCCGGCGCGCTGTCGCGTACGATCTCGATCGCGGCCTCGACGTCGACGTCACCCTCGAACCACTGGCTTGGATCGACGAAGTCCGAGGCGTCGAGTGGGCGCGCGCCGACGTCACCTGGACGCAACGCGAAGGACGATTCGTCGATCGGCGTTTCCGCCGGACCCTCGAGCGATGTGAAGCGCGTCAGCTCTTCTTGAATCATCGTGTCGATCATCACCGGCTGCGGGGGGACCGACTTTTGGCGCTTGAGCGCGGCTTTGACGAGGTTCGCGATGTCGTAGGAGGTCACCTTCATTTGGTGGTGGAACAAGTATCCTGCAAGAGTGTCCCCGAACTCTCGTGCGGATGCGAAGCGTTGCTCGGGGTCCCGTGCCAACGACCGCAGCAGAATCTCCTCGAACTCGGGCTCGACCTCCGGGTGATCCCCAACGAGCGTCGGCACCTCAGCGTTCGACACGGCTTGCACGGTTTCGTAGTCGGTGTCGCCGAGGAAGAGACGCCGGCCCCCGAGCATCTCCCAGATGCAAACCCCCAATGCGAAGATATCGGCCCGCTCAGTGACGTCTTGGCCCGACGCCGCTTCGGGCGACAAGTAGCTGAACTTCCCCTTCACGACTCCAGGGTCGGTCCGTTCCAATTGCGTCCGCGCCTTGGCGAGGCCGAAGTCGGTCACTTTCACCTCACCACGTCGGCTGATCAAAATGTTCGGGGGCGACACATCGCGATGAACGAGCTCGAGTGGGTTGCCGTCGTCGTCTAGGAGCTCGTGTGCGTAGCTCAGCCCGCGGCAGGTCTCCATCGCGATGTAGATCACGTCTTTCAAGGGGAATGTCTCGCGCTTGAGCCGCAGCGTCTCCATGATCTTCTTGAGATTCGTCCCGTCGACGAACTCCATCACGAGGAAGTAGCTATTGTCGGATGAGCCGATGTCGAAGACGCTGACGATGTTGGCGTGCGAGAGCCGGGCGCCCAGGCGCGCCTCGTCGAGGAACATCCCGATGAAGTTCGTGTGCGAGGCGAGATGGGGCAAAACGCGCTTGATCGCGACGCGCTTTTTGAAGCCCTGAACGCTGGTGGCTTCCCCGAGGAAAACCTCGGCCATGCCCCCGGCCTCGAGCTTCTCGATCAGGCGGTATCTCTGATCGGTCATCCTTGCCCGTATGCCTTCCCTAGAGGCGTCCTCATATTGTCGATTGTGGGGGCCATCAGGGTCGAGGAACGGATATCATTGACAGGCTCGCCCTGCGGCGCTTGACTGCTGCCGTGCCACGATCGCAAAAACCCGTTCGCATCGCCCCCTCCGTCCTTTCGGCGGATTTTGGTCGCCTTTCCGCGGAAGTCAAAGCTGTCGAAGAGGCCGGGGCCGACTGGATCCACGTCGATGTTATGGACGGCCGATTCGTGCCTAACATCACCATCGGGCCCCTCGTGGTGAAAGCTATCCGAGCCGCCACCAAACGCGTGGTCGACGTTCATTTGATGATCGTCGAGCCCGAGAAATACGTTCAGTCGTTCGCCGACGCGGGCGCGGATGTGATCACCGTCCATGCCGAGGCCTGTACGCATCTTCATCGGACGATACAGCAGATCCGCTCCCTCGGAAAAAGAGCCGGCGTTTCCCTGAACCCCCATACCCCTGCCGATGACCTACGCTACGTTCTGGCCGACGTCGACCTCATCCTCGTGATGAGCGTTAATCCAGGTTTTGGCGGACAGAGCTTCATCCCTTCGTCCAACACGAAACTCGCTCTGATTCGCGAGATGATCGATGACGCTGGGCTCGATATAGACCTTGAGGTCGATGGGGGCGTGAAGCCGGGTGTCGCGCGCTCCGCAGTCGAAGCAGGCGCGGACGTATTGGTGGCCGGAAACGCGATCTTCAACACGGACGATTACGCGCATGCGATCAACGCGCTCCGAAAGGATGCCGAGTGAACGAGGATCCGGCCCTCACTACCATTTTCGTCGATCGCAAAGCGACCAAGCGCAAGCTACGCAAGAGCAGATTGGTCGTCGTGGAGGGGCCCGAAAAGGGGCGTCGACTCGAGATCGCCAGCGAGCGTGTGACGATCGGCCGAAGCCTGATCTGTGACCTCGTTCTGACGGACACCTCGGTGAGTGGGACGCACTGCGAGATCGTCGCTAGCGAGGCGGGCTTCTTGCTGAGGGACCTCGGCGCAACCAGCGGTACCTCGGTCGGAGGCGTGCGCGTTCGGGAAGCTTGGCTCGAGCCAGGCGTAGCTTTGAAGCTTGGCCACACGGTGGTCAGGTTCGAGGTGGGTTCGGGGACGATCGAGATCGATCTCAGCCGCCAGGAGCGATTTTTCGAGCTGATCGGGCACAGCGTGCGGATGCGCGAGATCTTCGCCGTCCTCGAAAAGGTCGCCGCGTCGGATCTCACCGTCCTGATTCATGGAGAGACGGGCACCGGCAAGGAGCTCGTCGCCCGCGCCATCCACCGCGCTTCCAAGCGCGTCCAGCGGCCTCTAGTCGTCCAGGATTGTAGTGCGATCCCCGCGAACCTCATCGAGAGCACGTTGTTCGGCCACGAACGAGGGTCTTTCACCGGCGCCGCCGATCGTCGACGAGGATGCTTCGAGCATGCCGACGGCGGCACGCTGTTCCTCGACGAGATCGGCGAGCTCGATGTCAGCCTTCAGCCGAAGCTCTTGCGTGTCATCGAAACGCACGAGGTGCAGCGAGTTGGTGGCTCACGCACCATCCCGGTTGACGTTCGAGTGGTGGCCGCGACCAACCGCGATCTACGTCAGATGGTCAACGATGGCAGCTTCCGCGAAGACCTCTACTATCGTCTGAGCGTCGTCCAGGTCGACCTGCCGCCCCTCCGCGAGCGCCCTGAGGACATTCCGACGCTGGTTCAGGAGTTCCTCGAAGAGTCGGCCAAGCGGGTCACAGTTCCGGGAGACGCGCCCTTCACGATCACACACGACGCCATGATGAAGCTTCAGGCTTATCCGTGGCCGGGCAATGTTCGGGAGCTCAAGAACACGATTGAGCGCGCGGTTTCATTGGCCGATGGCACCGAGCTCGGCATGCGCGACCTGCTCCCGGCCTCTCAGAAGACGCCGCCGGTCTTTCTACCCGGCGGCACCGCCGAACAGTTCGTCGAGAACGAGACCCCCTTCAAGGACGCCAAACAAAAGGTCGTAGATGCCTTCGAGGCGCAGTACCTCAAGGCGCTTCTCGACAAGCACGGCGACAACATCAGCCGGAGCGCTCGCGCGGCTGGTCTTACACGGTACCACCTCCGTGAGCTCGCCAAGAGATACGGCCTACGGGGCGATACTGGCGGCCATTCCGACGAAGATTGATGCCCCTCGGGTCCTGGGGCCTATATATTGAAAGCGATGGGTGGGATCGCGATTCTATGCGTCGTCGGGGCCGTGATGTCGTGGCCTGCGTCTACCGTGGCGCAGACCGCGGTCCCCGCGCCATCGTGGGCCAAGTCGATCGAGGTCGTCAATGACGGCGCACCCGCGATGCTCGCGCCGAACCCGGAAGCGCGCCGTCGGGGCACCATCGGCGCGGGCACCCGTCTCGGTTTTTCACGTCGGGTCTTTGGCGAAGGTTGCTCGACCGGCGTTTGGTACGAGACCGCCGACGATCTTTTCATCTGCGAGGAGCACGTAAGGCCCTCGACCGCTCCCCCGGGCCCTCAAGTCGAGCCGACGATCGAAGGGTCGCGCCTGCCACAGCGCTACGCGTTCGTTCGGGTCGACGGAACTCGCGCTTATTCGCACCCGAGCGACTACTTCGCGAATGACTACGTCGAGGCCCTCGGCCGCGGATTCGGGATCGTCGTCACCGGTGAGCAGGTTTACGGGGGCGTCGAGTTCGTGCGCACCCGCCGTTACCTCTGGGTCGAGCGAGGTTCGGTGCACTTCGTGGAGGGCAGCCCCTTCAAGGGCGTGCGGCTCGATCCCGGCGCGCCGATCGACATGGCGTGGGTCTCTCCCCGTCCATCCAAGGTCTACGACAAGCCGCACGGGCGAGTAGAACGGCGTCTACCGCGCCACTCCCCCGTTCGAATCGAAACCACCAAAGGTGCGTGGGCCAAGCTTGACGCGGGCGGCTGGATCAGGACTGCAAACCTGGCCCGCCCTAAAGTCGTCCCACCCCCCGAGGGCGTCGGCGCATATGACCGATGGATCGACGTCGACATCGAGCAGCAAGTTCTCGTGGCGTACCAAGGGCAAACGCCGAAGTACGCGACGTTGATCTCGTCCGGCCGGGACAACAAGGCATCCGAAACACCGCTCGGCGTCTTCGAGCTCTGGGCGAAGCTCGACTACACCGACATGGACGACATCGAGCGAACGGACGTTCACCAGAACTACTCGATCCAAGACGTCCCCTGGGTCCAGTTCTTCAAGGGCTCCTACGCCTTTCACGCGGCTTTTTGGCACAACGACTTCGGCCGACGCCGAAGCCACGGCTGTATCAATCTCTCCCCAATCGACGCCCGGTATCTGTTCCAGTTCACCGAGCCAGTGCTCCCCCCAGGATGGAACGCGATCCTGCCGATGCCGGAAGACCGCCCGACCGTGGTGCAGGTGCGTTAAGCAATCTAGCGCCAGCACGTGTGTTGAGGGGGAAAGACGCCCAGTTGGTGAGCGAGATCACAGCGATCTCAGAAAACTCAGAACGCGGTTGACCGACGCGCACGACGATGCATAAATAACCCTTATGGCTGTATATACCCCCAAAATGTTCTTTCTGTTTCTCCTAGGTCTTGCCCTCGGCTGTGGAACGGGCGGCCCCGATAGCGACGGATCGAGCAGCGCGCTCGAGATGCTGCCCCGCGACTCTGGCCCCGATGACAATCGCTGCTTGACCTGGCACATCAGCGACGATTCGGTTCCCGAGGATTGCATCTTGGAGTGCCCGCGCGGCGGCCCGACCGCTCCGATCGCGGTTCACTTCGAGTGCACCCAGATCCATATCGTCTCCTGCAAGGATCTTTCCAATGTCGTCCTCGATTGTGAAGACGGCGAGCACCACAAATTCGACGGGCTTCACGGTCAGTACGGAACCTTCGAACTGGATGGTTGCCTAATCGTCGGTGCTTGGGTGAAGGCCGGCAACAACGCAAGCGGCGACGGTCCTGGTTATGGCGAACGCTTCGACTCCGATCTCGACTGCGATGGCACCGGCGGAACCGGAGGAGCCGGTGGAACCGGCGGAACTGGTGGAACTGCTGGTACCGGCGGAATCGTGGTTCAGTAGAGCCTTCGCGATGATGCGGCGAATAGCAGGCTCTGCGGGAACTGCGCTTTCCGCTGAGGCGCAGATTCTGGCACTGTCGCTGACGCGGACTCTGCCGCTGGCGCTGACCCTGCCGCAGCTCTACAACTGCCGCTCAGTGCCCATCCGCTTCTACAAGTACGAAGGCCTTGGCAACGACTTCCTGATCGTCGAGAAGGAAGATTTGGCAGGCATGCAGCTCACGACCGAGCAGGCGATCGCGCTTTGCGATCGGCACCTCGGGGTTGGTGCGGATGGGGTGTTGGTGCTCGACGTGGCCTCGTCGTCGATGCACGTCATCAATTCAGATGGCTCCGTGCCCGAGATGTGCGGTAACGGCATTCGCTGCGCAGCCCTTCATCTCGCCCGGCGAAGCGATCAAAAGAACCTCGAGGTCGACATCGACACCGCTGCCGGCCCGCAGCCGTGTCACGTCGAGAACCACGGGCGCTCCGGTTCGGTCACGGTGCAGATGAAGGGCGCGTCGCTCTTTCCCCGCGACATCGGGTTGCAGAGCGAAGCGCCTTGGGTTGATGAGTTGCTACGGGTCGCGAACCGGGATCTTCACCTCACCGCTGTCTCGATGGGGAATCCCCATGCGGTGACATTCGACGATGTCGGAGAGGCCCGCTTCGAGATCGGCGAGGGGCTCCAGCACGACCCACACTTCCCCGAAGGCGTCAATGTAGGTTTCGTGTCCGAACGCGAGGGCAACGCAATGCGCCTCGACGTCCTCGAGCGCGGCGCGGGTTGGACCCAAGCTTGCGGGACGGGTGCCGCTGCCGCTGCGATCGCGGCCGTCGAAACCGGCCGCGCCAAGCGAGGCGAGCCGTTGAGCATCCGATTGCCGGGCGGCACGTTGACGATCACACCGCGCGAGAATGGCGAACCGGTGGAAATGGAAGGCCCTGCGCGTTTCGTCTTTCAGGGTGAAGTCGAGTTCTAGCGTCGATTGCAATATCGGCGACCTGCGTTACCTTAGGCCGATGTCACGTACCTTATTCTTTGTTCTGGGCGTGCTCTCGGTCTTCGTCGTCGCCCTCGGATGCGGTACGGACACCTCCACCTCGCCCGTCGTCCCCGACGAGCTTGGCCGCTGTGCTGACTTCGAACCGCTCCGCAAGCCGCTGTGGGGTGACACCCACATCCACACCAACCTTTCCCTCGACGCGAACCTGCAGGGTACACGCACGAGCCAGGAGGACGCTTACGCGTTTGCCCAAGGCGCGCCGATCGCCCTTCAGCCCTACGACGCCGACGGCACCCCAACCCGGATGGCACAAATGGATCCTCCCCTCGATTTCGTGATGCTGAGCGACCACGCCGAATTTCTCGGGACGATCAGGACCTGCCTCGACTCGGACTCGCCCGCGTACGAGAACCCGACGTGCGAACAGTACCGCGATGCCCTAGAATTCGATGCGCCACCCGCGGAGGTCCGCACCACCTTCGTCCAGCTCAACTTGCTGCTCGCGGCCCAACCTGACAACGCCCAATATCCGGCGCTGTGCGGCCCAGAGAATGTGTACTGCCTAGAAGCCGGCATGGACGTCTGGGCTGAGATCGTCGATGCTGCAGAAGCGGTGTACGACCGCACCGACAGTTGTCAGTTCACCGCGTTTGCGGGCTACGAGTGGAGCGGCGTGCCTGGGGCGAAGAACCTCCACCGCAACGTCATGTTCAAAAACGAGAGCGTAACGGACCTGCCCTACGGCTACTTCGACGAGCCCTATGTCGAGGGCCTTTGGGCGCGACTTCTGCAAGAGTGCATCGATGCGGGCAACGGCTGCGACGTGGTTACGATTCCGCACAACACCAACATCTCGGATGGGATCTACTTCGAGAACAAGATGGCGAACGGCGAGCCATTCACTGCCGAGTATGTCGCGGCGAGAAACGCGATGGAGCCGGTCATCGAGATCTACCAGCACAAGGGCGCGTCGGAATGCCTGCCTGGGGAGACCATCTCCGACGAGCTTTGTGGGTTCGAGATTATCCCGTTTTCAGATATTGCAGCGACGAACCTCGAGATCATCTCGCCGCCCGATCCCACGGGTTTTCTGCGCTACGCGTACGGCGAAGGCATGAAGTTCGAAGCGAGCCTTGGGACCAACCCGTTCCAATATGGCATCACGGCGGCAACGGATACGCACGTTTCGGCCCCGGGTTTCGCCGCGGAGGACGACTTCAAAGGTCACGGGGGCGCGGGTCAGCCGAATCGCTACTTGCCTCCACCGCAGGGATTTCCGGACATAGAGTATCTCAGTCCCGGCGGGCTGACCGCCGTGTGGGCAGAGGAGAACGCCCGTACGGCGATCTTCTCGGCGATCCGCCGCAAGGAGACGTTCGGCACTAGCGGCCCGCGAATTGTCGTTCGCATGTTCGGTGGCTGGGAGTATCCGAATGATTTATGCAACGCCGCCGATCTCGTCGAGCAAGGCTACGCCGGAGGCGTACCGATGGGCGGGACCCTCGATCCACAGCCGGGCTCCTCGGCACCCACGTTCGTCGTATCGGCCAAACAGGACGCGACGAGCGTTCCGCTGCAGCGCATTCAGATCGTGAAGGGCTGGCTCGACGGCGACGCTTACGAAGTGCGCGTCTACGACGACATCGATGGGGATTCAGAAAACGGCGCCAGTGTGGACCTCGACACCTGCGCACCGCAGGGCGAGGGTTTCGGCGACCTCTGCTCGGTCTGGCGGGATCCGGACTTCGACCCCGGCCAGCGAGCCTATTATTACGCGCGGGTCATCGAAAACCCAACCTGCCGCTGGACGACGCATCAGTGCGTCGAGGCCGACTACGACTGTGAGAATCCCACCACTGAGATGGACGCCGACTGCTGTGACCCCACGACTGGCCTGAACGTCGACTTTTGCGACGCCGTCGACTGCAGTGATACGAATAGCCCCCCTCCGGTTCCCGCTGACGCGCAATGCTGTAAACCGCGGGTCGAGCCCGTCATTCAAGAGCGCGCTTGGACATCGCCGATTTGGTATCAACCCCCTAGTTGATGCTCCGCCCACTTCTCCACTTCTTTCTGATCGGTGCGCTGCTGTTCACCGGCAGGGTCGTGTTCCAGGGTCGTGGTGGGGATCCACCGGAGATCACCGTTCAGATGTCCGCCGAGGCCACCGAGGCTCAGGTCGAAAAGGAGATCCGCAATCAAATCCTGCTGAACGAAGCGCGGCGATACGGGTGGTACCACACGGACCCGATCGTTTTCACGCATCTCATTCGCAACATGCGATTCATCGAGCCCGACAGCACCGATGACGACCTCACCCTCTTCAAGCGTGCGCTCGAGATGAAGATGCAGGAGCATGACCCGGTCGTTCGCGCGCGGTTGCTATACCGTGCTCGCGAGGCCCTCGCACACGTGCCCAAAGACCGAATGCCCACGCGAGACGACCTCGAACAGCATCGCGTCGCGCATCAGGATCGGTTCGAACGTGAGGGCAAGCTGCGTTTTGAGCATGTGTTCTTGAGTGGCACCAAGCGTGGCGAAGCCCTGGCTTCCGACGCGGTCGCGATGCGCACACAGTTAGCCGATCTCGGCGATGCAGCACCGCAGGGGCTCGGCGATCCACTTCCCGGCCTTCGTGCCGTGCAATCCTCGACGGCTTCCGAGATCAAAGCGAACTATGGAGAGGAGCTCTCCGTGGTCGTCGGCGAGGGCGTTATCGGGTCGTGGCGCGGCCCTGTCCCCTCGGTCTATGGGGTCCATTTCGTCCGAGTGCTCGAAAAGGAGCCATCGTCGGTCCCGGCCCTAACGCTCATCGAGGCCGAGGTCCGCGCCAACCTGCTTTCCGAGGTCAGGCGCGAACTAAGCAGGGAGCGCATGGAAGCGCTCCGCGAGGCCTACGTCGTTCACGTCGAGAGGGTACCCTGATGGGACGGACGTCACTTTACATCGCCGTCGCGACGTTGTTCATGATGGGTCCCGCGCACGTGTCCGCCCACCCTCTTGCGCCGGCGGTGCTCTCCTTGATGCCGGGCTCCGACGAGGGGACCACCACCATGACGTGGCGCGCCCCAATCAAACGACCCAAGGGCCAAGCCCTAGAACCCCGCGTTCCCGAAGGCTGCGAGCCGCTCGGACCCACCGAGCGTCAGCTCACCGCGAACGACACTGCCGTCATCGATACGACGCTCCTGCGCTGCGATCCGCCCGATCTCGTCGGCTCCGTGATCCGCGTCGATGGTTTCTCCGACTCGACGGTGAATGTCGTCGTGCGCATCGGCAGGCCCGATGGATCGGTTGATCACGCGATCATCGATACGAGGACGCCCTCGCTCACAGTCGTCGCGCCCGAAGAAGCCACCCATTCGTTCTTTGATTACTTGGCGCTCGGCATCGCACACTTGGTGACAGGTTGGGATCACGTCACGTTCGTCATCGGCCTTCTCATCCTCTTCGGTTGGCATCGTCGTTTGATCGCTGCGGTCACGGCGTTCACGCTCGGGCACAGCCTCACGCTCGCGCTCTCGATCTTTGGCATTGTGACGGTGCCTCAGGCGTTGGTCGAGGCCCTGATCGCCATGACGATCATCGTGCTTGCCCTCGAGATTCAGTCGGGCGGTCACGGTCCGATCTGGAAGCACCCCTGGTCGCTGCCCGCGGCGCTCGGCCTGCTTCACGGCCTCGGGTTCGCCTCGGTGCTATTCGATGCAGGCCTCCCAGCGGACGAGATTCCCCTTGCCCTCTTCGGCTTCAACGTCGGGCTCGAGGTTGGGCAGCTGGGGGTCATCGCCTGCGCTTGGTTGATCTACCGGGTCTTCCGCGGGGCGATGCCGACAGGGTGGCGCGACAACCGCATCATTCCTGCGTACATGATCGGGTCCCTCGCCGCGTATTGGGTGATCGAACGCACCTTGGCTGCATTTGGGATTGTGGCCTAGCCCGCTTGGAAGTGGTCGGGGTCGACCATGCCGAAGGCGCTGGCTGCGGTGTCGTGATCCCGGTCGGGCCTTCGGCCCGTTGGTTTGTCCCGCCCCACCGCCCCCACACTAGCGCCTAGATAGTGGCGGAGCTGTGCTGCTGCTTTGTTCTTGTCGAAGGTCGGGTGAGCGCTTTCGATCTCTTCGAGGGCCATGTCCAGATGCTCGAGGAACAGCGTGCATTCTCGAGCGGCCAAGTTGAGACCTGGCCCGCCGATCGACTCATGCGTTCCGAGATCGTTCACGGCACGGGAGAGTGGCCCGCAACGCGCATAGTCGATCCCACGAAGGAGCCGTGGTCCGAAAACCCGGTAGTGTTTGACGAACTCCCGGACGAAATCGACATCACCGAAGTCGCCCCAGTAGTCCGCACCCACCGACGCAACGGAAGCCTTCGCCACGAACGCCCGAAGGATGAACCGAAACGCCCAGACATCCTGGCGCAGGTTTTCCTCGAGCCGTTCCGCTTTGCGGTCTGGGGACCCGGGGCGCGTGATGCTACGAAGCTCCTTAGCAGCCTCTTTGACGGTGGCCCGCACTTCACGAATTCCATTGCGAAGGCGTTCGCCCTCGACCGCGACGCTGCCTTCGACGTGGACCGCGGGCAATGGTCCATCGAGCGCCGTTCGCGCCTTGCCGTGAATCCCTATCGCGAGGGCCTCTATCGATTCGCGGAGCTCCTCGAACTCACCCGCGAGCGTCTGGACCCCCTGCACCAAGAGGAAGCGAGTTAGCTTACGGAGCTCGCGGCGAACGGAAGCCACCACGATGTGCGCGCGATAGATCCCATCGTCTTCGTGAATCTGGCGATCGGCGATCCCCAAGAACCGATGGCTCCGAACCAGCGTCAGGAATGCGATCGCCGTCGTCATCTTCGCCGCGTCGCTCTTCCAGGTCTCGAGGGTCGGGCTGAGGCTCTCGGCATGCACCAACTCGTCCACGTTTGCGAACTCGAGTGGCTCTGGTGGCCGGAAGAAGACGTTTCGCGACAGATCACGCAAGAACAGGTCGCAGCTCGCTTGAAACGACCCCGCGTCGACGACGGGAAGCTCGAGCAGTCGTTGGCTCACCCGGACGCCGTCGGTGAGGGAGCGTTCGAGTGCGCCCAAGGAGGCCTCAGGCTCGGTCGCGTCCGCGCTGTCTGGACGACGTCGCGCGCTGGAAACATCCGGGCGCAGACGACCTGCGAGGTCGAGTGCCCAGTCCAGGGCCACGTTCACAGCGTGGAGGTGTGGCCGGAAGTTCGGCACCGGAACCGAGAGCGGGTGGTTCTCCAGATGACGAAAAGCGACGAGCCCAGACAGCGCGGCCTGAAGCGGCAACAACACATCACCCCGCTGCTCGGTGCTCAAGGCCGCCCGCCACCGTCCCCAGTGCTCGGCATCGTCGGGCGGCCACCGCTCCGCCCACGAAAGAAGGCCCTCGTTGGCCGGCTGGAAACCGCTCTGCATGGGGTTGGATGACCTAAAACAGGCCCGCTTGCCGATCGGTGGGCTCCTCTTTCCCGAGGTGCTCGAACGCGTGTCGAGTCGCCACCCGGCCGCGCGCCGTTCGAGCCAAGAAGCCCTTTTGGAGAAGGTAGGGCTCGTATACGTCTTCGAGCGTGTCGCGCGCCTCGCTCAATGCGGCCGCCAGGGTTTCGATGCCCACGGGACCTCCGTCGTAGTGGTCGATGATGACCGTGAGGTAGCGCCGATCCATTTGGTCGAGCCCGGCCTCGTCGACTTCTAGCCTCGAGAGCGCTTCGTGGGTTGTCTTCCCATCGAGTGTGCCATCGGACAGCACTTCGGCAAAGTCACGTGCCCGCCTCAAGAGTCGGTTCGCGATGCGAGGCGTACCACGCGAACGTTGCGCGAGCTCCTGCGCCGCTTCGGCCGTGATCGAAAGCCCGAGAAGGCGTGCGCTCCGGTCGATGATCGCTCGGATCGCATCCACGGGGTAATAATCCAAGCGCGCCACATAGCCGAAGCGTGACAGCATCGGATTCGTGAGGAGCCCGGTCCGTGTCGTCGCCCCGACCAGCGTGAATGGCTGCAACGGGAGCTGTAGGGTTTGGGCATAGGGCCCGTCGCCGTTGACGATGTCTATACGAAAGTCTTCGACCGCCGTGTACAGGTTTTCCTCGACCATCGCGTTCAGTCGGTGAATTTCGTCGATGAAGAGCACATCACAAGGCTCGAGCTTGGTCAGCAGGGCCGCGAGTTGGCCTTTGTGCTCGATTGCTGGCCCTGCTGCGGAATGGAGGGTGACCCCGCGCTCCGAGGCGAGGATCAAGGCGAGCGTGGTCTTCCCGAGCCCGGGTGGCCCGCAGAACAGCGTGTGGTCGACCGGCTCACCACGGCGCCTCGCTGCTTCGACGAAGATGCGCAGATTGTCTTTGATCTGGCCCTGGCCGACGAAGTCATCAAACCGCCCTGGCCGTAGGCTTCGGTCGAAGGCTTGGTCCTCTGACTGCTCGGATGAGGACAGGTTCTCGTTGGTTCGGGCTTCCATCTCGCTCACGATAGCGCCGACAGGGCAGCGCGAAGCAGCCCTTCGACGTTGTGTTCATCTCGTGCCGCAGTGCTCCCGACCGCGGTCTCGGCCTCGCCTCGTTTGTATCCCATCTGAACCAGCGCCCCAACGACCGTGTCGGCGGCCGAATCGGATCGACCCGGAACCGCGCGAAGCCGCACGCCCGTCTTGGTGTCGGCGGCGAAGTCGAGCTTGTCTTGGAGATCGACGAGGATCCGTTCGATCGTCTTGCGACCGACGCCGGTGATGCCTTTGAAGGCAACTTTGTCTTGACGGGCGACCGCATCGTGGAGCTCGCTCGCGTTCATCACACCGATGATCGCCAACGCGAGCTTTGGCCCGATACTGCTGACCTTGAGCAGCGCCCTGAATGCCGCGCGGTCGTGTGCCGTGGCGAACCCAAAAAGGGTCATCGCGTCTTCGCGTACGTTCGTGTGGACGTACAACGCTACCGACCGGCCCGATTCGGATCCGACCAGGCCTCCAGTGCCGAGTGGCAGGAACACCTCGTAGCCGACCCCCCCGACATCCACGATGACCGAGCCATCCGCTTCCCGGTGCTCGATCGTCCCCTTCAGCCTGCCGATCACGTCGCGAGACTAGCAGCTTACTGAACAGATGTCCCGATTTTGACAGCCCCGGATCGGAACGCCTGGATGTGCGTGATCGCCACGGCCAACGCGTCTGACGCGTCGACGTCCGGGGGCGCGCTCAAGCCAAGGAGCGCCATCACGAGGCGACTTACCTGGTTTTTGTCCGCGTTGCCGCGGCCGACCACGGTTCGCTTCACGATCGCCGGGGGGTACTCGTGCACTGCGAGGCTCGACTCGGCCGCGACCAGCAGCGCTACACCGCGCGCATGACCGAGCTTCAACGCCGCGTTGGCGTGCTTGGCGAAGAAGATCTCCTCGACGGCCACCACCTCGGGCGAATGCTCCGCGATCACCCGCTGAAGCCCCTCGTGAATGATCCGCAGGCGATCGGGCAAGGGGGCTTTCCCCGAGATCGCGATCGTCCCCGCTCCGATGTGTCGGAGCCGCGTTCCTTCGAGCTGCACGACCCCCCAGCCGGTTTTTCGGCTGCCTGGGTCTATGCCGAGCACGCGCATGAGCTTAGCCCAACTCGGCGAGCGCTCGCTCGCTCAACTCGAAATCGGCAAACACGTTTTGGACGTCGTCGTAGTCGTCGAGTGCCTCGAAGAGCCGCACGAGCTTTTTGGCGTTGCTCCCGTCTATGACCTTTGGATTGTTCGGAAGGTATGCAAGCGCCGCTTCAGTCACCGTGACCCCGCTATCGTTGATGGCCTTTGACACCGCATCGAGATCGTTGCGCGCCGTGGTGACGACCCATTGGTCACCGACCAGCTCGAGGTTTTCAGCGCCTGCCCCGACGGCAACCTCGAACAGGTCTTCTTCGCCCGTGGCTTCCTCATCGAGCCGGATGATGCCTTTTTGTTCGAAAGCCCAAGCCGCTGAGCCGGTGTTTCCGATCTGTCCGTTGTTCTTGTCGAAGATCTTGCGAACATCCGCGATCGTTCGATTGCGGTTGTCGGTCACGACCTCACAAAGAAACAGCGCCCCGTCCGGCCCGATACCCTCGTACAGGAGCTCTTCATATTGGACGCCTTCGAGCTCACCGGTGCCCTTCTTGATGCCGCGGGTGACGGTGTCGGCTGGCATGTTGGCCGCCCGAGCGGCGTCGAGTGCCCGCCGGAGCCTCGGATTGGCATCCGGATCACACCCACCGTCGCGAGCCGCGATGGTGATCTCCTTGATGACCTTGGTGAACAATTTCCCACGTGCGGCGTCGGCAGCGCCCTTTTTGCGCTTGATCGTGGACCATTTGCTGTGGCCGCTCATAGAGAAACTCCTATCGGCATGCCCCTGTTATCCAATGCAATTCGGGGTTTTTCAAGGTGCCGAACCGTGAATATGGCCGAAGTCGGTGCGTCCAAGCTCCCATGAAACGCTTCGGACTTCTCTCGATTGCCTCCCTCTTCCTCTTCTCGGGCCTCCTCGGCTGTAACAACGACACCCGTTATTTCTGTGTCGCAGATGGCCCCATCAGCGACCGCGGCTGCTTCCTGTGCCGCGGGGACGAGTGCGACGAGCAACCGGCTCCTACGCGCATCATCTGCATGGACGACGTCGACTGTGCGGTCGGCGAGCTCTGCTCCGATGTCGGTTGCTTACGCGAATGTACCGAGGCGCAAGACTGCGCGATCGGCACGACATGTATCGACGGGCTGTGCCTAAACCCGACCGAGCCCCAGCCGGAGCTGGTCTCCGAGACCAAGCCAGATCCTCCCGTCATCCTGTGCCAGTTCAACTTCGAGTGCGGTGAATCCCGCATCTGTATCGATGGGCAGTGCTTGTTCACCTGCATCGACCAGCCTTGCCCAGACACGCAGCAATGCACTGACGGCGCTTGCCGCCCCTGCACGGACGAGACGTGTCTCACGAACTGCAGCGACGACACCCAATGTGCCGATTACGAGTACTGCTCGCAGTTTCAATGCATCCCGGACACCCGTCCCGAGACCTTCTGTCCTGAAAACGAATGCCAACCCGGGCGTGTGTGTCGTCGAGGCCAATGCCGAACCCCTTGCGACACCGACGACCAGTGCGCGCGCATCGACGCTACGATTCGCTTCTGTGCGCCGGTCGAAGGCGAGAACCTCTGCGTTCGGAGCATCGAGGTGCTTGCCGAATGTCAGCTCAATATCGACTGTGGGCTTGGCGACGAGTGCGTTGATGGTACTTGTGTCGAAGCGTCGGCTTCGCTGTAACGAGAGCCTTTGGCCTCACGCTGATGCAATCGGAGCCGCACTGCTTCGTAGAGGCTGGCGCACCCTACGTACAAGAACCCTGTGCAGAACAGCAGTACGAACGGAACGCTCGACCAACTCTGCGTAACGAACGCGATGACCAACGTCGTTGCGCAGTAGAGCCCGAACAGGATCTCGAGAACGTTGTGCCAAGGCCACTGTCCTCGGTAGCGGCTCGGTTTCGCCGCCTCTCCGTCGATCATCCCGCGCTTGGGCGTCCGCACGAATTCGACGTCACTGCCGAACAACCCCTCGAGGGCCGCGCGGGCGTTGTTGATCGACAGCCCGATCCCGAGAGCCATCATGACGGGCAACTGCTTGATCGCCTGCCAACGGCTCCCGTAAAGATCGTGATGCGCCGTGATGTAGAAGAAAGCCACCGACCCACAGGTTGCGAGAAACAGCGGCGCATCGAGCATCAAGAGCTCGGGGTGTTCCATCTGCCGTCGAATGACCATGTTGGGCAGTTGCAGCAACGCCAGTACGAGCAGAAACACGTATGCGACATTGTTGGTGAGGTGAAAGAAGGCTTCCTGCTTCACTTTCCTCGGGACCGGGGCGCGCATGATCGGGCCAAGCAACTTCCTCGCGGTTTGGATCGAGCCCTTGGCCCATCGGTATTGCTGACTCTTGAAGCTGGTCATGTCGCACGGTAGCTCTGCGGGCGCGCTTGCGTGGGGCACGTAGACGAACTTCCACCCGCGGAGCTGCGCTCGGTAGCTGAGGTCCATATCCTCGGTGATCGTGTCGTGCTGCCAGCCCCCGGCATCCGCGATCGTCGACGTGCGCCACATCCCGGCCGTGCCGTTGAAGTTGAA